>Ga0210394_10003902_pt1 | contig 17956 bp, 16 predicted proteins | sample IncBWC12MmetaG_FD_160121 | JGI IMG/M metagenome (GOLD analysis project Ga0210394, IMG submission 160121) | Forest soil microbial communities from Barre Woods Harvard Forest LTER site, Petersham, Massachusetts, United States - Inc-BW-C-12-M | ecosystem: Environmental > Terrestrial > Soil >... | reverse complement strand
AGGGAATCGTCGTGCTGAGCTGGATCTGGCAAGCCGGCGGAGTTGCCAGCCGCACCCGCCCGATCGTCGAGCCCGAAGATGCCAAGGGATTGAAGGTGCGCGGCGGCAGTCGCGAGATGGACATGGTGCTGAAGGCCGCTGGGGCCGCCGTGATGAACATTCCATCGGACGAGATCTACGCGAACATGCAGACGGGCGCGCTGGACGCCGCGATGACGTCGTCCACCAGCCTGATCTCGTTCCGCCTGGAGGAGGTGGCCAAGCAGCTCACCACGGGTCGCGGCAAGGCCTACTGGTTCATGTTCGAGCCGCTGCTGATGTCGCGCTCGGTGTACGAGTCCCTGCCGAAGGCGCAGCAGAACGTGCTGCTGACGGTGGGCGCCGACCTCGAGAAGTTCGCTGTCGACGGAGCCAAGGCCGACGACCAGAAGGTGGCGTCGACCTACGAGAAGGCCGGCGGCAAGGCGTTCGACCTGTCGGCCGCCACCGTCGAGCGCTGGCGTGGGCTGGCGCGCGATACGGCGTGGAAGGACTTCGCGGCGCGCTCCGACAATTGCGCGAAGATGCTGAAGCTGGCCGAACAAACCCTAACCTGAGCCACAGGTGCGACGGAACGGTGCCGCGGCCAGTTCATGCTCGGGAGATTGTCGCGAGGGTTGGAACGAATCAACCGACTGTTCGCAGGCGCTTCCATGGTGGCGATGCTGGCCGCCGCCGGGATTCTGACCAGCAGCGTTGCGACGCGCTATTTCTTCAAGTGGCCCACCGATTGGCAGGATGAGGCCGCCGTCTTTCTGCTGGTAGGGGCCACCTTCATGAGCGGCGCCTACGTGCAGGCGCGCCGCGGCCACGTGGGAATCGGATTGCTGGCGGGCATGCTGCCGCCGCGCTGGAACTTGTTTCGCCTGAAGCTCTGCGATTTTCTGAGCCTGCTGTTCTGCTCGTTCTTCGCCTGGAAGTCGTGGACCCTGTGGCTGGAGGCCTGGCGCGAAGGCCAGACCACCGACTCGACCTGGGCTCCGCCGCTCTGGATCCCCTACGTGTTGATGGCAACCGGCATGACGTTCCTGTCGATTCAGCTGGCGCTGCAGGTGGCCGGTTTCGGTGTTTCAGAAGGCGAGCGCCAGTGAACACCGGCGCGGTGGGAACCGCGTACGGGGTTTTCACGCTGCTGTTGATGCTCACCGGGATGCCGATCGCGTTTGCGCTCGGCGCCACCGCAATTCTGTTCATGCTGGTGCTGATGCCGGCGGCGGCGTTGGACGTCGTGACGCAGAATGTGTACGAGGAAATCGCCAGCATCACATTGCTGTCGATCCCGCTTTTCATCATGAAGGGCGCGGCGATCGGCCGAACCCGCGCCGGAGCCGACCTGTATGGCGCGGTGCATGCGTGGATGAACCGGGTCCCGGGCGGGCTGGGGATGGCCAATGTGTTCGCCTGCGCGCTGTTTGCGGCGATGGCGGGGTCGAGTCCCGCGACCTGTTCGGCGATCGGCTCCGCCGGGATTCCGGAAATGCGGATGCGAGGCTATTCGGGCGGATTCGCGGCAGGGATCATCGCGGCGGGCGGCACCCTGGGGATCCTGTTGCCGCCGTCGATCACGATGATCATCTACGCGGTGGTGGCGGAGCAATCGCTGGGGCGCCTGTTTCTGGCGGGAATCGGGCCTGCCGTGCTGCTGGTGGTGATGTTTTGCTGCTATTGCGCCTGGCGTTACACCCGCGAAGTGCGGATGGCGCAGGCCGCCGAGCGCCGGCACGGCGTCCGATCGGCGATCCTGGAGCGCGAACCCTTCACGATGTCGCAGCGGTTTGCTCTGCTGCCACGAGTGCTGCCGTTCGTGGCGCTGCTCACCGGCGTGATGATCGCGCTGTACGGCGGCTACGCGACGCCGTCCGAGACGGCGGGCCTGGGCGCGCTGCTGGCGCTCGCGCTGGTTGGCACGATTTACGGTGTGTGGCGACCCAGGCAGGTGGCTCCGATCCTGGTCGCGACGCTGCGCGAATCCACGATGCTGATGTTCATCATCGGCATGTCGCTGCTGTATTCGTACGTGATGAGCTACCTGCACATCAGCCAGTCGACGGCGCTGTGGATCGTCGGGTTGCACCTGTCGCGCTGGTTTCTGCTGGCGATGATCCTGCTGATGGTGGTCGTGCTGGGCTTCTTCCTGCCGCCGGTGTCGATCATCCTGATGACGGCGCCTGTGATCCTGCCGCCGCTGCGCGCGGCGGGGTTCGACCTGATCTGGTTCGGCGTGGTGATGACGATCGTGATGGAGATGGGGCTGATTCACCCGCCGGTGGGCCTGAACATCTTCGTGATACGCAACGTCGCACCCGATATCCCGTTGCGCGACGTCGTGCTGGGCGTGCTGCCGTTCGTAGGGCTGATGATCGTGGCCGTGTTCATCCTGAGCTTCGCACCACCGATTGCGGTGTGGATCCCGGATTGGCTGCTCGGCCCCCGCATCACCTAGCGAGCGTAGGTCGACGGCACCCATGCGCTAAGCGCGGCGGGCCAACGGCCACAATGCCGGGGGCCAACGGCGACCGGTGGTCTTAGCAGCGCCCGATGATGGAGGCGGTGGCCATCAGCTCGGCGGTCAGCGCGCAGGAGACGCGGCCGGGCAGGGTGTACGGATCGATCAGCGCCTTGGCCGAGTACTTCAACAGGGTCGAGGAGTTGACCTTACCGAGGTTCACCTGACCCATCGTCCAACCTGCGAATCGGCGCTCGAGGACCTCGTCGTACGCGAGCAGTGTCACCTGGCGGTGGCGCTTGTCCCCGACGATGCGGTTGTACACGGCGTTGACCGCATCGCGGCCTCCCTCCAGCGCCTGCAGGAAGACATCGCCGCCGTAGCACAGCACGCCGGTGATTCCGAGCTCCGGATTGTTGCGGCGCGCCTGCTGCAGGATCGGCTCGACCAGGCCGTCGGGCCCGGGCTCCACGGCTCGGCTTGCATAGAGAAGGCGCACCAGCATGCGGCAACCGCCTAGCGTTGGTGATTGCTGCTGATCAGCGCCAGGAACTCGCGGCGCAGATTGACGTCCTTCAGGAACGAGCCGCGCATCACGCTGTTGGTCATCTTGGACTCGGTGTCTTTGATGCCGCGCCAGTGCAAGCAGAAGTGATCGGCTTCCATCACGATCGCCAGGCCGTCGGGCTGGACCCGCTCCTGCAGCAGGTCCGCCAGGCGCGCGACGGCCTCTTCCTGGATCTGAGGCCGGCTCATGATCCAATCGGCCAGGCGCGCGTACTTGGACAATCCGATCAGGTTCGAATGCTCGTTGGGCATCACGCCGATCCACAACTTGCCGAAGATAGGGCACAAATGATGCGAGCACGTGCTGCGGACGATGACCGGGCCGACGATCATCAGCTCGTTCAGATGCTCGATATTCGGGAACTGGGTGATCCCCGGCTCCGGCACGTAGCGGCCGCGGAACACCTCGTCCACGAACATCCGCGCCACGCGCTGGGCCGTTTCCTGGGTGTTGTGGTCGCTGCCGGTGTCGATGACCAGCGCTTCGAGCACGCCCTGCAGCCGCTGTCCGACCTCACCGCGCAACGCCTCCAGTTCTCCGGGCTCCAGGTAGCGGGAGATGTTGTCGTTGGCGTGGAACCGGACTCCGGCCTGCTGCAGCCGCGCGCGGATGCGGCGCGACACGGAGCCCGCGGTTTCCTTGTCCGGGTCCGTGGCCGCCTTGTCCGCGCCGATCGGAACGCTCGCCAGCTTGATGGGACTCATCGCAGATCTTTCCAAAATCCAATCCATTCTAAGTCTACGGCGTCCGGCGAGCGAACAGGCTCAGGTTGACCACACGCGCCGTGCGATGATTGTCCGTGTGCGCCGCCGACCGCGCGGCGCGCGACAGGTGTCGGGACCGCGAAATGTCGTTCGGATGGTTGCTTGAGCCGGTGGCTCGGGTGGCGCGTGACGCCGGTGCGGCGATCCTGCGTGTGTATGCCACCGACTTCCTCGTCAGGCATAAGGCCGATCGGTCGCCGGTGACCGACGCCGACGTGCAGGCCGAGGCGATCATCGTGGCGGCCCTGTCCGAACTGACGCCGGATATTCCGATCGTGTCGGAAGAGGCGGCCTCCGAAGCGGCAACACCGGCGATCGGTCAGCGCTTCTGGCTGGTCGACCCGCTCGACGGAACGCGCGAGTTCGTTCGCCGCAACGGCGAGTTCACGGTCAATATCGCGCTGGTGCATGAGCGGCAAGCGGTTCTGGGGCTGATCTACGCGCCGGCGCTGGGACGCCTGTATGCGGGCGCTGTGGAAAGCGGCGCGTTCGCCGAAAACTCCGGTCAGCGACGGGCGATCACGTGCCGGCATCCATCGTCCAAAGGGCTGGAGGTCGTCACGAGCCGCTCGCATCAGGAGCCCGCATCGTGGCGTGCGCTGCTGGGCACACGGACGATCGCCGCGCACTCCACGGCCGGCTCCTCGCTGAAATTCGGCCTGGTCGCCTCGGGTGAGGCCGACGCCTACCCGCGTACGGGTCGGACCTGGGAATGGGACACCGCCGCCGGCCACGCGATCGTGGCGGCCGCCGGCGGGCGCGTGACCGGCGCCGATGGCGCCGAACTGCGCTACGGCAAGCCGAACTTCGTCAATTCGGCGTTCATCGCCTACGGCAAGGTCGACTGAACTTCTCGCCGCCGCATCGCACAATGCAGTTTGTGCCGCATTTTTGACATGTCTGGCTAAAATCCCGCCGACGTCATCAACCAAAACGAACCGGCGCCGCGGTCAGGCGGCGACCATCGGGGGAGCGCGAAATGTCGGATCAACAAGGCGGGCGGCCAGCCAAACGGGGCTGGTACGCGCTTTTGCTGCTTCAGTACGTTCTGGCGCTGTGCGTTCCCTATTACAACAAGGTGGAACCGACCTTCGGGGGGATGCCGTTCTTCTACTGGTATCAGTTGCTGATGGTGCTGGTCGGCGCAGCTTTGACGGCCATCGTGTACTTCGTCACCGAGCGCCCCTAAGGCGCCCCGGGAGATCGCACCATGACGACCGTCAACTGGACCGCCCTTATCGTTTTCGTCGCCTTGTTCGGCTTCATCACCTGGCTCGGTTTTGCCGCGGTGCACTGGCGGCGAGGCGATCTGCAACAGCTGAACGAGTGGGGCCTGGGAGGGCGGCGCTTCGGAACGCTGATCACCTGGTTCCTGATCGGAGGCGATCTCTACACGGCCTACACGTTCATCGCGGTGCCGGCGCTGGCATTCGGGGCCGGGGCGTTGGCGTTCTTTGCCGTTCCGTACACGATCATCGTCTATCCGATCCTGTTCATCGTCTTTCCAAGGCTGTGGAGCGTCGCGCATCGGCACGGCTACATCACGTCGGCCGATTTCGTGCGCGGGCGCTTTGGCAACCGCTGGTTGGCCCTGGCGGTCACCTTCACGGGCATTTTGGCGACGATGCCGTATATCGCGCTGCAACTGGTGGGTTTGCAGGTCGTGATCGGAGCCATGGGCTTCTCCGGGCAGGGTCTGGCCGGCGATGTTCCGCTGATCATCGCGTTCGTGATCCTGGCCGCCTTCACCTATTCGAGCGGACTGCGCGCGCCGGCCGCGATCGCGATCGTGAAGGACTCGCTGATTTTCCTGACGGTGCTCGTCGTCATCATCGTGGTGCCGATCAAGCTGGGTGGGTACGGTGCCATCTTCGGGGCGGTCCCACCCGCCAAGCTGCTGCTGGCGCCTCCGCCGGCCGGCTCCACCGGCGCATACGGCGTCTATGCGACGCTCGCGCTCGGCTCGGCGCTGGCGTTGCTGCTTTACCCGCACTCGATGACCGGCATTCTGAGCGCCAGCAGCGCGCACGCGGTCCGTCGCAACGCGGCGATGCTGCCGGCATATTCGCTGATGCTCGGCCTGCTGGCGCTGCTGGGCTTCATGGCGATCGCGGCAGGCGTCGACAAGCTGCCCGATTACGCCGATGGGTTCAAGCAGTTCAAGGCCAATTTTGCGGTGCCGGCGCTGCTGCTGCAGATGTTCCCGTCGTGGTTCGTCGGCGTGGCATTCGCCGCGATCGGTATCGGCGCCCTGGTGCCGGCGGCGATCATGTCGATCGCGGCGGCCAACCTGTTCACACGCAACATCTACAAGGAGTTCATACGGCCCGATTGCACCGACCTGCAAGAATCGCAGATGGCGAAGTGGATGTCGCTGATCGTCAAGGCCGGCGCCTTGCTGTTCATCCTCCTGGTCAATCAGCAGTACGCGATCCAGATGCAGCTGCTGGGCGGCATCTGGATCATCCAGACGTTGCCGGCGGTGGTATTCGGCCTGTATACGCGCTGGTTCAATTCGTGGGCGCTGCTGATCGGCTGGGCGGTGGGTACTGTGCTCGGAACGATGGTGGCTGCCGAGGCTGGCTTCAAGCCGACCTGGCAGCTGATGTTGTGGGGCTACAGCCTGCCCGGCTACACCGCCTTGTACACCTTGATCCTCAATACGCTGGTGGCGGCTGTGTTGACGCTGCCGTTCAGGGCACTGGGACTCGCCGCCGACCGCGACGAGACGGCCGCGTCGGATTACCTGCCCGCTCCGGCGGCCAGCTGACCCTCCTTCGCCCGCTTCGCGGGCTTCGGAGGGCGAGCCCTCCTGTAACCCCCTGCGGGCTTCGGAGCGCGAGCCCTCCTGTGTCCCCTATGCCCTGCAGGCTTCGGAGGGCTTGCCCTTCGAAGCTCTGGGCGCGCCTGGCGCGCCCAGAGCGAAGTAGGGCCTATTTCGGCTGCGCGACCGTTCTAAGGTAGGGCTTCAACGTCTTGAAGCCGCCCGGATACTTGGCCTTGGCGGCCTCGTCCGAAACCGACGTCGGGATGATCACATCGTCGCCCGGCTTCCAGTTGACCGGAGTGGCGACCGTGTGGCGCGCGTTCAGTTGCACCGAATCCAGCGCGCGCAGCACTTCGTTGAAGTCCCGCCCGGTGCTCATCGGATACAGGATCGAGAACTTCAGCTTCTTGTCGGGCCCGATCACGAACACCGCGCGAATGGTCGCGTTGTCGGCGGCAGTGCGACTGGACGCGCTGCCGCTTGCGTTCGGATGGATCATGTCGTACAGCTTGGCCACCTTCAGGTCAGTGTCCCCGATCAGCGGGTAGTTCAGCGCCGTGCCTTGCGTTTCCGCGATATCCTTGGCCCAGCGCTTGTGGTCGTCCACGCTATCGATCGACAAGCCGATCACCTTGGTGCCGCGCTTGTCGAATTCCGGCTTCAATTTTGCGAGGTATCCCAGCTCGGTCGTGCACACCGGAGTGAAGTCCTTCGGGTGCGAAAACAGGATCGCCCAGTTGTTGCCGATCCACTCGTGGAAGTGGATCTCGCCCTCGGTCGTCTGAGCGGTGAAATCGGGTACTTCGTCGCCAATTCTCAGGCTCATCACAATGCTCCATTTCCGTGGACGTCAAAATCAGGGCTCGAACCAAATCGGGCCCGCTTGCCGAATGGCACCCGTGGCCGCGACACGGGTGTCGCGGTTTTGCAATGTTAGCGATAACGAGGGTGAGCGCGAAATAAGCCCGTGTTGGACGGGTATTCGTTGGATTCCATAAGGCCGTGCAGTTCGTACGATGGCTTGCTGCGCCGTTTCGCGGGTGATATCCGCCGAAAGCGCCTGTTATCACGAATCGTTAGACCATAGGAAGCACGGGGTCGATTCACCCAACTGGGTGGAACGAAAGATACAGGCGTATGCAGCTCCTTCGTCGAATTTGGCCGCTGCTCGCGAGCAATCTTTTGATGCTCGGGACCTCGGTGCTGTGCATGGTGATCCTGTCCGCCATGCGTGGCTACGTCGGCGGCGAGAGCCTGTGGTCCAAGGCGCAGAAGGACGCGGTAACCCACCTGCGGCAATTCGCACATGACGGCGACCTGTCCGAGTTCAGGAAGTTCCGTGACGCGCTGGCGATCCCGCTCGGCGACCGCGCAGCCCGAATCGAGCTGCAAAAGGCCCGCCCGAACCTTTCGATCGCTGCGGCGGGCTTTCGTGCCGGTGGAATCGACGATGAGGACATACCGGGCATGGTCCGACTGTTCCTCGTCGCCGATCACGTTCCCTACATGCAGCGCGCGCTGGCCGTCTGGACCCAGGGCGACGCCCTGATCGACCAGCTGGACGATGTCGCCGATCAGCTGCTGGACGAAGTGACCTCCAATCGTCTCGACGCGTCGGGGCGCGCCGCGCTGCTGACGCAGATCGACCGGATCGACTATGCGTTGCGACCACTGGAAGACGAGTTCGGCCGGGCCCTGGGCGCGGCGTCGCGGATCACAACGCTCGTGCTGGAGTGGGCCGCCGCGCTGTCTTCGGGGCTGTTCCTCGCCATCGGAGTGGTGCTGTCGCGCTCGATCCTGCAGCGCGCCGATCGAATGGAAAAGGCGCTGCTGCATCAAGCGACCCATGACGAGTTGACCGGCCTGGTCAATCGGCGCGAGTTCGAGCGTCGCGTAGCCAATGCGATCCGGGCCGAAGCGCGCGGGGCGGAACGCGCTGCGCTGCTGTATCTGGATCTGGATCAGTTCAAGATCGTCAACGACACGTGCGGGCACCCGGCCGGAGACGAGCTGATCCGCAAGGTCGCAGAGACGATCCGCGGCAACGTGCGCGCCAGCGATACGCTGGGTCGCCTCGGTGGCGATGAATTCGGCCTGCTGCTGGATGCCTGTATGCCGGCCACCGCGCTTTCGATCGCGGAGATGATCCGGGCGAACCTGGCCGAGGTCAAGTTCCTGTGGGATGGCCGGATGTTCATGGTCGGCGTCAGCATCGGAGTGGTGACGCTGGATCGCAGCTTCGCGACCGTAGCCGAGGTGCTCAGCGCGGCCGACAGCGCCTGTTACCTGGCCAAGGATGCCGGGCGAAACCGGGTTCAGGTCTTTTGTCCCGACGATCGCAAGATCCGCTCGCGCACCGGCGAAATGAACTGGGTCGGTCGGATCGCCGAGGCGTTGGAGCATTCGCGCTTCACATTGTTCGCTCAGGAAATCCGGCCGATCTCGGACACCGCACTGGAGGCGAGCTACGAGGTCCTGCTGCGATTGCGCGATCGGGACGGCCAGCTGATCGCACCGATGAACTTCATTCCGGCGGCCGAGCGGTACGGCCTGATGCAGCGGCTGGATCGATGGGTGATCGAGCACACGGTCGCTCAGCTGGGCGAATTGCGCAGCCGCGGCAGGCCCATGCCGCGGCTCGCGGTCAATCTGTCGGGCGCCTCGCTGGACGATGGCGAGCTGTTCGCGTTCGTTTCCCGCCATCTGGACGAGCAGCAGGTGCCATCGCACCGGCTTGGATTCGAAGTGACCGAGACAGCGGCCGTCAGCGAGCTGGCCGCGGCGTCGCGCCTGCTCAACGACTTGAGATCGCTCGGCTGCTCGATCTGGCTTGACGACTTCGGGTCGGGAATGTCTTCGTTCGCGTACCTGCGCCGCCTGCCGGTGGACTACGTCAAGATCGATGGGGCGTTTGTGCACAAGATGGACAGCGACCCCGTCGATCGCACGATGGTCGCATCGATCCATCGGATCGCCCGGGTGATGGGTCTGCAAACAGTGGCCGAGCGGGTCGAGAGCGGCTCGGTGCTGGGGGCGCTGCGCGAGGTCGGCGTCGATTACGCGCAGGGGTACACGATCTCACGCCCGGCGCCGCTGGCCAGCCTGCTGCAGCCCGAACCCGAGTCGGCGCCGCGTGTTTCGGCGGGCGAACCTGCCTTCGCGGCAGACGCTGCCATGTCAAGCGCTTTCGCGAGTCAACCTGCCTCGGCTGGGTAATCCGTCAGGATGGTAATCGGAACGGGTGCCGATCGCTCGCATTCGACCGATACTTCCAGGCAACCCTTCTTCCTTTCGTCTAGAGCGACCTCCCATGAAACGACTTTTGATTGCAACTCTGGTCTTTGGCGGCAGTTTGCTATCCGCCGCTCAAGCCGCCGACGTTGGCGTGTCGATCTCATTCAGCCAGCCGGGCGCATACGGCCGCGTCGATATCGGGCAGTTCCCTCAACCGCAGGTGATCGTGCCTCAACCGGTCATCATCGAGCCGCCGGTGGTGGGCGTGCCGCCGCCGGAGCCGGTGTACCTGTGGGTCCCGTTGGAGCACCGCAAGCACTGGGACCGCTATTGCCATCAGTACAACGCGTGCGGCCATCCGGTCTATTTCGTCAACCATGTCTGGTATCGAGACCATGTGATGGCGCATCGGGATCACGCGGAGGCGCGGCACGAGGACTCGCACCACGACCGTGGGCGGGGTGAGGAGGAGCACGGGCACGGTCATGGCCACGAGGAAGACGACCATGGCCATGGCCATGGGCACGATTGAAGCGAGCGAGCCTGATCGTTCACACGTGGCAAAGGGCTTCTGATGAGAGGCAACTGGTTCTGGATCGGCAAATATCTGATCGTCATTGTCGCCGCGCTGGTGTTGGGTGCCGTGCTTGCCGGCCTTGAGCCGTTCAAGAGCGCAACGATCGGCAGCGCTCGAATCGGAGCGGGGTCCCTGGTTCAGTTCATCGCGCACAGCGGGGCGCTGGCGATGCTGTGGTCGCTGGGGTATCGCAACTCGACTCAGTTGCGCCTGACTGGCGGGCGAAGCGCGGCGCTGGCCTCGACGGTGCTGGCGCTGGTGACGCTGATCGTGATCGCCTGCGCGTACGGAGTTCTGCTTCGCTTCATCAATCCGTTTCTGGCGCCGGACTTGAAGCCGTTCGTCGACTGGGCCTTCATCGTCGCCATTCTGTCGGCTGCCAGCTGGCTGTTGTGGGTGCTGTTCTCCGATTCGGAGGCCTGGATCGAGGCGATTAGCGGGCTGGGGGCGGGCCGCAAGGGGCGCGTCGGCCAGGCCGACGATCGCGCGCGCGGCTAGGCGGGCCGCCTGATTCCCACAGCCAGCGCAAGCCTGGCGCCGCCCGGCTGCGCGATCGGCCGCCTGCTTTGAGGCCAACTCAGGGGTTTTTCCCCGCCGGACCGGGAATTCCATGGATTGAGCCGCCGCGCAATCGAGTCAACCATAGGGCCACTCACGGGGGGACTCGATGAACCGTTTCGTGTATCTCGTTCACGCCGACTACCGGGATCCGACCGCGCCCTCGCTGCGTCGAAGCGCTGCGCAGAGTCCGCTGGAGAAGATGGCCAAGCTTGGCGCCGAGCTCGGGCGCTACCTGCCCGACACGCGGGCCCAGATCTCGGGCGTTCGCATCAGGTGCGACCCCGACGTGATTCGAGTCACGGTGGTTACGGCGCTGGACGAGGCGATCGCCGATTCCGCCTTTGTCCGGTTTGTCCGGGGCTGCAAGGCGGCTCCGCGGGCCGAGCAGACGGTCGCCGCCGAAATGGCGGGATTGGAGGCCGAGCCGATTAACCATTTTTAGATAGTCGTTTCCAACGAAGATCTACTGGTTATAGTCGCGCCTTCACTCGCTCTCACAGTAGGGTCATGTGAGCGAAGGAGCGATTGGACAGGGACGCAAAGACTTCGGGACCTGCGGGCGCCCCCTGGAAAGGGCGACCAGGCATGAGTGCCGTTCTACGGCCCGGTTGCGCGTTGGCCGCCCTGCTCGCGTTGACATGCATACACGGCGGTCGAGCCGTCGCCGCTGAGACCGACGCAGGTAGCCTGGCCGACCTGAGCCTGGAAGAGCTCAGCAACGTCCAGATCACCTCCGTATCGAAGCGCGCCGAGAGGCTGTCGGACGCGGCGGCGTCGGTGTTCGTGATCACCGCCGACGACATCAGGCGCTCAGGCGTCAGGAGACTTCCCGACGCTTTGCGACTGGCGCCCAATCTGCAGGTGGCGCAGATCAGCGCGTCGGCCTACGCGATCAGCGCGCGCGGATTGAACGGAGCGGGCTCCGGCTCGAACAAGCTGCTGGTGCTGATCGACGGTAGATCGGTCTACACGCCGCTGTTTGCCGGGGTGTTTTGGGATGCCCAGGACGTGATGCTCGAGGATGTCGAGCGCATCGAGGTGATCAGCGGGCCGGGCGGAACCCTGTGGGGCATCAACGCCGTCAATGGCGTCATCAACATCATCACCCGCTCGGCGGCCAAAACGCAGGGCGGCCTGGTGGAGGCGGGAATTGGCAACCGCGACGCCGGCGGCGGGCTGCGCTACGGCGGGCCGCTGGGTTCCGACGGCCACTATCGCGTCTACGCGATGGGCTTTAACCAGAAGCACACCGAAAACGACGCCGGTGCCACCATCAACGATGCTTGGAACAAGACCCAGGCGGGTTTCCGGATCGATTGGAGCCGAGCGAGCGACTCGATCAGCGCCAATGGCAACGTGTATCGCGGCTACGAGGGCCAGCCGCTGCCGGGCTCGGTTTCTGTCACCGGTGTGCCCATTGTGCTTGGCAACGAATCGATTTCGGGTGCCAACCTGACGGGACTCTGGCATCGTGCGCTGGAAGGAGGCGCGAGTCTGTCGGTGCAGGGTTACTACGACCGGACCGAGCGCGACGCTCCCCCCTCGGTTTCCGAGACGCTGGATATCCTTGACCTGGAGTTGCAACATTCACTGCGACCCATCGGCATCCATTCGCTGGTCTGGGGCGGGGAATTCCGGTACGCGATGGATCGCGTCCAGAATGCGACGGTCCTGGTCACGAGCGTGGAGGGGCTGGCTGTCGGACCTCCGAGGCCGTACTTTGGCTTCCTGCCGGCCGATGTCAACCAGAAGTGGCCCAGCCTGTTCGCGCAGGACGAGATGGCGGTCCTCAGGGATCTGCATTTGACGGTCGGAGCCCGCCTCGAGCGAAACGACTATACCGGCACCGAGTTCCTGCCCAGTGCGCGGCTGGCGTGGAAATGGTTACCGGAACAGCTGCTTTGGGGGGCGGCCTCGCGCGCCGTGCGCGCGCCCTCCCGTTACGACCGGGACACCTACGTTCCAGGCGCACCCCCGTTCCTGCTGGCCGGCGGACCGGACGTGCGCTCCGAGGTCGCCAACGTGTATGAGCTCGGGTACCGTGGGCAACCCCTGGGCAGCTTTTCATATTCGGTCACGCTGTTTCACACCGACTACGACCACCTGCGGACACAGGAAATCGGGTTTGGCGCGGGTGGTCCATTCATCTTCTTTTCGAATCAAATGCGGGGCAATTCCAACGGTGTGGAAACGTGGGGAACGTACCAGGCGTCCGAAACCTGGCGCCTGAGCGCCGGGCTGAACGCGCTGCGCGAGAGGCTGACGCTAAGGCCGGGCAGCGTCGATGAAGCCGAGCCGGTTGCCCAGCAAGGGGCCGATCCCACCCACAGCTGGACGCTGCGTTCCTCGTTCGATCTGCCTTACCGCGTCGAGCTCGATGCGATGCTGCGGCGTATTTCCGGGCTGTCCCACCCGACTCCACCGTTCTATTCAGTACCCGCGTATACCGGCTTCGATCTGAGGGCAGGGTGGAAGCCGCGCGGCGACCTGGAGCTGTCCATCACAGGGCGCAATCTGCTGTCGGGCGGACACGGAGAGTTGCTGGATCCGGCGACCCGCAGCCGATTTGGCCAGGACGTGTTCTTCAAGGTTGCATGGCGCACCTGACGGACGACAAGCCGGCGAGGGCGCTGCGCCGACCCGCTGAACGGCGCGCAGCTTGCCAGAAGCTGCTCGCGCTGATGGTCGCGGCTGCCTCGGGTGGCCGGTGCCTGGCGCAATCCGATCAGGCCGACCTGCAGATCGCCGAATACCGCGTGAAAGCGGCGTTTCTGTACAAATTCGCGAGCTACGTCGAATGGCCGCCCAGGGTGTTCGACCGGCCTGAAAGCCCGTTCGTATTCGGCGTCTCCGGTGCCGATGCGCTCGGCGAGGAGTTGGGCCAGGTCGTGGTGGGGCATTCGGTCGGGGGGCGACCGGTGCTGATACGCAAGCTGCGCCGCGGCGATTCGGTCGAGGGCCTGCACATCCTGTTTGTCGGAGGCACCGACGGCGGGCGTCCGGCCGAGGTCATCGCATCGGCCAAAGGCAAGCCCGTGTTGACGGTGACCGAATCGGCGGACGTGTTCGCCCTCGGCAGCATCATCAATTTCGTGATTGTCGACGACAAGGTGCGCTTCGACGTCGCGTTGCACGAGGCGGAACTTTGCAATCTGCGGGTCAGCGCGCGGTTGCTCACGGTTGCACGCAAGGTGCTGGCGGGACCTTCATGACCCTCCTTCGCGCTGCGCGCTTCGGAGGGCGTGCCCGCCGCAGTTCGAAGGGCGGAGGTGGGTTGTGACGCCCGGATTTTCGAGATCGCTGCGAACCAAGCTGCTGGCCGTCATCGTCGTGACGACGCTGGTCGCGCTGGCGGTTGCCTTGTGCGCGATGATCATCTATGACCTTCGGCTGTATCGTGACAAGGCCATCGCCGAGCTCGAAACCCAGGCCGAACTGCTTGGCCGCGCATCGGCGCCGGCCCTGCAGTTCGACGATCCGAAAGCGGCGCAGGAGAACGCGCAGCTGCTTCGGTTCCGTCCGGAAATCGAGGCGGCGGCGATCTACGATGCGCGCGGCGCGATCTTCGCCAAATACGCGGCGAACGCGGGGCAGGAGCGCTTCCCCAAACTGCCGGAGTCCGACGGCGCGCGCGCCGAAGGCAGGTACCTCGTCCTGTCCAAGCGGATCGACGACGAGGGGCAGATTCTGGGAACGGTGTACCTGCGGGCCGACTATGAGCTGTACGGGCGGATCCTCAACTACGTGGAAATCGCTGCCGTGGTGGCGATCGTCGCGATGCTGATCGCGGTGCTGACGTCCTCGCGCATGCAGAACGTCGTGACACGCCCGATCCTGGCCATCGCGGGCATCGCGCGGCACGTCGTCACCAACCGCGACTACTCGGTTCGTGCCGTCAAGACCACCGACGATGAGGTCGGCGCGCTGGCCGAAGCCTTCAACGACATGCTCGACGAAATCCAGAGGCGCGAGCTCGCCCTGGAGCGCGAGGTGGCCGAGCGCAGGCGCAGCGAATCGGAGATCACACGACTGAATGAAGAGCTGGAAATGCGGGTCAAGGAGCGCACCGCTCAACTCGAAGCCAGCAACCTCGAGCTGGGGGAGGCGAGAAAAGAGGCCGAGCGGGCGAACGAGGCGAAGTCCGAGTTCCTGTCGCGGATGAGCCATGAGTTGCGTACACCGCTGAACGCAATTCTCGGTTTCGGGCAGATCCTGGCCTCGGAGGCTCTGCCCAAGACCGACGCGCAGAAAAAGGAGTTCGTCGGCCATATCCTGCGGGCGGGCCGGCATCTTCTGGCGCTGATCAACGAGATTCTCGATCTGGCCAAGATCGAGTCCGGTGGACTGACGCTATCGCCCGAGCCTACATCGATCACCGAGGTGCTGCTGGAATGCCAGAAACTGGTGGAGCCCCAGGCGCTCGACCGCGGCATCCGGATGGTCTTTCCGCCGGAAAGCGAGATTCACGTGATCGCCGACCGGACACGACTGAAGCAGGTCATGCTGAACCTGCTGTCCAACGCGATCAAATACAACCGCGTTGGCGGAGCCGTGCTGGTCGGTTGCGAGCTCGTCGAGTCGCAGCGGGTGCGAGTCTCCGTGCAGGATACGGGCCTCGGCCTTCGCCCCGACCAGCTGGAGGCACTGTTCCAGCCGTTCAACCGCCTGGGCCAGGAGTCCGGCCCGATTGAAGGAACCGGCATCGGCCTGGTCGTCACGAAGAAGCTGCTGGATTTGATGGGGGGAACGATCGAGGTGACCAGCGCGGTGGGCGCGGGCAGCGTGTTCTTCATCGAGCTGAATTCGACCTCCGCGATGCAGGAGGGTTCAGCTGGCGGGCCGCTCGAAGGACCGCCGCCACCCCGCGCCGATGTACTTGACGCTTCGACCCCGACTCTGCTGTACGTCGAGGACAATCCGGCGAACCTGAAGCTGGTGGAAGAAATGATCCGCTTCCGGACTGACGTTCGGCTGCTTTCGGCGCCCGATGCCAGGCTGGGAATCGAACTCGCACGCACGCACCAGCCGCGCGTCATCCTGATGGACATCCATCTGCCCGGAATGCAGGGCGAAGATGCGCTGAAGATCCTGCGTGAGGACCCCAAGACCGCGCACATTCCGGTCATCGCGATCACCGCCAATGCGATGCCGCGCGATATCGCAAGAGGCCTCGCGGCCGGATTCTTCCGCTATCTGACCAAGCCACTCTCGCTCGAAGCGTTCGGCGATGCCATCGACGCCGCTCTGGCCGCCACCAGCGATCGCTAAAACCTAGCCGGCGCGCCTCCGGTAGGCACTGGGAGACGATCCCGTCCACGCGGTGAAGGCCCGGAAAAAGGTCGAGGTATCGGCATAGCCGAGGCTGGCCGCGACTTGCGCAACCGACTCATCGGACGTTCGCAGCCTCGAAAGCGCCATGTCGCGCCGCAGGGCGTCCCTGATGGCCCGCAAGCTCGAGCCCTCTTCCAGCAGGCGCCGCTCTAAAGTGCGTGCGGACAGGTTCAGCCGGCGCGCCACGTCGTCGAGCGAAGGGACGGCCGGAAAGCTCTTGGCAACCACGTCTCGTACCCGGCGAACCATCTCCCGATCACGCCGGTACAGCGTGACGATCTTGCCGGGTGCTCCGTCGAGGAAAGTTGCGAGCGAGTCGTCGTCCCTTCGAACGGGCAGTTCCAGCAGGTTCGAGTTGAACGTCGCAGCCAGGTGGCGCGACCGGAAGCTGGAGCGCGCCGTGTAGATCAGCCGGTAGTCTGCCGCATGCGGCGGCTCGCTGTACGGAAAGCCGACCGAATCCAGCGTCAGGTCGCGGTTGACCAGCCAGCAGGCCAGGCCGTGCAGCCAGCGCAGAATCCATTCGAACGCAAAGACGCGGCGCGGGTCGTCTCGTTCGCGCTGCAGCGGGCGGGTCTCGATGAATTGGAGCTCCGATGACCCGTGCCCGGATGCCACCGTGACCGAAAGATCGGGGACGATCAGCTGCAGGAAGCGGCAGCCCCGGTCCAGCGCTTCGGCGAGCGAGTGGCTGCTGATTACGCTCCGGCACAGGAACTCGAACGATCCGACGCGGACCGGCGTCGAGAACAGCGCAAACCCCTCGTCGGCCAGCGCCTTCACGGCCCGGTTGTACAGGGCCGCGTAGCTTCCGATCGGAACCCGCGCGCCCGGGTCGTCCAGGTCGCTCACCGCAATCCCGGCTCCGGCCAGGAGCGCGCTGCAGTCAACTCTGCGCGCCCGCATGCCCGACAGCATCCCCGTCACGAAGCCGATCGCGACCGTGGCGCGCGAGCGTTGCGGATTGCTGTGGATGGACATCGAGCCTCACGCCGGGCTGTCAGCCCTGGCCGACCGGCTTGTCATGCCCCGGGTGGGATTGGCGGATTATGCACGATCACTGTCGCGTCTTGCAATGTGAAACGAGCGCACGAAGTCCTAACATTCGCACTGGGCGTCCGCAGGGTGCCGGTGGCGGCCTTGCCGCAGCCTCTCAGGTTCGAGGAACTCCGATGACCGATCATTCCGAAAGCAAGAAGCTGCAGCCGTACAAGGCGCACCAGAAGATCCGCTTCGTGACGGCGGCGGCCCTGTTCGACGGGCACGATGCGTCGATCAACATCATGCGGCGGATTTTGCAATCCAGCGGTGTCGAGGTGATCCACCTGGGGCACAACCGGTCGGTGGGCGAGATCGTCAACGCCGCCCTGCAGGAGGACGTGCAAGGCATCGCGATCACCAGCTATCAGGGCGGACACGTCGAATATTTCAAATACATGATCGATCTGCTGCGGCGGGACGGCGGCGGCGACATCAAGGTGTTCGGAGGCGGCGGCGGCGTCATCGTTCCGCGCGAGATTCGCGAGCTGCACGAGTACGGCATCGCTCGCCTGTACTCGCCGGAAGACGGCGCGGTGCTCGGGCTGCAGGGGATGATCAACGATCTGATCGAGAAATCGGATTTCGATCTGGCCGGGAATGCGCCCAGCCAGGCGGAACTGCCGAACGC
>Ga0210394_10003901_pt1 | contig 17958 bp, 14 predicted proteins | sample IncBWC12MmetaG_FD_160121 | JGI IMG/M metagenome (GOLD analysis project Ga0210394, IMG submission 160121) | Forest soil microbial communities from Barre Woods Harvard Forest LTER site, Petersham, Massachusetts, United States - Inc-BW-C-12-M | ecosystem: Environmental > Terrestrial > Soil >... | reverse complement strand
CCATGGAATGTGTGAGCCAGTGCATGCCGTAGCAAATGCCGAGAACTGGAACGCCCAGCTGCAGCACCCGGGGATCACACAGCGGAGCGTCTTTGTCGTACACCGAGCTGGGACCGCCGGACAAAACGATGCCGACAGGTTCGAGCGCGCGGATATCCTCGAGCTGCGCGGTGCACGGCAGGATCGCCGAGAACACCTGCTGCTCGCGGATGCGCCGCGCGATCAGCTGCGTGTACTGCCCGCCGAAATCCAGGACCACAATTCCCTGTCGCGTGCTCACCGTGCCTCCGGCTTGCTGCTGCGCTGCGGTTCCGGTACTCGCGGTCATTAGTTTCCTCGAATTTGCCTTATCGCAAAACTATATTCACGAGCTTTCTGGGCACAACAATGGTTTTCGTCACTTCCTTGCCGGCGATGAGAATGGCGATGCGCGGATCGGTCAGCGCGCGATGCAAAGTTTCGTCTTCGCTCAGGTCGTCTTCCACCAGAATTTTTCCACGCAGACGGCCGTTGATCTGAATAATGACCTCGAACTGCTCTTCGCGCGCCAGATCGTCGCGATAGGTCGGCCACTTCTCGCGCACCAGGCTGGTCGAGTGCCCCAGCATCTGCCACAACTCCTCCGCGATGTGCGGCGCCATGGGCGAAAGCATCAGCAGCAGCATTTCCAGCGCGCGCTTCAGAATCATTGCGCTGAGCTCGACGTCCAGCGGCTCTTGCGCGTGAATCTCCTTGACCAGCGACATCAGCAAGGAGACCGAAGTATTGAAGTGCCAGCGCACTTCGAAATCGTTGGTGATGCGCTTCAGCGTCTGATGCGTCTTGCGCACCAGAAGCTTTTCCTTCGTGGTGGCATGGCTCAAGTCAGTCTGCTGCGTCAGGTCAGTTTGGATGCCGCGCAGTCTTGCGGCGTGTTCCGTCACCAGCCGATACACTTTGTTCAGGAAACGCGCCGAACCTTCGATGGCTTCTTCGCTCCACTCCAAATCTCTTTCCGGAGGAGCGGCAAAAAGCGTATACAAACGCCCCGTATCGCAGCCGTACTTATCGGCCATCTCAATCGCGCCCACCACGTTGCCGCGCGATTTAGACATCGCGACGCCGCCCTTCTGCACCATGCCCTGCGTGAAGAGCCGCGTGATCGGCTCGCTGTGACTCACCAGCCCGATATCGCGCATCACCTTGCAGAAAAATCGCGAGTACAGCAGATGCAGGATGGCGTGCGTGATTCCGCCGACGTATTGGTCAATCGGAAACCAGTAACGCACTTTTTCTTTGTCAAAAGGCGCCACGCTGTTGTGCGGATCGGTGTAGCGATAGAAATACCAGGAAGAATCAACGAACGTGTCCATGGTGTCCGTCTCGCGCCGCGCCGGGCCGCCGCATTTCGGACAGGTGGTGTTCACAAATTCAGGCGAACCGGCGAGCGGAGACTGCCCCTGTCCCGTGAGCGTCACATTTTCCGGCAAACGTACGGGCAGTTGATCGTCCGGTACCGCCACAATCCCATCTTTTTCGCAGTATACGATGGGAATCGGCGTGCCCCAATAACGCTGCCGCGAAACGCCCCAGTCTTTCAGCCGATACGTAGTCTCGCCCGCGCCGAAGCCCTTGCTCCGCGCGTCGGCGATCATTTTTTCCTGCGCCTGTTCGCTGGTCAGCCCGTCGTAGGGGCCGGAATCCACTAGGCGTCCATATTCCGTGAAAGCTTCGCTCATGCGATCAATGCGCAGCGGCACGCCGGTTTTCGGCTGCACCACAATTTTCACGGGCAGATGATATTTTTCCGCGAATTCGTAATCGCGCTCATCGTGCGCCGGCACGCACATCACCGCGCCAGTGCCGTATTCGGCCAGCACAAAATTCGCCACCCAGATGGGAATGCTCGCGCCGGAAAAGGGATTCACCGCGAAGCGCCCGGTGAAAAATCCCTCTTTTTCGGCTGCAGCAATGTCCGCCGCACGCATGCTTTTCTGGCGCATGGCTTTCAGCTGCGCGTTCAGGGCACCCTGCCCGGGCACGCCGGCAAGAAGTTCATCAAGCTTGGGATGACCAGCGGAAATCACCAGCGCCGAAGCGCCATAAATCGTATCGATGCGCGTGGTAAAGACTTCCAGCGCCACGCCCTCCATCTGCGATAGGGCAAATTTCACGCGCGCGCCCTGCGATTTGCCAATCCAATTGCGCTGCATGGCGAGAACGCGCTCGGGCCAGCCGTCCTCGAGCTGCTTCATGTCCGCCAGCAACTCGTCGGAATATTGCGTGATGCGGAAAAACCATTGCTCCAGCTCGCGCACTTCCACCAGCGTGGTTTCGTGCCGCCAGCAATAGCCGTCAATCACTTGTTCGTTCGCCAGCACCGTCGCACATTCCGGGCACCAGTTCACTTTGCTTTTCTTGCGAAAGGCGATGCCCTTCTCGAACATGCGCAGAAAAAGCCACTGATTCCAGCGGTAATATTCCGGCTCGCAGGTGGAAATCTCGCGGCGCCAGTCGTAGCTGAATCCGAAGCGGCGCATTACGTGGCGAAATTCAGCGATGTTGCCGCTGGTCCACGCCCGCGGATGCGTGCCGTTCTTGATCGCGGCGTTTTCCGCGGGTAAGCCGAACGCGTCCCAACCCATCGGGTGCAGCACATTGAATCCGCGCATGCGTTTATAGCGCGCCACGGCGTCGCCGATGGTGTAATTGCGCATGTGTCCCATGTGCATGGTGCCGGAGGGATAAGGCAACATCTCGAGCGTGTAATATTTGGGGCGTGAGGCGTCGTTATCTACAGCGTTGAAGGCTTGTTGCTCTTCCCACACTTTCTGCCACTTTGCTTCGATTTGCGCGGGATCGTAATTTGCATGTTTGTGGTCGGAATCGGCCAAGTTCACTTCCCTCGCGAGCGTGATTTCGATTTTGCCTTCTGCTTCGTTTTGGAAGTCGTTTTCGCGCGGCGCGAGGCTCCGGCTGTTGCGGACTTGGCTTTCGCACGCGCCGGCTTCGCGCGATGCGGGCGCGGCTTCATGCCTTCGCCGCTGGCCGTCACCACACGCCCTAGCAGTTTCCACAGCGCGGCAACGTTGCGGCGATCGTCGCCCGGCGCATCGATCGGCGTTTCCAGAATGAAGGCGCGCGCGGCGAGCAGCGGATGATTCAATATGCGCCCGAAAGCCTCCAGGCCAATCTTGCCCTTGCCGATGTGCTCGTGACGATCCACGCGCGAGCCCACGTGCGTTTTGGAATCGTTCACGTGCACCACGTACACGCGGTCGAGGCCCACCGTGCGGTCCAGCGCCTGCAAGGTGTGTTCCAGCCCTTCCGCCGTGCGCAGATCCCATCCCGCGGCAAACGTGTGCGCCGTGTCTATGCAGATTCCCAAAGGCAGATCGGGCGAGGAATCCAGAATCGCGCGCAGTTCTTCGAATCGCGAGCCAATCGAAGTGCCCTGCCCCGCGGTATTTTCCAGCAAAATTTTCAGGTCGCCGAGCTTCAGCCCGCGCGCGGCTTGCTTCAATCCTTGCGCAATCGCGGCGACGGCTGCCAGCGGCGTGCTCTCGCGCCCGCTGCCCGGATGCGCCACCAGATAATCCGCGCCCAAGGCGATCGCGCGGACCAATTCCTGGTGAAACGCCTGCACGGAGCGCGTGCGCAGCACCGGATTCGGCGAAGCCAGGTTAATCAGGTAATTATCGTGAATGACCAGCGGACCAAGTCCGAGTTCCTTGCGCCGCGCGCGAAAACGAGCGGCTTCCGCTTCGGCAATGCGCATGCCGCCGCGATTCCACATCCGCGGGCTGGAGGAGAAAATCTGCAGAGCGTTCGCGCCCAGGCCATGCGCGATCTCCAGGGAGCTGCTAATGTCTCCGGCTATGGACGTGTGTATCCCGATGCGGATGCTGCCGTCTTTCCACGCGGGAATTTCAGGGGGCGGTGGTGCTTCCGGGCGGTACTCGTCGGCGGCATCGAAGGCTAGTGTACTGCTGTGGTTTTCTTCCGCCATTCCCTCTGGGTGTCCGGGTGCCCTACGAGTCGCAGTGCGGGCAACGCCTCAGGGCGCTTCGCGCGCACATGCTGAAACACTCATTTTAGCGGAAAGCGCACACTTGCGCAAACACTGATAAACGGAGCCGCAGCGCCAGTTTGGCAGCCCGATATTGGGTCATGCAGCAGCGCCGGCTAACCGGGGCTCACGCGGACGATCATCGAGCGGATCCCTCGCAAAATTGTAGTCACGCATCGGGGAAACACAGCTATACAATCCGCGCACAGGCCCCAAATCTCTCAATCTTGCCGACATCGTAGCGTCCGGGGGTGCCGATGGTCAGTAGTTCGGCAGCCGTCCGCCAGAGGAATTACCGCTTCGAACATTCCTTTTTCTCAGGAATGGCTGTTCTCATTCTCGCCTTCGTGTTTGTGGGGTTCGCGCACAGCTACTATCTTGCCGGAGTGTCCCATGCCCCCTTGCCCAACCTTCTCGTGCATATTCATGGCGCAGTGTTTACGCTGTGGATTCTTTTGCTGATCACCCAAACCTCGCTCGTCGCAGCCCACCGCGTGGATATCCATCGCCGCTTGGGCCTTGTGGCCCTTGCTCTCGCGCCTGTCATGGTGATCTTAGGAGTGCTGGTAGCCAGTGACTCCATTATCAGACACTCGACCCCCATCGAGATGGCGGCCAAGACGAGGACCTTTTACGCAACGCCTCTGGCGGGCATGTTCCTGTTCTCCGCGTTAATTTACTTCGCCTTTCGCAACCGGTTTCATCCCGCGGCGCATAAGCGGCTCATTCTCCTTGCCAATCTGGCGATCGTGGATGCGGCTCTGGACCGCTGGCCCGTCCCAGTGGATTGGTGGAGCACCCGCACGGCGAACCTGGTGGTCGTCTATCCCGTCCTGTTGCTGATGATGATCTACGACTGGTGGTCGACGAGAAAGATTCAACCCGCAACCCTCTGGGGCAGCGCATTCCTGGTGCTGATGCAGCAAGTCATTCGGCCCCTCGTCGCGCATTCCGCACCGTTTCAGACTTTTGCCGCCTGGGTCCAGACGCACGGGCGTTCCATCCTGTAACGGTGTAGCGCGCATCCTCGTGCAACGCCGATCCGAATGCCGGCACCATGCGGGGCAGTGCGCCAAGCGAGTGGGCGAAGCGGCGCGCCTCGATTCGCAAAAAATAACCCAGAACTTTCGAAAATTTCCGCTTGACAACCCATAACCGTATGGTTATGATTCCCGCCATGCAAGCCCACGTCGCAACAGACCATGTCTTCGCTGCGCTCGCCGATCCCACCCGTCGCGCCATTTTCGAGCACCTGGCTCGCGACGGCGAACAGAACGTGCGCGCCCTCACGGTTCGCGCCGGCGTGTCGCAGCCCGCAGTGTCCAAGCACCTGGGCATCCTGAAGCACGCCCGGCTGGTGCGCGACAGGCGCGCCGGCCGCGAGACCCACTACAGCGCCCAACCGCAAGCTTTGAAACCCATGCTCGACTGGATGGGCGTCTATGCAGCCTTCTGGCACGAGCGGTTTGATCGCCTCGAAACACTCTTAAAAAGGATGGACCAATGACCGAACCTGCCGCAACACGTTCCCTCATCGTCGAACGCGAAATGCCGCATCCTCCGGAAAAAATCTGGCGCGCGCTGACGCAAGGGCCATTGATCGAAGAGTGGCTTATGAAGAATGATTTCCAGCCGCAGGTTGGCCATCGGTTCAGCTTCCGCTCGACTCCTGTGCCGGGCTGGAACGGAGTCATAGACAGTGAAGTCCTGGCGATCGAGCCGAATTCACGACTCTGTTATAGCTGGGGTTCTATGGGATTGATGACCGTTGTCACCTGGACGTTGACGCCGACCAAGGGCGGCACACATGTGCGCATGGAGCAAACCGGTTTCCGGTCGGAAGAAGATGCCGCCTACAAAGGTGCGCGCTGGGGATGGACGAAGTTTATCGGCAACATGGACCGTGTCGTCGGAGGGCTGAACTGAGGAGGATTGAACCAAGAAGGACTGCACAAAGGAGGGTGGGACTGACCATGAGCCAAAGCATCCTACGCCAGATTTTTCGCTGGATTCACATTGTCTTTAGCATCCCGATACTCGGCTACATTTACAGCCCGTTTGAAGAAATCCCGAAGTACGCACCCGCGGTTCGGCATGTCTTCGTTCCGATAATCGTCGTTTCGGGATTGTGGATGTGGAAAGGCCATCTTCTTCGGCGACTTATTCCGAAGCGATCGGTCCGACAAAACGCTACTGCCTGAGCGCGGCACGCACATGAAAAATATCTGGAACTTCCAGGATGAGAACATGAAAAAATCGAACGCGAGCCAAGGCCAGCCTGCATCGGAGCTCATTTCGAAAAGAATCGCCGAACTCGGGGACTGGCGCGGGAAAACCCTCGGCAGAATGCGCAAGCTCGTCAAGGAAGCAGACGCGGACGCCGTCGAGGAGTGGAAGTGGAGGGGCACTCCGGTTTGGTCGCACGACGGCATCATCTGCACTGGCGAATCCTACAAGAATGTCGTGAAGCTCACCTTCGCCAAGGGCGCGTTTCTGAAGGATCCGGCCCGTCTCTTCAATTCAAGTCTGGACGGAAACACACGCCGCGCGATCGACATCCACGAAGGAGAAAAGGTCGACGAGTCCGCCTTCAAGGCGCTGGTTCGCCAAGCGGTCGCCCTGAACAGTTCTGGCAAGTCGAAACCTTTGAAGAAAGCAAAGTCGTAAGCCGCTTTGGGATTAAAGCGCGTCGTCGCAGCGTGTCGTTGGGGGCTGGATCAACCATGAAAGCAAAATCCATTGCTTATTGGACGACTACCATACTCGTAGCGAGTTTTATCGGAAGCGGCGGTGTTGCGCAGGTGGCACAATTTCGGGGCAACCCCCATGGCATCGTGCCCGCGCTTGGCTATCCATTGTACTTCTTCGCTATCCTGGGATTTTGGAAAGTGCTGGGAGCCATTGCCATACTCGTGCCGCGTTTTCCGCGGCTCAAGGAGTGGGCGTATGCCGGCATCTTCTTCGACCTGACAGGCGCGGCCGCTTCCTGCGCTGCGGTTGGCGGTTACGGCGCTTACGGCTTTCACGTCATTGCCCCTCTCCTCCTTGCGGTTCTCGCCATGGCATCGTGGGCGCTGCGCCCGCCAAGCCGCACCCTCGGTGTTCTGTTCGCCGCCAGGACGACAGCCTCGTAAAGACACGCGCCGCTTCGCATTGAGCGCGAAGCAGCCCAGCTGCCACCATCCCCCATCCGAAATCGAACGTGGAACTGCCTGCCGCGCGCATGTATCATGCCGGGCGGGAGATTCGGATGACGAGACCTCGTTTGGGCCTGTACATAATCGTTATTGCTGCGCTGCTCGCCGGCGCGCGCACATTGCCTCTCGCGGCAGGTCGTGCCCAGGACCATGCCACGGACCAAGCGCCTCTCGCCGTGGACAGCCAAACCTTCCTGCACTCGCATAGGACACCCGCGGGCCCGGCCGCGAGCAGCTTCGCTCCCGCGGTTGACAAGCTCCTCGCGCAAATGACGCTGCCAGAAAAAGTCGGCCAGATGACCCAGCTGACGATCCAGATGATTGTTGACGGCAAGGATCAGAACATCCGCATCAACCCCGAAAAGCTGCACAAGGCCATCGCCGAATATGGCGCCGGCTCGATCCTCAACGTCTTCGACCAGGCTCTTTCCCTCGACAAGTGGCACGAAATTCTCCGCGCGATACAAGCCGAAGCGAAAAATACGCGCCTGCAAATCCCCGTGCTTTACGGCATCGATTCGATTCACGGCACCACCTACGTTGAAGGCGGCACGCTCTTTCCTCAGCCGCTCGCGATGGCCGCAACCTGGAATCCTGAACTGCTGCTGCGCGGCAGCCAAGTTTCCGCTGCGGAAACGCGCAAAGCCGGCATCCCCTGGACGTTTTCACCCGTGCTGGACGTCGGCCGCCAACAACTCTGGCCGCGCCTGTATGAAACGTTTGGCGAAGACACGTACCTCGCGACGGTGATGGGCATAGCAAGCGTGCGCGGCTACGAAGGCGATGACATTTCCAGCCCGTCGCAGGTCAGTTCCTCGCTGAAGCATTACGTCGGCTACAGCTTTCCCACGACGGGCGGCGACCGTAGTCCTGCGCTGATTCCAGAATCCACGTTGCGTGAATATTTTCTGCCCACCTTTGCCGCTGCCGTAAAAGCCGGCGCCCACACGGTGATGGTGAATTCTGGGGAAGTGAACGGCATTCCCGGCCACACCAATGGCTACCTGCTGAAAACGGTTCTGCGCGATGAATTGGGTTTCCAGGGCGTCGTGGTTTCGGATTGGCAGGACATCGAGCGCCTGGTATCGGCGCAGCATATCGCCTCAAGCGAAAAAGAAGCAACGCGCGTCGCTATTCTCGCCGGGATTGACATGAGCATGGTCCCGAATGATTACCGCTTCAGCGATCTGCTGCTGCAGCTGGTCGAGGAAGGCCAAGTCCCCGAAGCGCGCATCAACGAAGCCGTGCGGCGGATTCTCGTTTTGAAGTACCAGCTGGGACTGTTCACCGACCCGCTGCGAGGAATCGATTCGCATACCGCTCTTGGCGCGCCCGAATCGCGGCAGGCCAGTCTTGCAGCCGCGCAAGAATCCATCACCCTGCTGAAAAACGAAAACCGCACTCTGCCGCTCGCCAAGACCGCCCGCGTGGTCGTCACCGGGCCAGACGCCGACTCGCTGATCCCTCTCGACAACGGCTGGAGCTATACCTGGCAGGGCAACAAAGCCTCCGCCTACCCAACGCAGGGATACGCGACGATCCTCGGCGCCATCCGCCAGAAAATTGGCGCGGACCACGTCGCCTACGTTCCCGGCGCCAGCTTCGACAAGGAAACAGACATCGCGCAAGTGGCAACGGCAGCAACCGCAGCAAATGTCGATGCCATCGTAGTCTGCCTCGGAGAATGGGCGTACGCCGAAACGCCCGGCAACATCCCGGATCTGGCGCTTCCCGACGCGCAAATTCATCTCGCGCAGAAAATGCTCGAATCCGGCAAGCCCGTCATTCTGGTTCTCACCGAAGGCCGCCCGCGCATCATCCGCCCGATTGCCTCAGGTGCAAGCGCGATCGTGATGGCCTACAACCCCGGCAACGAGGGCGGGCAAGCCATCGCCGACATTTTGTTTGGCGACGTGAATCCCAGCGGCAAACTTCCGATCACTTATCCGCGCTACGCCAATATGCTTTTCACCTACGATCACAAAACGCTGGAAGGAGACCAGGGCGCCGCAACTCCGCTCTATGCCCCGCAATTCGAATTTGGCTACGGCTTGAGCTACACGAGGTTCGATTATTCCGATCTGCAGGTAACGCCGCGAACAGCTTCAGGCTCGCAGCAGATACAAGTGGCAGTAACCGTAAAAAACACGGGAGATCGCGCAGGCAAAGAAGTAGTGCAGCTCTATCTGAACGAACAATCCGCCACCATCACTCCCCCGCTAAAACGCCTGAAGCGCTTCGCGAAAATAGAGCTGCAACCAGGCGAAAGTCGCCGCTATACCTTCGAGCTAAGCTCGGACGATCTGTCATTCATCAACGCGGAAAACAAATACGTCCTCGAAGCTGGCGTTTTCGGCGTACGGATCGGAGGCCTGAAGCAATCCTTCGAATGGAAATAGCGCCAGAAGCTGCCCCGACCACCGTTCGCTCCGACCCTCGGGACCTGGACGCCAACGGCCAAGCTCAGGCCCGCGCCTGACTCCAGCGACTTGACTGTGCCAACGCCCGCGCCCATAATCCGCCCATCGAGGCCCTTCCATGCGGCATTGCTGGTCTTTCCGGGAGGCGAACCGACCGTCTCGCACGTATCTTTTTGGCGCACTATTTTTCTGCCTGAGTTTATTCGGCTGCAGTAACTATTGCTTCGTATTTGTCTCCAACCCCGGCGGAACGATTTCGACGAGCACCCCAAGTTGTCAGCTCAATAGCGCCAACGGCACCGTGCGCTTGCGCATAGCCGCGTCGCCCCCGGCCCCCAACGAAGCATCGCCAGCACGCATGCAACATATTTTCCTGACGCTTCGTGGCATTGAGGCTAGCACGAGCATCATCGCTGACGACGATTCGCCCGATTGGCGAGAACTGGCTCCGAAGCTGGCAATACGACCCGAGCAGATCGACCTGCTCGCACCGAGCGCGAACTCCTGCGATCGGAACACGTTTGAGGACGCCGCCGTCCCCGCAGAAGCGTACCGGCAAATCCGTTTGCGGCTTTCGCCGAATCAACCGGCGACGGATGAATCTGTTCCTGAGGAAAACGCCTGTGGCAGTATTGGCTTCAACTGCGTGGTAACGTCCGACGGCGGAATTCGACCGCTCGTACTGGATCGTCTCTCATCGCAGTTTCAAATTCCTTCAGACCACATTTCCGGCGGCTTCTTTCGAGTCCTTCCGGAAACAACCGTCAATCTCGACATCGCACTCAATCCTCAGTCCACGCTCATATTTTCCGCGGACGATCCTGTTCGGTTAGTCCCCGTTTTCACCGTAGAGCCCCACTCCCCCTGCGAGTCCGTGGCCTCACCAAACCAGTAGCGTACTGACGGCAAATTTGCGGCGAAGGCAAATGACGGCCGGTCCAAAAGGTTGATGTAGAATGTCCAGCGTTAGATCCTGAGGTGGATCAAATGTCTGCGGCCTATCTGCTGAAAACGGAACCGTCCGAGTACTCGTTCGTGGATCTGCAGCGCGACAAGGTCACGATTTGGGATGGTGTGTCGAATCCGGCCGCGGTAAAAAATCTACGCGAGATGAAACCCGGCGCGAAGCTGATCATCTACGAAACGGGCGAGGTCAGGAGCGCGGTCGGCACGGCATCCGTGGTGTCCGTAGATACCTCCGATCCGAAAGAGCCTCAAGTCAAAATTGCCGCTGGAACACCGCTGGCGAGGCCGATGTCCCTGGCGGAAATCAGAGCTAACAAGCTGTTCGCCGGCTCGCCGCTGGTGCGCCAAGGAAGGCTGTCCGTCGTGCCGCTGACCAGCGAACAATATAAGGCGTTGGCGGGAAGCTGATCGCCCCGCTCACTGCACAATGACGGTGAGCTTCGCATTATGGATCCCGCCATTGGCGGTTCCGGTCACCAGCACATTGTATATGCCAGCCGGTGCCGGAGTCGTGGTCGGCGGCGGAGGGGACGTCGTTCCAGCGCTGCTGCCGCCGCAAGCCATTTGCAGCGCCAGGATCGCGAAGATGCACAAGCTCGGCGCCAACTGCCAGCGACGCTTGCGGCGCGAGCATGCCACCAACAACACCACGAAGAGTACAGCCACGCACTCACCTCGGACCATCCCGTCGCGCCAGTCCCTTTGCAACGGAAATGCCCTGGCAGTTTGCGCGGGAACGAACGCATTGATCATGACCGATGCAGTGGTACCGGCAGCGGCGGAGGACGGGCTCACGCTACAGGCGATGCTGCTGGAGGATGGAGCACACGTCAGCGCGACCGCCTCACTTGCGCCATTCACGCCCTTCAGAATCAGACTCACCGTTCCCGATTGCCCCGACTCTATTTCAAGTTGCGTTTGCGCAAATGACATTTCAAACGCGCTCGGCGTAACCGACACCGTCACGGAGGCGCTGGTCGAGGGATTGAAGGTAAAGCCCAAATCTCCTGGATATTCCGCCGTTACTTGGTCGCTTCCATTGGGAAATGCCGTGCCTGGAGCTGTCGTGGTCGCTGTAGCCGAAGTGGCTCCGGATGGCGTCAATTGGCCGATTCCAACCTGTACCGCGCCCGCGTAAAAATTTACAAACCCTTCTGGCGGAAATTTTGCTCCCGCACCTCCCTGCACTGTCGCGGAAAGCTTAACGTTTGCGGCACTGATAATCGTCGTTGGACTGACCGTGAGGGTGGTCGTCGTCGGCAGTAAATTCGATGCGGCCACCGTGATCGGTATGGGGTAAGTGCCTGTGGCGCCGTGCCAGTTGGAATCGCCCGCATAGCTTCCGCTCAAGGTCAGAGTGCCGGGCGGGATGTTTGGAAAGGTGACGGTGGCACTGGCCGCAACCGAGGCATTGACCAGATACGGCGCAAGCGCGGCCGTCTGCGTCATCCCGCCAAGTGTTACGGTCACACTTCCGGTAGGCGCTGCTCCCCCGCCTACGGCTCCGACGAAGATTCCTACCGTGAGATTGCTGCCAGCCGGAGTGGGAATCGGAGCACCGCCAATGGTGCCCACTTGAGTGTCGGGATTCAGCGAAAGCTTCGGTATCCCTGGCACGACGGTAAAGGTGACCGGTCCGCCGGAAGAAGGATTAAAACTGGCATCGCCCGAATAGCTGGCCATAACAGAATGCGCGCCGAGGGCCAAACTGGGTATCGTGGCGGCGACTCCTGAACTGGTCAGCAGAACTTGTTCGGAGTTTGCGCCATCCGTGAAGGTAACGGTTCCAGTGGCGAGTCCCGAAGTCTGGCTATTGACGCCGCTTGGGTTGGCCTCAAAAACCCACTCGCTGCTGAACGGCAATTGCTGGCCATTCGCCACGATGCCGCGGTGCCCGATGTTCGTCGTGTAATCTATATAAAGGTAGTGGATGACAGGCACAACGGCGCTGGGTTCCGGCGTCACCGTGAGAGACAGCGACGCGGATGTGCTGGTCGCGTACACGCCGTCGCCAGCGTACTGCGCCGACACCTGGTAAGTGCCGCCTGGAAAATAATTCAGCGATTCGTCCGCCGTTCCATTTGCCAAGGGAATGGCGTTCGCTTGGTGCAGCGGCAGCGCGTCGGTGGTCGCAATGTTGATGTCTCCGGACGGCACGCCCGAACCTGACGCAGCGGCGACAGTGGCATTTATCTTGACTGGGCTGCCGTGCACAATGGTTGCAGGTGAAAGCGCGAGCGTAGTGCTGGTGGGCAGAAACGAAATCTTGCTCCAGTTCGTGACCAGCAGGTTGGCATCAATTGTACCCAGGCCGCTCGCAAGATCGTAGGCGGGGGTCGCTGGATATTCTTGCAAGGTGTAAAGACCGTCTCCGTTGGTGTCCAGGGAACAATTGGGAGTCCCCGACTCGCAAACGACGTTGTTGCTTCCCAGGGTGATGTCGTGGAATACGGCGGGCTGCTGGCGCGCCAGCGCGTACAAGGTGAAATCCGCCTGGCCCTGCCGGCCGTATTTCTGATTGATCAGCGCCAGGATTCCAGCCATCGCCGGCGCCGAAGCGGAAGTGCCTCCCACCAGAAAGACATTCGGCTGCGCTCCGGCCGCCGCAACGCAATCCCCGGGATTCACACAAATGGGATACGCACTCAGATTGATGCCCGAAGATGCGAACAACGAAACATCCGGAATATCTCGCACGTTGTCGTTCGGCACGCCTGGCGCATTCTGCCAAATCGGTTTCGGATATCCGGCTTGGCACGTAATCACTCCTGGCGCGGAAGAAGTGGAAACGGCGCAAGCACTCGCTCCTCCACCCCCGCCCACCGTGGGTCGAAACGGCGACTCAGCAAAACCGGACTTCACATTCAGGCCCAGGGCCTCGTTCCATGGTTGCTCAGGCAGCGGCGCGATTAGCGAACCCTCGCTCGAATCGTTCGCCTGATTCCACAGCGTAGCGGCGCTCGGAGCACCGATTTGGTAATCGCTGTAATAAAAGTCGGTGCCGCCCACGGCGACGTTCCAGGGACTCGAAGCGAGCCCGTTCACGGCCAAGCCCTCGGTTGCGAATAGAATACCGGCAGGGTCGCAGCCCGCCGATCCGCTATCGCCGCTGGAAACGAAAACGGTTTGGCCTTGGGCCGCGGCCTGTTCCCACAGTCCCGACCAGAGTTGGTTCCCGGCTTCTCCCAGCTGCATTTCGCACTCGCCGAAACTTACGCTGAGCACGGCGGCCTGGTTATCTTCGATGGCGCGCAAAGCAGCCAGGGCCAAGGGATCCTGCAGGTCGCCCCCGTTCGCAATGTATAGATTGACCGTGGCCTCGGGCGCAACCGCGCCGCTCACCTCCACGTCGAGATAAGCCTCCACCGCAACGCTCGCCAGTTGGCCGGGATCGGCGCCGTCGATCACCACCTGCGGAGGATTATTGGACAGGTTGAACAGCGTCCGGTACGCATTCGGCAGAGTCAGATCAATGTTGGTTTCGTTGATAATGCCGATGGTCTGGCCGGATCCGTTTGTTCCCGCTTTGTACAAAGGCGCTAGATCATATTGCGTGGCGAAATCCTCGGGCGCCAGTGCGTAAAAATTTGTCATGCCGTCGGGATTCGTGAACTGCGGCGTCACGCGATTCGTAAGCGGAGAGTACGCGGCTGTTCCGGCGGCCCGCACGTACGGCTTCGCGCGAAAATTATTGAGCGGTGAGACTCCGTGAACCAGCGCCCCAAGCGCTTCGGGAATTGCGATATCGTTGGCGTTTGCGAAGTGAATCTCATTCTGCACGCTGTATTGATGGATTGGTGTGTGCAAGGCTTCGCGCAACTGGCCGGCTGTGCCCGAAAATTCGATGAACCGCTTGCTCTGGCTGACTCCCGCTACGCGGAAGCCGTGAGAGGCCAGCCAACTCATGGCGATTTGCACGTCGGAATCTGCTGGGCCAAACTGACGGCCAAATTGTTCCGGCGTGATCCATTGGTGATAGCTGGAATTCCCCGGTGCATGCACGGCCCTCAGGAATTGCTGGAGGCCAGCTTTGCGCTCCGGCGGACGGTTCAGGATCAGAAGCATTCGTTGCGCGGCAAACGAGTCCGGCACGGGACCTTGATCGTATCGTGGTTGAGCGAGCGGATGGACGCTTCCGTGCAGCGTTACAAGCTTCGACTCGTCGATGGTTTCGGTAACGAGTCGCGACGGAGAATTCTGTGCGCGCGTCGAATTCCCAAAGCACAAACCAAAAACGAACGCGCACGCCACCGCCACCAGAGAGAGCGGGCTGGGAGTGCTCTTCACGGCGATCACCTCAATGCACGACTATGGCAATTAACAGACGGACCCGCGTTCGATGTGCGCAGCACGCCGGCCGGCGTCGTGCAAATCCGCGGGGAGCTATACTATAACCGTCGAGTCAAGACAGGACGCTGTGAATTCGGGGTTGCGGCGCAGGGTTACTCCGGAACATCACAACGGGGCTTTACGTCGGGCTGGGGCTGCACGCTTCGTCGAAAAAGAGAAAGAGGTGACATCCCGAACGGAATCCCGCCCTTTTTTCTTTTCCGCCGCATTGCGGCGGGCGCGGGACACCGTGAGGGATCTGCTTTTCGCAGAAACGGCCAGCGAATTTTAGCAGCTTGCCGCTCGAGCAGCCGCGTATCTTGAATTTCGCTGCGTATGGTGAGCCTGCTGCTAATCGCCCAACGCTGCAGCAGACGTCGCGCCGTAGAAGGTGTACCAGGGCTTCGCGGCGGTGAGGCGCGAGTTCACGTTATTAATGTTTTTCACGCCTTGATCGCTCAACCAGTCTTCCAGCGCCTTGGGGCCTTGCTTGCCGTAAATCGGGATGCCGTCCTTCCACGTGGCGCGGCCGCAGAGCACGCCGGAAAATTCCACGCCGGACTCAGCGGCGAGATCAAGCGTCTCCGCAAAAACGTCGTTGTTCACGCCCGCGGAAAGGTAGATGAAAGGTTTCTTCGCGGCAGCGGCGGCGCGTCGGAAATGTTCCTTGGCCTGATCGCGCGTGTACGCCGAATCGCCCTTGCACGATTTCGTGCCGGCCACAAAAGCCATGTTCACCGGCACCTCCACCTTCAGGACGTCCACGCCGTATTGCGGCTTGGAAAATTCCTCCATGCTCTTGCGCACGATTTCGGGCTTCTGCTTCGCGTATTCAATTCCCTTCTCGTCGCCGTTTTCCACGTATCCCACAAATTCCAGGAAAAACGGAACATCGGAAGCCGTGCATTCTCCGCCTATGCGCTCTACCCAGGCATGCTTGATCTCGTTCACCTCCGGCGGGTCGAACGGCGTGTAGTACAGCAAGATCTTGATACAATCCGCGCCCGCTCCCACCAGGCGACGCACAGACCAAATATCCAGAAGGTCCGGCAAGCGTCCCGGTCGCGTGTTGTCATAGCCGCTATTTTCGTACGCCAGTAGCAGGCCGGCATTCGATGCGCGGGCGCGCGCGGCGGGCAAGCCGTACTCCGGATCGAGCAGAATTGCGCTGGCGTGCGGCGTTAGCACACGCGTCACAATCGTCTTGAACTCTTCCAGCATCTGCGCGGGCACGTCTTTCTTGTCAATGCCCTTGTCTTTCGCAATCGCGCTCTTCAGTGAGCCGCGCTGGTCCATCGCCGCCGCGGCGATCACACCGCGCGCGTCCGATACCGCTTTCAGCCCCTTCTGTTTGCCAGGCGTAATCCTCATGGGACCCTCCGCAGGGTTCGTAATTCAGGAATGCGGCATTTTAGCACGAGAGTTCGGCACGCGGTATGCTGGACGGCACCGCAGATGAGCACAGATAAACAAAGGTGCAATAGAGGTGAAGGGTTTTGGTGGCACAGGCAATCTCGCGCGTGCTGAATCTGCTTGCTTGATCCAGGTCGCACTGCGCAGAAAAATGGCAATGCTCACATCGCTTTGCATCTTATTGAAACGCAGCAGACGGTAAATCCGTCCATTCACGTACCGGATCGAGAATGCCATCCCGCACACAGCGGCGTGGAGTTTGGAATCATCCAAGAAAGGCACCTCCCGCGTGCGAAATTCAGTTGGGATTGTTAAGGAGAAGCCATGAGCAGAATCGCGAGACTATGGATCGTCGGCATCGCCTTGATGAGCGCGCTGGGAGCCTCTGCAATTGTGGCAGCGCAAAAAGTGCCAGACCCTCCTGCCGCCCCGATACCTGCGCAGATCCTCACGGCCAAGAAAATATTCATCGCGAACGGCGATAGCGATCCAGTGTTCGGAGTCTCCAACCTCGCTTACAACGAGTTCTACGCGTCCGTTAAAGATTCGGCTCAGTATGAGTTGGTGCCGGCTCCCGCCGGCGCTGATTTGGTCTGCGAGGTCCGCTATGAGATCGTGTTTCTGGGCGCGACGCAGCTGCAGCTTCGCTTGGCGATCATAGATCCCCAGACAGGCATTGTGCTGTGGCGCTTCACAGAGCACGTGCGACCGTGGGACCGAGAAGCGACGGGTCGCAAAAACTTTTCGACCGCCATCTCCGCTCTGGTGGCCGACTTGAAAACCTCAAGCGCTCCGCGTCCTGCCGCGACCGTTGTCATCGCACCCCACTAATGCGTTCGCCGAGACACCGGCGGACGAGGCTAGCTATTCACGCCGCTGAGAAATCCACCGAGATGCCCGGTAAGTGCCAGCAGCGCTGCCCCGGCGAATTCCAAGGGCAGCCGGTAATTCGGCAAAACGCCAGCCACTCTGCGCCGCGCGCGAAAATGGATCCACCAGACCGCCCAGATCATTGCCGTCGAAGCCAACCCGACTACCATGTGCAACCGCAGGATCCCGCGGACGCGGTGCCCCTCCAGCGCCCACTGCCACGCCAGCAAACCCGTCGCCACTGCCGGTAGCGACATCACCGCTGCCAGCAGCAAATTGGTGTAAGCCGCGAACCCTAGACTTTGCTTCTTCGTCCACTGCGCCGCAACATCCAGCGCCACTCCCGAGATGAACAGCGCGATCGGAAAATGGATCAGCACCACGTGCTGGGCGTGCTTTTCCATCAACATTTGCTTCAAATCGAACGGATGCATCAGCGTCTCCCCCTACTGCACGATCACCTGCCCCGTCATCTTCGGGTGAATCGAACAGAAATAGGAATAAGTGCCCGGCTTACTGAACACGAACGAAAACTTATCGTCGGTATCGAGCGCTTTGGACTTGAACACACCGTCCGTGCTCACCACCGTGTGCGGAATATCGTCGCGATTCGTCCACGTCACGGTGGTGCCCACCGGGACAGTCAGCGCGGTCGGCCCAAAACTGAAATTGTCAATCTTCACTTCCGCGCTTGCGGCCACCTTCTCCTGCGCGG
>Ga0210394_10003900_pt1 | contig 17964 bp, 26 predicted proteins | sample IncBWC12MmetaG_FD_160121 | JGI IMG/M metagenome (GOLD analysis project Ga0210394, IMG submission 160121) | Forest soil microbial communities from Barre Woods Harvard Forest LTER site, Petersham, Massachusetts, United States - Inc-BW-C-12-M | ecosystem: Environmental > Terrestrial > Soil >... | reverse complement strand
GAATACTAGAGAGGTGAGCACGCCGGCCGCGAGCCGGGCAGCCTTGCGGCGCTCGATTAAGGCCGACAGTTCACCTGCAACCACGACTGACCGGGCTTCCCCATTCTTCGCATTTTCCCCACGCAGCCGGATCACGCCCTCTTCAATGTCGGACCATGACAGCGATGCAATCTCATTCTTGCGCCATCCGGTGAGGAAGCCGAACAGGGCAAAGTCGGCCAGTTCACGCGGCAACGCGGCTGACACGCGATCGAACTCCTCGCGGCTGAAAAAGCCCTTCCGCTCATTGCCCGCTTCGCTGAGATGCCGAATAGATGGCATGGCGTTCAAGTCGCTGCGTCGCATCGCCAGCCGGTACGCCTGCCCTAGTAGTTGGGTTATACGGTTGATGGTTGCGGGCTGGTCGCCATCTTCGAGACGCTCCTGCACGTACTCGTCTATCCGTGCGGCGGTCAATGCTAGGGCGCGGAAATTGCCGAAGTCGGCCTCGGCTCTCGCCAGTCCGCTTTTGTTCTGCGGGCTCAGCTTCCCGCGAAATTCAAAATCTTTTTTTAGGGATTCGAGCAGATCGTGCAAGGTTAGTTTCTGATTTTTGGGTGCCGTGAATTTGTGCAGCCCTAACTGATCAGCGCCCACTTCCCTGAGCTTGCGCTGTAGAAACTTCCCTGCCCTTTTGTCATCTGTTTCGCCAGTGCTCTCGCGGTACTCTTTGCCGCGAAGGTAATAAGCGGCCCACCAAATTTGACCACGCAGGAAAATGCGGCCATTGCCACGCATGTTAGTTCCCTCCCCTCTTTAGGTGTTCAGTCAGGGCCTTAACGACCATAGCCTCAGCCGAAGTGCCTTGCTCAATCGCCCGGATGCGGACCTTATCCCACAACTGCTTTGGAACGCGAATCGTAGTCTTGATGATTGTTTCTTTGGTTTGCATTCCCCCTCCAATCAGAAAGGTACTATAATGCCGCTATGCTGTCAAGCTGTATTTACGGCATCTATCGTATCTTCTGGGAGATGTGTTTCTCGATGCCCCGGGCGGAAAACAGTAGCTTGCGGCCCATTCGGCGGGTAAACGGCAATTCGGGATGGTGATAGAGGTAATCAGTAGACACGCCCAGCCGCGCGGCGGCTTCGCTGACAGTGAGCAACTGATCTTCGGGTTCCGGGTCTTTCGGAGTAAACAGGCGGCCGAGCAGGAGTGTATCAAGGTGGGCCAACTCGCCGCGGAGGGCTGCGATAGATTCCCGGGATAGTCGCTCGATCACGGCGGGGTCGCTGAGTAGGTCGGAAAGTTTCATATCTCGCCGATCTCCTCGGGACGAAACCATGAGCACTTCTCTAGGTCAGCATCAAGCAGGACTGTGGTGCGATCGGCAAAGACCTGCAGCAATGTGCCTGGCCCTTTGGGGGTGCGAACCTTCCGGCCGAGCAACGGGAAGAGGTCCGCATGAGGCTGTCCGAAGCGGTTATCAGCAGCGCTATTTTGCTGTCCCAAGGGCGTCCCTTGAGTATGTGTGTTTGGGACACTTCTTTGCTTCTCTAAGACGCTTAAAGCTAGGGCTTTAACGCTCATATCGAGCCCCTGTCCCATTTTTCACAAGCCCTAGTTTGGGACAGCGGGACAGATAGCGCCAAGGCCCACTGTCCAAGCCCGCAGCGGCACTCAAGAATCTTTCTCGCGGGAAGGGGGTTGCGCGGACAATTCCTCGATGATCTCGCGCAGTTCTTGTGTATCGAGTGTGCGCGTGCCGTGGCAATTCGAGCAGGCTAGTCTCATATGCCCACTTCCGGATTCTTAAGCAGGCGGTGGACTTTGCTCCGCTTGATGCCCGTTTCTTCTTCGATTTCGCGTATAGACATCCCCTGGCCGTGCAAGCGGAGTACGCGGTCTTGGTCGCAAACGTCAGTGTCTTGATGACTCCAGATAGCCTCACCCCGCTCTCCGACCTGCAGGCGGACTTCGAAGGGCTTCGCGGCATCGCCGTAAAAACCGCGTGCTTTTTCGTAACTCACCTCGCACCGCAACCCGTCTACGGGCGAATAATCGCTTGGATGTTTCAGGGTTACGACCGTATCGAGTAGATCCTCGCGCCGCGAGGTGCCGCGCTGGGCGCCAGCTTTGCCGGCATGATGGACGAACAGGACGCTTATCCCTCGCTTCCGCAGATCAAGCGCCCACGCCTGAACAGGGAGCCATCCTTCGCCCTCGTTCTCCTTACCGGCCCTGCACAGCGCTGACAGATTGTCCATGATGAGCAATTCCACCCCGTCAAGATGCTGTTCAACGGCTTCCTGGCCAGCGATTGTGGCGAGGTCGGGAAGCTGCATATGCTGTACGTCCGGCGTAATTATTCGCAGCATGGTTTCGTCAGGTTCCGTGGCAGACCCTGCGACAATGGCCGAAAGTCTCTGTTGAAGGCTCACGCACGGCATTTCCCCGTCGATGTACAGTGCGCGCCTCGGCTTATCGGCTTTCCATCGCAGAAATGTTCCACCGCTCGCTGCAGCAACGGCCATCCCGAGCGCTAAATATGTTTTTCCAACTCCCCGCTTCGAGTACAACATTGCAAGCCCTTGCGTGGGCAGGATGGGAGCGAGAATCATCTCCCGAGGCTTCACGTCGAGCGTGAGAAGCTCAGTCACGGTTAAGGCCCGCAGAAGCGGCGGCTTTGGTCCTTGTTCCTGAATCGTTTTCGCTAATGCGTCAATCTCGGCTACGCGCGACATGCTTCCTCATATTCATGGAATAGAGTCTCAGGCATCGATGGTGATTCGAGCCAATGCGGAGCCCTTTCAAAGCTTAGGGTCTCCAGTGCGGCGGAAAGTTTGGCTTCTGAATGATAGAAACGAGCCAGCGCGTCCCATGCGGGCTCGCAATCGGGGTACTTCGCAAGAACCTTCTTTGCGCGCTGGGCGAGGCGGCCTGCGGAATAGAATTCAGTTGCGACCGTGCGGCATTGTCGATCTACCCACGCCCTGAACCGCGCCGCACGCTCCCTCGCAACTCTCTGCTCCAACGATTCAGGCGGTAGAGATGTGCCGATCTCGCGCACAAGGGTGCGGACATTTCCGCCTTTGCCGCACCTGTGGCAGTAAAAGCATTCATCATTAAGGGAAACAGTTAGCCGCGATCGGCCCTCACAGTGCGGGCAATCAGCGCGGCGCCCACGGATGCGATAGCCAGCAGTGTCGAGAAGTGAATGGAGCGAGTGAGCGGCCAGTGCCGCGCTCATACGACTAACTCCGCTAGCCGTGGCCGGGGATTCTTGCCTTCATAAATTCGCATCGCTCGCCACCACGCACGAAGATCGGGTTGGGGGAGCGGGTCAGTTTTTTTCTTGCTCCCGCCCGGGCGGCCTCTCTTGCGCTTCTCTTTACAAGAAAATCGAAGTGTGGTTGGATAAGAGCGCTGCATGAAGACATCGTATAACAAAAAATGTAAGTCGTCTACAAGAATTGTTATACGGCTGGGGATGTTTATGATAGGCTTCGGACGGCGAGGTATTACAGCAATGCCCGATAAAAAGCTCCCACTGCGAGAACGTCGGAGGCTGGTGCGTGCCTTCCGAAAACAAACCCACCTAACCCTGGTGGAGTTGGCCGAACTTGTTGGACTGTCGCACGCCATGCTCTCGCAATTTGAAAATGGCAAGGTCAATTTGTCCGAAGCATCGTGGGTGCGCCTGTACGAAGCGATGGGAGAATTTCTGCGCACAGCAAAAGAGAACTACCAGGCAGAGATCGCCAAGGCAGAAGAGACTGCGGCGAAGCTTGGCGTGTCGGGATTGCTGCGTGCACAGACCGAACCAGAGCTTGACGATATTCTGTCACGCATGTCCCCGGAGGAGGCGGAAACCGCGATTCCGCTATTAGAACGCCTTAGTGCGGAGCTGGATAAGAATAGCGTGGCGTGGCGAATTGCGCGTGTCGCGCTTGGCGAATTGAGGCTAAAGGTTAAGGAGTATAAAACTGAGAGACTTCGTAACTTGTATGCCCTCCAAGAACATTTTCGGAAGGAATCGGAAGAGCGCAAGCGTCAACTGGAAGCACTTGAACGTCTCCCGGGAGCATTGGATGACCCTATCGTGGTGGGCCTGATCGAATCTCTTAGGCGTGAACTCGAAGAGAAAAGCAGGGAACTGGAAGCGATGAAGCCGCTTGCGAGCCTGCCGCCGCAGGAGCAGAAATGAACGAAGATGTAAAAACCGCTACCACACCTGCCGCAGTAGCAGATGAAGCGCCGAAGCACGAGGAATCGCCAGCCTCCGCCACGCTTCAGGAGCCAAAACCAAAGGCCAAGCCAACGGCTGAAGCGAGAATTTCTGAGCTAACGGCGGAGCGTAAAGCGGCGGAGGCGGCACGCGATAGCGAGCGTCAGGCGAGGGAAGCTGCCGAAAAAGAACTTGAGGACTGGCGCGCCGGTCGCAAAAAGGCCGAAGAAAAGAGGGCCGAACCCGCAAGGAACGAGCGTCCCAACCTACGCACTTGGACCGGCACGCAAGAGGAATTTGATAGGGCGATGGATGAGTGGCAAAGACTTCGCGACTCGCAAGTCCGTGCGGCAACCATTGCAGAACAAGCCCAGGCAGAAACCAACAAATTAATGGGCGAGATGATGCAGCGAATGACTGCCAAGCATCCCGACGCCGAGGGGCGGATCAAATCGGCTGCGGCCCTCATCATGGCGAAAGCGCCAGCGTTTGTGCAAGTGTTCGTGAATGAGTCGGACGCAATCGGCCAACTTCTTTACAGGCTCGGAGACGCAACCACACTCGGCAATCTGTTGGACGTGGCGAAAGTGAATCCTGGAAGAGCATTGCGTCTTTTGCGAGACATGGAATTAGACGCTCCGTCCAAGTCCACAGAACCGATAACTGAGGCCAGGCCCGAGGAAAAAGGTCCAGAGGTCAGGCCCAGGGCGCCACGGCCGCCAACAGAAGTGGGAGGTAGGGGGGCTGCAATCGATGAGGCCGGAATTGCCGCTGCGCGTGATGGCAATTTTGGTGCGTTCGATGCGGAACAGAAACGGAGGCATTTCCGATGAATAGCCCGTTTCCATTGCCACGAGCCGTTCCGATCACCATGAAATACGACGATGGGCGTTATTACCTCATCGGCCTTCAATTCGAAACCGCTGCGGAGGCGCAGGAGTTTGCAAATGGACTTGCTGATTTCATTGCGGACCGAGGTGAAATAGTGAGCGGTGACATCAGAATCAGGTTTCGGCACCGCGACGGTGAGCGGGCGTTTCTGAAAACACCAGCCGCGCTCAATAGGGATGAGCTCGGGAATTGTGCCGGATTTAACTAACTGAAAGGAAATCCACATGGAAACCGCAGCAACCAAAACTGTCGAGCAGATGAGCGAAGGATTTGCACAACCCGACGCGCAGGAGAGCTTTACTGACTGGGCAAAACGTAGCGCGGCCCATTCGCAAAAAGAGGAAAAGGACAGAGCGGGCTCGCATGGCCCTCGGGAAATCTCGCTGAAGGACAGGCCTGCCGACGAGCAGGAATTTATCAGAAGTGTCGGCATAAAAGATGGGTCGACGGAATCCGCGAAAAAATCGCGACGCGAGGACTCATCGGTGCAGCGCGCCGAACGCAAGTTGACAGGCGCGGAGTTAGACACTCGTTGGCGCCAGATATCGGCTGGTGGAAATGCGCAATGGCAGACAGCCTCCCCAGCGTTTCAGGCGGAACTAGCGAAGACCCTCGGTGGAGTCGATAACCAGGAAGAGGTAATGCAACACCTAGCTGCGCACCCGGAGGAGCTCCATCACGTCAAGGACGCCAAAGCCTTGCAGGCTGCCGTTCATTATATCGCGACTCGGGAATCTATGAGCGCGGAGGTAAAGCAAGCGACCATTCGACACCCCGACGCGAAAGAGAAGATCTTCTCCGCCGCTGGGGAAATCATGGCGGATAGAACGCCTTTGTTCGTAAAGGCGTTCGTCAATGAATCGGAAGTGATTGGCGAGCTTCTCTACACGCTCTCGGACTCAACCACGCTCAACAAAGTGATCGAAACTGCGAAAGCGAACCCCGGCAAAGCCATGCGGGTATTGCACGATATGGAGCTCGACATTCGGAAAGCGCTTTCCAATGAGAAAACGTCGAGGGCAAAGCCGCGAGCACCCCGTCCACCTGTCGAGGTGGGAGGTAGGGGGGCTGCAGGGGACGATAGTACTTTCGGGTCTGGCAACTTCAGTGATTTTTCGACTCGACAAAGTCAACGCTACGGGCGACACGCCTAAAGGAGAAGTAGATATGCCTTTCACGATAGACGAAAAAGCGACACGTAAGCAGATGAACTGGAATATCTCGCGTCCGCAGGAGGTCGTGAAATTCGACGGGGAGATTCCCGAAACCTGGATGGGTACGCCTGGCCACGGTTTGCCGGTGAAGGAGATACCACACTATGACTTCCCGTGCGTTCTGTACCTTCATCCCACCCAACCCACGCGAACTGTGGTTCATAGGAATGATCGGCATGAAGTCGTTCACGAAGAAGAAATCCCACTCGAACATTTAGCGCAGACTATTTGCTGCGACGCGCACAAGAACGGCGGCCCGAAGGATTGTGTAGCTTGCAACCAATTGCTCGAAGCCGCGATCGCCGAGGGTTGGCAACGGCGACCTTACATCCCCAAGCCTGCAGTGGACGAATCCGCCGCCCTCTATGGGCCGCGTAAGAAAGAAAAACAGGAGACGAAAAATGAGACGAGACACCAGTAGTAGCGGCGAGAAGACAAGGGCTGATCGCGGCAAGATCGGCGCGGGGGTGAAGCCCACTGGCGTATTCAAGCGAATTTCCGATGCCGAGAGGCAGTCGGGAATGAAACGGATCATCCGTCACACCGTGCCGGATTCGAAGTAGCCAGCCGGGCCCACGGGGGGAAGGTGAAATCAATGAAACGGATCTCCATTCTGTTCTGGTTTGTCGTACTTGCGGCAGGGTGCGCCGCACGACCGCCGCAGCCATTTGTAGCCGCGCATGACCCAGCAGGCAGCACTGTGCTGTATGCCTGCCCGCCTGGCTGGCGGTACGATCGGCCCCAGTACGTGGGCTATAACACCCCACCGGCACCGACTGGCAAGTGCATTCCGGAGAAGAAAATCAAATGAACCGAATTGGATTTTCCATGAAGCGATTCCTTCTTGCCTTTGTAATTGTATCCGCGGCGCTGGCGCTTTCCCCGCGAGTTCACGCGCAAGTTACAGTACAGCTCGCCCCAGTTCCCCGACAAATTTTCTTCTCTGCTTCTGGCTCCGCGCTTTCCCTTGGCTGCGTGTACACGTGGTCGGCGGGGACTAGCACTTTTCTTGCCACATATACGGATTCAACCGGGACTACGCAGAACCCAGACCCTCTTCAACTCGGGCTTGACGGTGGAGCGAGCATTTGGTTTACGGGGGCGGCGTACAAGGTGGGCGTGTACCAAAATTCGTCAGGTGGTGCTTGCCCCGGAACTCCGGGTGGCTCACTGGCCCTCGTTTACACCGCAGACAACATCACTACTGCGGTAAGCTCGGGCGGCGCGACGGCGTCGCAGCTTACTTCCTCTGCGGCCAATCCAGCCTCAACCGGCATCATCCGTTTAGCGAAAAGCGATCAAGCCTGCTTCCGCAATAACGCTAATTCTGCAAACATCTGTCTCTCGATAGATGCGAATAATAACCTCTCATGGACGGGGGGTTCCCTCGCACTCTCGGAGATCGCAGCCCCAAGCGGAGTCGGCGGAGAAGATTTGCTTTGGGCAGATTCGGCAGCCCATCGGCTCAAGCAATCCGGCAATGGCGGGTCCGCAGCCCAGCTCGTGAATGCTGGAGTAGACATTAATACTTCAGATCAGGTGACGAGCACGCATCTGGCCTCTCCACTTCCGGCGGCACAGGGAGGGACGGGAGTAACGAGCGTAAGCGGAACCGGGAATCCTTGCTATACGACAAGTTGCGCGCTCACAACTCCCACCATCGGCGGCACGACGATTACGAATGTGCCCTTCATGGCTTGGGGTGGATATGTCGCTAACAATCTAAATGCCGCCAATGCCGCACTGACGCAGTTGAGAACGCGCTCGGCGATTATCATTGATGATTGGGCCTTGGACATCCAAACCGGATTAACTGGTTGCAGTCCCTATCCCACATTCGCTCTTTACGATGAAACGGCGGCGTCCAGCCTAAATACGATTACACTGACTTCCGGCACACTGACTTATGAAAATTCCAGTCTGTCTCTAAACGTCGCAGCCAATCACGTGCTTGACGTCCGCCAGACGACTCAGGGATCGGGCTGCACGGGCAACGGCGGCGCCGGAAATGCTACCGTGCGCTTCTACATGCAGTGAGCGCGTGAGGACAATCAGCTAGGACGGTTTCGTAAAACCGATGCTCACAGAAATCCAAAAACCATCCCGCGAAGTCATCGAGCAGGAAATGCTCTTCCGGAAGGCATTCTCATTCCGCAACGATCCGCTCGGCTTTGTGCAGTGGGCCTTCCCGTGGGGCGAGCCAGGGCTGCTTGCAAACGAAATCGGCCCTGATGAAGTTCAAGAGGAATTTCTTACTTCCCTCGGCAACGAAGTGCGAGCCCGTGCGTTCGATGGGCAAACGCCAGTGCTCCCCATCCGCATGTGTGAGTCGAGCGGCCACGGCACGGGGAAATCTGCAATGGGGGCATGGCTTTCTTGGTGGATTCTCAGCACGCGACCATTTTCCGTTGGCACCGTTACCGCTGGCACGTATGTGCAGCTTGAGGAAAAGACGTGGGCCGCGATTCGCTCGTGGGGCCGGATGTGCATCACGCGGCATTGGTTCGACGTTCAAGCGAGCGGCATATTTCATAAGCATTACCCTGAAGATTGGAAAGCAACGCTGCAAACATGCAAGGAAGAGAACGCGCAGAGCTTCGCTGGCCAGCACGCCCGAAGGTCAACAAGCTGGTTTTTGATGGATGAAGGCTCCGAGGTTCCCGACAAGATTTATGAAATTGCCGAAGGCGGACTCAGCGACGGCGAACCCATGATATTCGCTTGGGGCCAGCCGGTGCGCAACACGGGCGAGTTTTACAAGATTTGTTTCGGCGAGAAGCGCGAGCGATGGAACCATCGCAATGTCGATTCGCGCAAGAGCCACTTTACGAATAAGGCCCTCATCGCCCAATGGATTGCCGACTACGGCATTGATTCCGATTTTTGCCGGGTGCGCGTGTTAGGTCTTCCGCCGTCCGCTTCAGAGTTGCAGTACATCGACAAGACCCGCATCGACGAAGCGCGCCAACGCAAACAGGTAGCACTGGCGAATGAACCGCTGATAGCAGGATTCGACGTATCTGGCGGTGGTAAGGCTTGGAACGTGATTCGCTTCCGCCGCGGGCTGGATGGCGACCCGGAAGGAATGACCCCGATTCGGATCCCGGGCGAGAAAGACCCTGACCGCTCACAGCGGCTTGGTATCTGTGCTGAATTACTGCGCGACAGGCGCCCGGAACGCCACATTGCCGCACTGTTCATAGATTCGGCCTTTGGCGCAGCCATCGCGGTAGGCTTGAAGAATCTCGGCTTCAAGAACGTATTTGAGATAAACAACGGGAGCCAATCGCCCGATCCGCACTTCGCGAACATGCGGGCTTACCAATGGGCCAAAGGAAAGGAATGGCTACTGCTTGGCGGATTGCGGGATGACGATGAACTGTGCTCGCAATTGGCTCTCCCTGGCTATCACATCAATTCCAGCGGAAAATTGGTAATCGAATCGAAGAAAAGCCTGCAGGACAGGGGCGAGAAATCGCCAGACGACGCTGATTCGTTTCTATTGACCTTTGCACGGCGGGTAGCGACACCCCAACAGGAATCCAGACAGGAACCCCCGCCGCGAGTTGGGCTATGGGGGTAGGGGGGGGCGCTCTCAATGAAAACTAAGGCCGAAACCAATCTAAGGGAGGCTCTGGCATGTTCTCTAACCCTGTCTCCACTGCCAGTGCATGTGCCAGCGTCAAGTAAAAATGCTTCGCTTCGTCGAATACGGCAGCGTTGGAGGGAGCATTTGCGGTCTGAGCATAAGCGAACGCCTGCTCATCATCGGCAGTCAAAACGCCGCGGCTCTTGAGTATGTCGAGCAGGATTCGAATGGCTTGCCTCTGCTTAAAAAACAATTGCAGCATGAGCATATGTTCGCCAGTTGTCATAGAAGCCTCTAGGCGGTGAGTTGTTCGAACGTGAGTAACTGAGGCTGTAACCATATGACGCAAGGTATCTACAAACAAGCTTTCATTCTTGCGACGATGGCACGGGCCCAGGTCCCTGGTCCCCATGCCTGTGATCGCCAAAATCATGCCCTGTGTCAGCGACAACGCGTTGCACTGAAATGCAGCAGTGTACAAGTTTGGTGCAGGCGCGCCGCGCTTCCATCGGGCTGCTTACCCGATGTTCCACGGCAACTCGTTAACTCTATTAGCTTTGCAGGCGAGTGTCCGCGAAGTGTCCGCGTCTTAGAGAGCTCCGCACATGCAAGCTGAAACGCAAACGCAGCCGATTACAGCGCCAGAAATCGCGCCTCAAGGCGAATCAGTCGAATCAAAGGCCAACAAGCGTGGCGGGAAGCGTCCAGGCGCCGGCAGAAAGCCGAATCTCGCCAAACGCCTGCTCAGGGGTTGCTCACCCGAGGCGATTGCTGAGGCTATCGCGACCGTTGATGTGGGCGAGATCATCATTGGCCTACTGAGGAGCAAGCGGGAGAAAACCCGGATTGAAACACTCGTTTTCGTGTGGGACAGGCTCTACGGCCGTCCAGCGCAGAATGTACAGGTTTCCGGGGGAGTGCTCCACGCGCATACGTGGCGTCCACTGGCTTCGCTTTCAGATGAGGAAGTCGCGCTGCTCGATAAGCTCACCAAGAAGCTGTCTGTGCCAGTCTTAAACACTTCACCAAATGCCCCGTATAATCAAATAGAATCAAAGCCAGCCATCGAAGCCGAAGTGATGGCGTCTGACAGCCTGACCGCGTAAACTCAAGGCGTGTGACTGCCGACGAGATCCTCGCAGCCATTGCATCGGAAGATTCTGAACTGAGCGACGCCGCGATGCGCGATGTGGCGCACTTCACGGTAGGTCTATTTGCGGCTGATTCTGACAATACCGCTCCGACGACTGCAGGAACTGGAACGCTTGTTCATCTCGCAGGGCATCATCACATTCTCACCGCCGCCCATGTCTGGGAAGAAATCTTGAGCTTTGCCCCACTGGTAGGCTTCACATTAAAGGAAGGCTCCGACAGGCAGCCTTGTTACGACAGGCGCTATATCATCCCGTCCGTTCTGGCGAAACCAGAAACAAACGGATGGAGTGAATGGGGGCCGGATCTCGCGCTACTTACCCTGCCAGAGGTCCTTGTTGGGCTTATCGAAAATTACAGAGTGTTCTACGATTTAGATGCGACTAGATCGACCCCGAAGGTAGATGGTGCGGAATTGCGCTTCCTCATGGGCGCAGTTGATGAGTATGCTGTTCATAGGCCTACCGGCGTCGCTGGCAAGATTGCGTGCTTTAGGATGAAATTTAAGGACGAAAGGCACGCGATTGGAGATTACGACTACATCGACCTTACGGAAGAGCGGCATGGAGCACTGCCAAAGAGCTTCAAAGGACTAAGCGGCGGTGGACTTTGGAGAGAGTTCATTTATCCAGATCCGGAGACAACGGGCGTTAAGCACTACAGAATTTTGGAGGGGGTTGCATTCTACGAATTGCCCAGCGCCGATACCACAACCATTCGTTGCCACGGCCCGAACAGCATTGTGGAATGCTCGAAGCGATATAAGGTCGCCCTCACATAAACCCGCCTTCACGACAGAAACACGCTGGCGCCGAAGTTGTCCCACGATTCCCGCCCTATACCCTTTGTAAATGGGACAGCAGTAGTTTGCTATGGTCTAACTACTACTACAGCAGAGACTTACACAGAGAGAGAAGTGTCCCAAATGCTGTCCCACGCATTTTCTAAATGGGACAGTGCTATCCAAGGATCTTCTGCGCATTCCGGATACGCGAGGTAAGACTTTCGGTCTGCTGGTTCTCGTACTCTTGTGGGTGGGCCTTGGCGTATTCCTTTTCGAGGTCCTGGAGCCGGTGGACGAATCTACAACGGCAGTTGTGGCACATGCCGTGGGCTGCATGGGCTTCCTTTTTTGTGCCGCAAATCAGACAGCCCCATTTCTCAAAGTAGAGCGCGAACTTGCGCTTATGGAAGATGCTTTGATGCCTGCGAATCGCGGCCGCTAACGCTCTGCTAGTCTGAAACCAGGGCTCTAGGATGGCCTTTTGGTTGTCCAATGCTTCGGCAACTTTTTGCTGAATGAGGCGATCAAGGTCCGCTTCGGGCGCCATTCGAATGACTTCACCCTTTGTGCGTGGCATCGTCGTTACCCCCTCGGATGGAATTTCCTGTGAACGTCGATCATGTTGACCGTGGACACGTGCGTATAAATCTGAGTAGTGCTGATGCTGGCGTGGCCTAGCAACTCCTGAACGCTTCGCAGATCGGCGCCGCCGTTGAGCAGGTGGGTCGCAAAGCTGTGCCGCAAAACATGGGGCCACACGTCTTTCAATCCGGCAGCGATGGCAGCTCGCTTGACGATCCGGTAGATATGCCTCGGGTCTAGAGGCTTGTCGGGCTTGGGTCGCTGGCTGAAATCTTCCCCGGCGATGATGGCGAGCTTTTCTAAGGCTTGCTTCCGCGTTACCCCTTCGGCCTTGCCAATCCATCGGCAGTGCTCCACGGATGGAGTACCGGACATCCAATGGCCTTTCCAGTACAGGGTTTCGGTTTCCTTGTTGGGCTTCGCACGATAAACACGCAACTCGCGAGGAGGCTGCTCATCGCGGAACAGAAAACCTCCTGGCGCCCGTCCAGGCAGGCGAGCAGGGCTTGTTTCGCTGGACGGCCGAATAGGACGATGCGCTCTTTGTCGCCCTTGCCGATAACTCTGATTGTGCGTGACTCAAGATCCACGTGCTCAAACCGCATTCCCGCAACCTCTGAGAGTCTGCAGCCGGTTGAGTAAAACATCTCCAGCATCGCCTTGTCTCGTGGCATTGCGGCCGCTGCGATTAGCCTCTCAATCTCTTCGATGGAGAGAACGCGCGGAAGCCTGCGGCGCACCTTGCGGGTCTTGATTAAGCGTGCGACGTTGGAATCCACCAAACCGCCAAGGTTCAGGAAGCCAAAGAAGGTTTTGAGTCCGTAGCCTTGACGGTCCAGCGACGACGACGCCAAACCCCGTTTGTAGAGGTACGTCAGAAATTCCCGCAGATCGAAATGTGTCAGCTCTAAAACGCTGCGCGAGCCGACAAACTCACAGAGATAGCTGGTAACCGAGCGGTAGGCCCTTCGGGTGTTCGCGCTGTAATTCTGAGCCTGTAGCCATGCATCAAACTTCGCGGTCAGTTCGAGATTCTTTTGGGTGAATGACTGCTGTGGTACGGTTGCTGAAGCCATGTCAGCCTCCTATCAGGTTGATGTGGTTAGGGGCTCAGGGGCGCTTTGAACGTCCCTGGGTCCCGCTTACTTGTGTCAAAAAGCCTACGCCTCCGGGTGCTTAATTGAAAGGGACAAATTCAATCTCCTTGTTCTTGAAATCGAAGATGACTTGCTGGAACTGGCTGAGTACGTCCAGGCCGATAACGCCCTGATCGATGAAAGCAGGTAGGTACGTGGCCGTGAGCTGGAACTGTAGATCGCCGGTTTCTAAGCGGGCATCTCCGCGGCTGGCTTTGACCATTCCGCCAGCGGTCCGCACTTCGATATCCCTGGAGTTGTGAACGGTCAGAAACTTCGCAGCAAAGACGCTGGCAGTGGCGCCGGTGTCAATCTTGAGAGTTACGGGATAGCCGTTAACTTTCGCCTGGACCCAGATCATGTTATCCCGCAGGGTGAAGGGGACTTTGTGTGACTGCGCGTGGGCGCCGGCTGCAGTGATCAGCAATAGCAGCAACACGGACCCGATTGTCCGTGTTTTGTCCGTGAACCCGGTACAAAACCAGCCAAAAGCAGCCAACGAAAAAGGGCCGAGTCTATTGGTTTTTCGTGCGGTTACTGGTTGGAGTTGTACTGCGTGTGGTCCGAAGTTGGAGTGTAAACCGGATGCTCTAACCGCTGAGCTAACCGCCCATTACGTTGCATTGTAATTACTTAGAGAACTTCTAACCAGTGCTTTAATCCTGGCGTTCAATTAGGGGAGAAGTGATTCAAGAGGGGCCGCATTCCAATGTTTGACTCAACCCGTGTCGTCAATTGGGAATGCAAACGACGCCGCGAGTTCGTGCCTCCCGCATGCAGGATAAGGCAACGGAGCGTGGCACAAAGCGCCAAAACCAGTTGGATAGTTTTTGAGCAGATCAGCGGGTTCCGGATTTCAGGTCAGGCAGCAACGGTTTCTGGCCTGCGGGCAGGTGCTGATCAAAAGCGATCAGCACAGTATCGTCGCTCGAATGCTGCGCCATCAACGCCACGAAATCCACGAGGTCTCTTTCTCCAAAGACGTCCAGGGCACGAGCGTACGTCTCCGCAGTCACAAAATGTTGGCCGAAAAGTTCGCGGCCGAACTTGACAATCAGTGCCTCTTTTTCGCCCAGCCCACTCAGCGGCTTGCGTTCGCGAACGATTTCAATAATCGCCGGTTCGAGCCCGTCCTCTTGCGCGGCGAGCTGATTGATACTCCAGTCAAACTGCTCGTCATACTCCCGCGCCGTCACTAAGATTGCCAAGTCCATCAGTCGTCTCCCGACGCTGGCCTCCAAGGATTTAAGTCCTGCTCCGTGGCGCGCGATCAGCCCTGGGCCCGTGCCCTCGGGCTCCAGCGAGCGGCTGTACAAAATGGGGCTTGCCTGAGGATTCTGGTTCTGGCTCGAAACGAGCGGAAGCCGGCTTCGCGTGTCGGGGTGAATGTCATCAGGAAGACTGAACGGCACCGGCAAAAACTGCTTCATCTGCGGGGGCATATGCTGGTTGAACGCGGTTAGTCTCGTTGCCGTTCCGGCATACTGGCCCATTAGATCAACTATGTCCACCAGGTTGGCCTGCCCAAAGAGCTTCAAGGCAGAGGCGTAGGTGGTCGCGCTCAGTTTATGTGTGCCAAAGATCTCACGCCCGATCTGGATGATTATAGTTTCCTTCTCCCCGAGCCCCGTGGTGGGTTTACGATTCCGGACTGCGTCCACAACCGCCGAATCCGCCCCAACGGAGAGCGCTTCCATTTCGTGCAGAGACCACTCATAGGGCTGGTCCATCTCACGGGCGGTCGTCAGGATCGCTAATTCGGTAAGCTGGCGTCCTACAGCCGAGGCCCAACGCACGTTGAGCCCTGTGCCGTGAAGCCGTATCTCAGCCGCGCCTTGCGGCACCCCGACGCGAAGCGAGAGCTGCTGGCAGCGTCATACGCTTTTTTGCCGCGATCATCCAGGGCTTCGCGGCGGATCAGCGGGAGACGGTTTCCTGAATCTGCTGAGACGTCTTCGGGTACCACTCTCTGGGATTCAACGATGGATCCGCGATTCCCGCCCGTAGTTGCTTGCCCCGGTCGGCCAGCGTGCGTGTATGCCGGCGCGCCTGCTCCGCTCACCAGCAACACGCCAACGAGCATGTGGACGGATCTCATTTTCGCCTCCTGAGAGACCGTTCCGTTATCACGGAATCGGCAGCAACGGCTTATCCGTCGGACGCACATGCTGATCGAACGTGCTCAGCATGATCGCCGTTGAGGCGTAATCGCCCATCAGGCAGACAATGTTGACAAGCTGGTGGTCTCCGAAAATCTTGAGCGCGCGGGCGTATGTCTCCGGGCTCACCTTATGTTTGCCCACCGCCTCGCGGCCCAACGCGATGATAGTGGCTTCCTTTTCCGGGACTCCCGTGAGCGCCTTGCGGTATTTGACGATATCGATAATCTGGGGGCTTACGCCGGCCTTCAGCGCAGCGGGCTCGTGCGCCGTCCACTCATATTCGCCATCCATCTCGCGCACCGCGGCGAGAATGCTCAGTTCCACCACTTGCGGTTCGAGACCCGCTTTATGGCGAAGAAAATCATTTAGGCCGCTCGAGAATACTTCCGCGCCGCCAGTATAAAGACGCAGCCGCTGAGGTCCGTAGTTAACTCCGGGTGCGTTGCCGCCTGCGTCGTAGATTTTCTTAGCTGCGTCATCCAAATTGTCGCGATTGATCGGTGGAAGGCGATTGCCGGTTTCGGGATGGACGTCTTTCGGAAACGAAGAGGCGGCCCTCGACGAGCCATTTCCCGAATCCGTTTGTGGCGGCATGCTGTTGAGGCCGTAACCCAGGGTCACGCCGACCCCTATAACAAACACCAAAATCGCTAGTCGAAGAGACGATCTCATTTGCAACCTCCGGATTAAACAATCGGGGAAATATGGCGGGGCGATTCTACTGCTGGTAAAGGCTGGCAAGAAAGGGCTAAATCAAGCTGCGGGAGTGGTGATCAAGAGCAACGCTTTGCGTCGCCGGAAGACGATTTTCCTGCGTGCAATTCAGCCGGTGCCTAGTAAGCGCTTGCCTTTTCGCGCTGCGATTGGCGGAACTCGATGCCGGCGGTCCGCAAATCTTTCGTATCAGGCTGAATGATTCGCCGCGTCGTACCGGGCTGGCTCGCACGCGCGGACGCCCGCGAGGCTGCGCGTTGAGCGGCTGACGCTGTCGCTAGCGATCGCCCGCCAGTCCATACCAACTGCAGTCCGGCGAGAATGGCGATCAGTGCAATGGCCGACTTGAGTTTGCGAACAGGTGTGCGCCGAGCGAGAACGAATCCCAGCAGGACGCCGGGGATGCCGGCGGCCAGCAGTTGAAACAGCGTGGCTGAGCTGACGGAGCCAAGCTTGAGATGAATTGCGCTTCCGATGGCGGCGAGACCCAAACCGAAGAGTATGTCTGTGCCGACAACTTCGGAAGGAGTCATCTCGGAATAATTCAGCAGCAAAACTGTGCCCAGCGCTCCTGCACCGGCAGACGAAAAGCCCGACTCGATGCCGATCGGCAGCGCAAACCAAGGCAGCCAATGGCCATTCTTTCGCGCAAACTCAGGTTTATGCAGGCGGCGCACAAACGTCAAACTTGAGGAAGCTGCCAACAACACGCCGAGAACAATTATTATCACCGGGTTACCGAGATCGGCGCTGAGCAGACGGAGAACATAAGTACCGATCAATAGGCCAGGCACCGCACCCAGCAATAGGCGCCACACGTACGCCCCACGAACCTGTTTGCCCCAGAGGTAAAACGGTCCGACGATCAGCCTGAGCACGCCGGCAAAAATGAATGCCGTGCCCACGGCAGTTTTGGGCGCCAGCCCAAGTAAGAGAACGAGACAAGGCACCGTGAAGCTGCCACCGCCAATTCCGGTGAGCCCAACCGCCACTGCAATCAGGAATCCGATGACGAATACCATACGCCGCTCCGCCTACTCCTTCACGTGCAGTCCGCACTCGGTCTTATTGAATCCGGACCAGCGACCCGCTCGCGGATCCTCTCCGGCCTTCACAGGCCGGGTGCAATAGGTGCAACCGATGCTCGGATAATCGCGATCGTGCATTGGGTTATAGGGCACGTCGTTCGTGCGGATGTATTCCCATACCTGCGCCGAAGTCCAGTCCGCGATCGGATTCAGCTTCACCAAACCAAATTTCGCGTCCCATTCAAGCTTGCGTGTATTCGCGCGCGTGGGAGCCTGATCGCGACGGACGCCTGTAACCCAGGCCTGCAAGCTCGCCAATTTCTTCTTCAGCGGCTCGACTTTCCGCAACTGGCAGCATTTGTCCGGCTGCGAAGCCCAAAGCGCCGAGCCGAACTGCGCAGCCTGCGCTTCCGGCGTGAACTCCGAGCGGGTGCGTTCGACTTCCACTCCGTACTTTTCTTCTATTTCGTCGATGAGCGTGTAGGTCTCCGGAAAAAGAAAATC
>Ga0210394_10003899_pt1 | contig 17965 bp, 12 predicted proteins | sample IncBWC12MmetaG_FD_160121 | JGI IMG/M metagenome (GOLD analysis project Ga0210394, IMG submission 160121) | Forest soil microbial communities from Barre Woods Harvard Forest LTER site, Petersham, Massachusetts, United States - Inc-BW-C-12-M | ecosystem: Environmental > Terrestrial > Soil >... | reverse complement strand
CCGCGCATCCAGTCCACGATGCGCTTGAGCCGTACACGCTCGATCTCGCTGGGCGTGGCACTAATGCGCCCCACGAGCGCCTTGATCTCCTTCTTCCACAGCGTCTGAACCTTTTCGAACATGGTCACCGCGGTGAACTTGTCCACGGTGATTACGATGGCCTTGCCCAAGTAGCCCCGCCGAGGGAAATGGAAGACGATGTCCGCAGCGATCAGCTCCAGTCGGTCATCGCGCTTAATGACTTCGATCTCCTGCGCAAAACGCTTTTCCAGCTTCTGCTGCGCCGCTTCGTCCAAGTTCTCCTCTTCGAGAATCTCCACAAACTCGTCGCTCAGGTTGTCGTTCTGGATTAGCACTTCGGGCACCCGCTTCTCGTAAAATAGCGGCACCGTCGCGCCGTCTTCCACGCTCTGCTGGAAGTTGTATTCAGAGACATAGTCGCCGAACCAAGCGTTGGTCTTGCGGTCGCGCCCCAGCAGCGGCGTCCCCGTGAAGGCGAGGTAGTTGGCATTGGGCAGACCGGCGCGCATGTTCTCGGCCAGGCCGGCGTACTGCGTGCGGTGGGCCTCGTCCACGATGACGACAATATCGTCGCGCGCCGAGAGCAGCGGATAACTTTTGCCCTTGTCGTACCGAAACTTCTGGATCAGCGTGAACACCACGCGTTTGTTCTTGCCCAACATGTCGCGCAGCTGCGCGCTGTCGCGCGGTCGCACCTCGTCCTTTGGCGCCACCGTAGCGGTGTGCAGGAAGTTGCGGTAGATCTGTCCGTCAAGGTCTTCGCGGTCGGTCACGACCACGAAAGTGAAATTCCCGATGAGCTTGCGGAACACCTTGCGTGTATAGAACACCATCGAGAAGCTCTTGCCCGAACCCTGCGTGTGCCAAAACACACCCAGCCGCCCGCCCACGGCCTGGCGCCGTGTGAACACCTCGAACGCATTGTTAACACCGATGAACTGGTGGTTCTGCGCGATGACCTTGTTCGTCTCGCGGTAGAAGACGATAAAGTTCTCCACGTAGTCCAACAGCCGGGCAGGGGCCAACAAACCTAGAACAGCGCGCTCTAGGCCCAAGGTACCTTCGGCCAGCGCGACCCGGTCCAGCGCCTCTTTTTCGTCATCCACCCGCAGCCAGGCAATGAAATGCTCCCACTCGGCCGTGAGACTTCCTAACTTTGTCTCGATGCCGTTGGACAGCAGGCACAGCGCGTTAGCGGCAAACAGTTGTGGCAGCTCGGCCTTGTAGTTTGTGAGGTTGTCTTCGTAGGCCGCCTTGAGCTTGACGTTGCTGTTCTTTAGTTCGACGAACACCAGCGGCAGGCCATTCACGTACAGCAGCACGTCGGGTCGACGGTAGCCATGCTCGCCGCGCACCCACAGCTGCGAGACGGCTAGGTACTCGTTGCGGCCGGTTGCGGGCAGGGGCGCATCGAAGTCGATCACGCGTACCCGCTCGGTCACACGCTTGCCGGAATCCGGACCCTGTGTGGCTTCGAACTCCACGGGCACGCCTTCGCGGATGAGGCCATCTACCTCTCGATTGGCCTTCACCAGGCTCATCGCCAGGCGGGGTTGCAGGAGCGTGGCCAGCGCCTGTTCCTGCGCCGCAAATGGCATGTCGGGGTTCAGGCGCTGGATGGCAGCGCGCAGCCGGTCGGCCAGGATCACCTCACGTTTATCGACGCGGCCCGAGCCGTCGTTCAGATCGTCGGGCTGAGCGGTGAAGCAGTTGAGCGTGCTGTAGCCACACAGGTGCCGCAGCCGCTGCAATAGGGCCTGCTCGATATCGTCTTCGGAAATGAAGTTCGGCATCGGCCTTCTCTGAGCGCTGTTACGCCGTCGCTTCGGCCTCGGCCCGCATGCTGGGCGGCAGGCGGATATCGAGGTGATCGACCTTGAGTCTGCCGGAAATCAGGCGGGGAAGTAATGCGTCGCGAGTGTCTGCAAGGACGACGGCTGCGTCCTGAAGAATCCTACGCAGACACATCATTGATGTCACTCGCTCCGCGAACAGTCTCTGCAAGTCTTCGGTTGGCACCATCACTTTGGTCCGAGCTATCAACTCCCTGCTCAGTTCAGCCTGCCCAGTAGATCCCGCCGCCATTGACTCGAAATAGCCCTGTAGGAACGCGACGGTAGGCCCAAGGTAAGCTGGCTGTACCCTTCGCTCATCCGGGCGAAGGATCGTGACATGGCTGTCGCAGGTAATGCCTTCAAAGGCTAAGTCGAACACGGCAACCCTTCCAAGAGTCCCGACGCCGGTGGAGTTAATCAGCACGTCCCCGTGGCGGATTAGTTTCTCATCTGGCACCGGGGTTTCGTGGCAGCGGCTCTCGGCCAGACTAACCTTTCCGTCTCGAATGCACTTCTGATTCAGGATGATCCCCTCGCCTTGGTCTGAGTAATCTGGAGAAATGCCGCGCTTAATAAGTTTGGTAAGCTCACCAAGCGGCCTTCGTGTCCAGCCCTGCGGAAGCAGGCCATTCAAACCGAGCGCCTGGTGTCCCGGAAACCGCATCCGAACGAACCACTCGCGGTAGATCTCATCGGCCACGCCCTCCAGCAGCGCGATGCGCCTCCGGTTGTTGGCAATCAGATCGTCGTACGTGGCTAGGATCGCGGCAATCTTTCGCTGCACCGGCGCGGGTGCGCATTGAACCCTGATTTTGTGGACGTGGTTGCGGTTGAGGGTGGGGTTAGACGACCCGGTGTCGAAGACTTCCAGATGCAGCGTGGCCAGGAAGTAGCTCAGGAATCGCGGGCTATTCGCTTTGAAATCCTTTACCCACAGGGTTGTGTCGTGCGGCCAGTAGTCGGTGTCCAAGTAATGAACCGTTCCGAGCGAGCCCTTGCGACCGATGACAACGCCTGGGCCGGCAACCTTGCTTTCGTTGTGAAAGCTAGAGACACCGGATGAAGAGACGATCGGTACCAGCCCATCAGATTGCTGCTGCTTCGTGATGTCGAACCCACGCTGAAACATCAGCAAATCACCGAGTTTGCGCTCCGGATACGTCACGCACTCTCCAGCAACACGTTGAGGTTTCGCTGCACAATCTCACGGAGCGTTGCTGCTTCGTCGTCGAGTTGGGCGAGCTGATCCTTGGCTCCTGCAAGCATTTCCAGAAATTCTTCTTCTGTCTTCCCGTCCTCCTCGATCACGACACCCACGTATCGCCCGGGATTCAGGGACCAGTCCTGCTCCTCGATCTCAGCCTGCGTGGCCATCTTACACAGTCCGGTCACATCCTCGTAGACCGCCTTGGGGAACCGCTGCTGCAGCCACTCGGTGTGGCCGAAGAAGCTCTCGGCCTGCTTCACCTCATCATGCAGGGCCTGCACTGCTGCCTTCACCGCCTTGGTCTGCCGGTTGCCGCCCATGCGCTTGCCGGCGGCCTTGGCTGCCTCGGCTTTGCGCCTGTCGAGATCGCGGATGGCCTTATCCAGCTGCTTCAAGCTAGCGTGCAACGCCAGGAAGAACGGCGCGTACTGCGCGTGTAGAACGCGCTGGGCTTGGTTGCGTGCATCGATATCGTCAGACTGGCCGTGCGCCGCGAAGTAGGCCTGCTGCGCCTGCACCAACGGGCTCAGATCGGCCCACTGCGACAGCAGGTGCGCCACCGCCCTCAGTCCTGACGCCCCAGCCTGCACGGCCTCGGCGCCCGCTTCGGCGGCGTCCTCACCCAGCACCCCGCGCAGCCGCTCGGCCAGCGCCGGCATGTTGCGCTGGCTTTCCACCAACCGAGCCAATCCGCGCGTGAAGTAGCTGTCCACCAGCGCCACGAACTCCGCATGCCGGCCCTTGCGCAGGCGCGGGATGATGGCCAGGTTCTGGATCTGTTCGTCGCTCAATTCTCGGTGCGCACGGTCGATCTGCGTGAAGACATTGCGTGCGTCGATGAACAGCACCTGGTCATCGGTCTTGCCCTTATCGAAGAACCACAGCGTGGCCGGCAGGGTAACGGTGTAGAACAAGTTGGACGGCAACGTCAGCATGCCGTAGATCAGATTGTTTTGAACCAGCGTGCGGCGGATGTCGGCTTCGGAGTGGCGCGCGTCACTGGCCGAGTTGGCCATTACCAGCGCGGCACGGCCACCGGGTTTAAGTGAGGTAGCGAAGAGGTTGATCCACAGGTAGTTGGCGTTGGGCACCGTCTCCTGGGCCTTCTTTTCGCCCCTCTCGTTGGTATCGCTCTTCTTCGCCTTGGACTTGTTGCGCGGTACGCCGTAGGTGTTGAAACGCTTGTCCTGCTCCACCTGGTCCAGCGGCACATCGTCCACGTTGAACGGCGGGTTAGCCAACACGTAGTCGAAGCTGCCAAAGCTGCCGAACGGGTCTTCAGAATAGGTGTTGGCTTGCTTCACTTCGCCGCGCAACCCGTTCACGGCCAGGTTCATCTTGGCCAGTTTCACGGTCTCCAGCGTCTTCTCACTGCCGTAGACGTACACATCCAGGTCGGCCACGGCGTCCTTGCGGTGCTGCTCGATAAACTGGGCCGACTGCACGAACATGCCGCCCGAACCGCAGGCCGGGTCGAATACCTTCCCGCCGTGCGGTTCGATGATTTCCACCATCAGCCGTACCACCGAGCGCGGTGTGAAGAACTCGCCGCCGCCCTGGCCCTCGCTCATCGCGAAGTTAGCGAGGAAGTACTCGTAGATCTGACCGAAAACGTCGCCCGAGGCATCGAGCGGGATGTCGGAGAACAGCTTCAGTAAAGCCTTAGGGATGCTGCGGTTCTGCGGATTGCGGCTGAAACGGTCGTATTCTTGTTGCGGGAGTACACCCAGCAGTTCGGGTTTACTCTGCTCGATGCTTGCCATCGCAACGCGGATCGCCTTAGGGATGTCTTCCTTCTCCGGCAGACTCAGGAGATGTTCGTACCGAGCCGTCGGGCTTAGCGCGAAGCCGCACTTCTCGATGGCGATGTCCTGCAAGCTGCGCTCACGGCGGGTCCCCTTGAGCTTGCTATACTCGGCCAATATTGCGTCTTCGTGCTGGCGGTACTTGTTCTCGGCGAACTTCAGAAAGATGAGACCAAGCACTGGGGTGCTGTATTCACTAGCCTTGAGGTCACTGTTTGCGCGCAGCTTGTCGGCGGCGGCCCAGAGATCATTTTCCAGTTTCTTGAGCTGATCTTTGTTCATTTAGTTAGTCCGTCAGCTAGTCAACGACCGGCCGAACCAGTAATCTTCGGCCGCAATTCCATCGCCGGCAACCATCTGCTTACGGCCGCACCTAGAACGCCTGAACGACTTCCACGGGGCGTGGCCTAGCATAGTACTAGCGCCTAAGAAGTTTGGCGCATCAAGAATCACTACCCTAACTACCCCTCAAGAGCTCCGAATTTCCAAGTTCCTAGCTCGAAGCTCGAAGGGGCGGAAAAATTGGGAATTTTGAGTTTTGTATATCGTTGATTTTTAACAACCACGCTCGCGGGATGTCCGTTGCAAATTCACCCGAGAGCACAACAAAGCACCACTGAATTGCGCAAAAGTCCCGCAACCACCTGGCTCCTTTGGACTGCGCCAACCACCTAGCTGAATTGCTTTCGTGCGGGACTTTGAACCGTCAACAAACACGCGCAACCACCAAGTTGTCCCGCAAAAGTCCCGCAAATATTCCGGCTTCGCCTTTCTGATCGCTTAGACAACCCGCTTCAGCAGCAAGTTTTGGAATAAGGTCGCTCATTGGTTACAGCTGGGCCAAGTCTATCCACTCGTTTTTCATCGCAAAAGCAATACGCACGGATCATTTTTCGGCGTGAGAATCGTTGTTCTCTGTCTGCCGCGAGTCACGCTTACTCGCAAGTTCTGACGCGATTGATCATTTATTTCTGCGACATCATTGTCCCGTACAATTCGGTCAAGGTTTGCTACGATTCGCCGCCTCGCGACTCGCGGCCACCCCTCGAATATGATTACCTCATCGAATTGTTTGCCTTTCGCCTTGTGCATATTCATAATTACTACGCCCCTTTCCGGCTTAACGTTTGCGGAAAAGTGCTCGTTGACGAACGCCTGCCGCACAATTGCCAGGGCGTTCATATAAGCGCCATTGTCGCGCCAATCTTGCGAAAGTGCGTTCCGCAGACGCGCCCCGCGTTCAAGCAGACGGATATTGCGGACTTCTTCGGCGAGTCCCTTAAGGCGAGGACATGGCCCGCCTTCAACGATGCTTCGCATTGCACGCCAGTCTTTGTCGGGATTTCCCGTTCGACACAACTTTCTCGCTTGCGCATGAACATCGATTATTGCAACGAGAATACTGTTACTTCTGATTTCTCTTCCGATCGCTTGTCGACCGATCCATTCCTCGTAGGCCTTTTGAATCGCCTCGGCCTCATCAAGATCGTGTTTCGACGGTCTATCGCCACCCTTGCCGAAGAAGTAGTTACGCAGCAAATGGATGAGCTGCGCAAACTGCCCGGCCTCATCAGGCTGCAATAGGAGCGCGATAATTTCAGCACCTAGGATCGCTGCTTCCAGGTCAACTGCGGCAACATGGGATATCTCTTTCATCCCCGCCGGCGGGGAGCGGAATTTGTCCGAAACGATACGCGTCATTTTTCTAGTCGGTACAAGGATTGCTAGCGACCAGTTCTTGCGACCCGAGTCGAACAGCCGCTTCCGCGCCGCATATGTCGCCGTAACTAGCGCCGTCATCGCTTGGTCTGCGTTACCCTCATACCCGCGACAGTCAATTCCAATGTAAGTTTTCTGACGGAAATTGCCTGTCAGCAGATCATTGCCAAAGGCCAAAATATCCGTCCCAGCACTACGATGATTGTCACCACTGAGATCAAACTCCGTTGGCGCGAACGCCTCGCGGTATTGGTTCAGCCGAGCGGGATCCGCTCCAATGAAGCCGTATATGCGCTGCTCGGGATCCGCGAGCACGATTAACTTGCTAAAGCTTCCTAGCGACTGAACGACCCGCCACTGGCTGGCGTTTGTATCCTGAAACTCATCAAGCACAATGAAGGGATACATAGTCGCAGTCAGGCGGCGAATGCGCTCGCTCCCTTCGAGAATGTCGGCGACCAGGGGAGCGAACAAATCGAAGCAAATCCGCCCGTTCTCGCGGGCCAATCGCACTCGTTCAAGGCCTTCACGCTCTTCCTTTTTTCCTCGCTCGCCGTCCGTGAGCTTAGATTCGCGCGCGAAGCTACGTCGGATAGCTGACAGCGAGATCGCCTCCTCGGGCGGCGTTAGGATAGCAAGCCGTCTCCGAAGGCCGATTAGATAGCCATGGGACCTCAGGATACGCCAGAAAAAGGAATGATACGTTTCAACTTCGATCCGGCGTTTGAATTCGCGCGGAATCCTCTGCTCAAATTCAATGGCTTCGACGACTCTGGATACCGTTGCTCTCGCAAAACTGAGAAACAAGACTCTCTGTTCTGGTCGAAGCTTGCATTCGGCAATCTGCGCCGCCTTCAAAATGGAAACGGTGGTCTTACCGGATCCCGGACCTCCCATCACCAATAAGTGACCATCGGCTACCAAAATTTCCAATTGTTTTCCGGTTGGCTGCATCTCAACTAGCCGGCAGTAGCCCCTGACGTCGGATCCGTCGTACTTAGCCATGACTCATCGCCTGCAAGATTCGGCGAGCAATCTGTCTTAACTGCGGCGCACGCCTCCCGAAGCCACTCGGGTATCTCGTGCTCTGTGCACTGTGTGAGAAAATCGGCAATGCCCCAATTACCCTTCGACCACGCGAAGTATTCGCCAAGAGCCTCCTGAGCGGTCGTCTCCGGATTCGGATACTTCGACGCCAGGTGGACCGGCCATTCAATGAGAGCGATAAAGCGCTTCAACGCATCTTCTGTCGTATTCTTAAATACGAGATTTTCGAACCCCTTCTCATCATGCATCAATAGAACATCGACATTGACTTCGATGACAGCCTTCTGCTCAGCGCTTTGTTTGTCACAAATGGTAAAGATCCGTTTTCCGAGATCGCCGTAGAACTTGGCCATTTGGGGGATATTCGACTGCCCGCCGGCGTCAATCGTGCAGATGCCGAGGGCTTCCAACGAACTATAGGTTTCCGGGTTGATCTCGGCTAGCCGCTGACAAACTGCGGGAAATGCGCTCGCCTCAGTAGCCCCCTCGGCGATTAGAATGCGGCGCGTGAGCAAGCCCTCACAGAAGCGCGTGCGAAACTCCTGACGGTAACGTTTTGGCTTGACGCAATTGGGCAACGCAATCGGCGACTGACTTAAAATACCGGCCGCGTCCCGGGCCAGGACTACGGTCTCATCTAGCGAAAATTCCTCAAGAACATAGGGGGAATGAGAAGTAAACAAGGTCTGCGACGCCAGCTTTCGAATCTCCCGCACAATTCGCTTTTGCGCGTAAGGGGGAATGGCCGTTTCCGGTTCCTCCATTGCGAATATGACGTTTTGCTTGTCTTCCGCAATTTGCGAGAGCATTGCCAAGACAAGCATGTTGATGGTCCCGGTTCCTTGCCGGTAAAAAGGCGCGGCATGACTTCCCTCGCCTGTCGCGATGAATGCGGTTATCACTTTTCTCAGGTGCTCGCGAGTGAGGTTGGATACCTTCAAATGCGGCTCGACCCCCCACTCCTTAGGTACATACTTTTCGAGGGACTTGCTGATACTCTCCAAAACACCAGAAATACCCAATTCTGGCGCGCTCGCAACAGAGTAGCTCGAGAGCGTGCTTATGGTGTCCTCCCACATGCGTGGCCTTACCTCCTTCAGACGGAGAATAATGTCCAACAGACTTCCGCGCTCCAAGCTTAGGGCGCGGGAACCGGTGCGAAGCGATCGCAAATACAGAAATCCACAATTCTGTTTATCCTTCTTTGAAAACGGCATCGCGCCGCCCTCGTCTTCGATCAGGCTTCTCGCGAACCATGTTTTCCCCTCGAAATCGTCTTCTTCTGGGTCATACCAACCTCGGAACGCGACACGCAGCGCCTCGGTGATCGTCGTAGCGTCCACGCCCGCCGGATCTGGCTTGTCATAAAAGGTGTCGGTCGATTTGTCCCAAAACTCGACGTAGTCGCCAAACCTAGCTCTTTGATCTTCGGCTAAATCCGTAATCGTAACTTCGATATCAATGCGCGGACCCTGCGGGCCAGCGTTTTCACCGTTCATAGCGTTGCCGTTGTCATCTACCGTTTGCGCCGCGACACTTGCGGCGCCGGCCGCTCCCACGCCGATTACAGGAATGTATTTTCCTTGGAAAAAGTCATGCTCATCAATCGGAGGGGTGCGATTCAATCGATCTGGCCCAAGTACCAGATCTAACGCCTCGAGGATCGTGGTCTTACCTGTATTGTTGTCGCCGATTAGGACCGCGTGATTTGGAAGCAAAATTGTTGCCGAGCCTATGCCGCGAAAGTTCGACACCTTTAGGCGAGATGCTTTCATGTCGGCTTACTTTCGGGTGGCGAACGGCTGGGATCCGACCGTTCGGACCGCACTGACGCAATTTCCGTGCTGCTCATTTCGCCTCCCTGCGAGTTTATCTGCTCTAGGGTACCGCCTTATTCTCACAATGCCCCTAAAAGCTGTGCGATGCCCGCCCACGCTCGCTAAGTGTGACCGTGGTCTAAATTCGGAGGCTAATTGTAGTCATCGGCGCAGCAGGCAGATGTGTCTGGCTGGAACGGTGCCCTATAAAAAGTATTTCTAGCGCGCCATTCCGATTTCTCGGGCTTTGGGTTGCCGAGCGCGTTCTAACAGTTTCGTGGCGATAATTTCCTTCTCCGTTAACGGCTTCGGCATCTGCTCTACATATCGCCTAACCTGCGCCGCGATCTCGGGGTGCCCTTGGCGAGTAAGTATGTCGCTTACAGCCTGCCATCCACGACGGACTTCCTGACGCGTGCGGAGCAGTTTCGCCTTGCCTGATTCGACTTGAAGCTTGCCTTGCGCTAACTCCTGTGCAACGGCGTTTACCCGTTTTTGCCAATGAGTCGACTCGACTCGTGCTCTGGCGCGATATATGCCGTCCGGCTTCTGAGGGGTTATCTCGCCTCGGACGAAGCGCGGCGTCGCGTTTGCGGCTACTCCTAACGCCCGAAGGTGGCTTGCGAAGCCCACTCGCCATTGCCGGAGCGTGGCCTTCCGGACATATAGCCGCTGGCCGTCTTCGCTTCTGGCCTTGAGAACCAGGTGGACATGCGGATGAGGTTCATCCGTGTGCAGAGCCATCACATAGCGATGCTTGAGTCCAAACTCCTCCCTGGCGAAATTGCGTGCCGCCGCCTGGACTTTTTTGGGCGGGGTGCCGGCGGGCATGGAGAAGATGAGTTTATAAACCAGTCTTGGCGGTTTCTTGGGCTTATTGGGGGTCAGATTGATCTTTCCGCGTTCCTGGATCAGTTCAAGATTCCAATCGTCCAATAGGCCGACCTGGACGTGTTCCCCCTGCAGGATCTCTCCGTCGTCGGTTTCAAGGTCCACCTCACCCTTGCGACCGATATAGCCAACATGCCGCCCGACCCCCGCCGGGCTACTCGATCCTCGATTGACGACCTTGAGCATGACTTCAGGGGTGCGCCCCACGGTGCGGGTAATGAGTTCGATCTGGCTTATCGACAGCGGGCGCCCGCGGCCCGGAGCGCCGCGACCGTAGCTGACAGGGTCCAAAAACGGTTCGAGTTCGCCTTTCATTTTTGGTCCTCATATCCTTGTTGCCAACTCCTAGCATTTGCTTGGAGCAATCCTTTGGTGTGATCTCGCAGTGCCACGCAGATCTTCAGCATGGCTCGAAACTGGTTCGATTCCGGGTCGCTTACCCGCTCCCCCCGGTTGGCAGCCCGAGCGATCTGATTGATGTTTCTGCCCAGCCGGCTGAGCTCGGTCACGATCTTCTCCAGGGTCAGCCATTCCGCCTTCGGTAGCGGTGCAAGACCCCTCAAATGGGAGCGGGTCAGGACCGAGACGTAGGTGGAGCCCGCCATCCCCCGGGCTGCCGCCCGTTCACGGAGTAGCAGCTGATCGTCGGGGCGGATTCTCACCGTCAAGCGCGAGCCCCGAGTGGTCCGATCCGGACCCTCTGGTGTCCCCATTTCTTCCGCGCCGGCACCCTGCAGCATCAGCTCGACCAAGCGCTTCAGAAGCGCCGAATCGGACAATCCTCGGTGACGCGCAACCGCCGCGAAACGCTCTTTCGTCTCGCGCGTCACCCAAGTTGTGAGATGTGTTCCATCGCTCATGTGAGCGACAGTTGTAGCAAATAGCAGCCGTTAGGCAATCCTGCCTTTGCACTAAATTAAGCGAAACTCTTACCACGACGCAATTAATCGAGCGCCGCAGTCGAGTCAGCTGGAAGCCATTGTTAGCTCTACAGCTCTCACGCCTTCCTGAACAGAGTCGCGAAGTCCTGTTTGTGCTCCTTGGACGACTCCAGGGTGTCGATGTCAACCGCATAGTTCGCTGCTGTTAGCAGGCGGTCGTTGATGAAGCTCTTGCTGCCGTCCGCGCTTTCGAATGCGAAGTAGGCGGCGAGCACGCGAACCCCTTGCTTGTTTAGTGCCCGAACCAAAGGAACGAAGTCGCCGTCGCCGGTGACTAGAACAGCTACATCGATCTTCTGACCCAAACCGACCTGCAGGGCGTCCACCGCTAGAGCGACGTCTACGCCCTTCTCACCGAGCTTTTGCGACATAGGCAGATACTTGGGATCCACGCCGGCGTGCATCATGTCGTGGTATCGATTGCGATCTCGCGCTAACTGGTCGGCAGTCGCGTCCTTGGCTGTGAAGAGACCTTGGTGCCATGCTGCATAGACGACCTTGTAGCTAGCAAACCCCTGCTCCCGCAACCCGATGTACTTCTCTAGGAAGCGATGCAGCTCAGGAAAACGAAGCCAGCCAAGCTGCCGCTCATGGTAGTAATAGTTCTGCGCGTACGAGAAAAACGATCCGTCGTAGAAGACGCCCAACCTGCAGATCGCTCTGTGCTCCCCCATGCCGGTTCCTCCCAAATTCAGGCTACCAATCAACCAGGCAAAAGACCCGCCGTATTGAAGTGTAAAACATAGGTGTGAGCTTACCGTTGGCCGCGAGCGGCCGCTTCCCGGCATGTTTTCTTATGTGACGAAGTACCGCTATTTGCGATCTGAGACGGGCTCACCTGGTGCTTTCAGCCATGGTCTGAGCGTGATCTGTCTCGTGACATATGAATTAGCAGGGAGACGACAGCAGTCTAATCAATGCGTGGTACGGCACCAGGGCGATCGCAAAACCTAACGACACCGCGAGCATCGTCCACGCGGGGAATTCTGGCGGCCCAACGAGGTAGAAGAATAGAGTCGTCAATAACCCTAACAAAGCGAGCGTTGCGAGCACAAAAGTGACCAGAGGCTCCAGAATCACGAGCACCATGAGCAGGGGCAAGCAAGCCACCTGCCAGAGCCATCGAATGGATGGAGCAAAATTGGGACTGTCAATATTCACGCCTGAAGTCCTTTGCAACCTCAAGCGCTCGGCTTGACCGGCATGTCGGTCTTTCCGGCCCGAAGGTTATCCAGATAGTCGGACCAAAACTGCATCATTTTCCGGCGCTCGGGTAAATACTCAGCGTAGTTGTAGGCCGCTCTGACGCCGTCGCGTTCGGAGTGGGCGAGTTGGCGCTCGATGGCGTCCGGATGCCAGCCTTGCTCGTTGAGTAAGGTCGATGCGGTCGACCGGAATCCGTGAACCGTGAGAACACCCTGCTCAAATCCCATCCGGCGGAGCGCAGCGAGCATCCCGTTGTCGGATAACGGTCGCTTGGCGGTTCGAGGACTCGGGAATACGAAGCGGCCGGTGCCAGTGACTGGTTCCATTTCGCGCAGAATCGCAACGGCCTGCCGAGACAGCGGCACAATGTGCTGGACGCGCATCTTCATACGCTCGGCGCCGATGCGCCACTCGCCGGCGTCGAGATTGAACTCCTTCCACTCGGCGGCGCGCAGCTCGCCCGGCCGCACAAAGACCATCGGCGCCAGACGCAGCGCGTGCCGCACGACGGTTGACCCATCGTAGGCATCGATCGCGCGCAGCAACCCTGCGAGACGGTTGGGATCGGTGAAGGATGCGTGATGCTTCTCCTGCTTCGGCGGCAGTGCCCCTCGCAGATCGCCTGAGGGATCACGCTCGGCGCGGCCGGTCGCCACGGCATAACGGAAAACGCGTCCGCAGACCTGCAGCGCACGATGCGCCGTGCCCAGCTTGCCACGGGCTTCGATCCGGCGAAGACAGGAGAGCAAATCCGGCGCCTTGATCTGCGAGATGGGCATCTTACCGATCCATGGGAACACGCAGATCTCGAGCCGGCGAATGACCTTGCTCGAATAGCCGGGAGCCCAGGTCGTCGAGAACTTCTCGAACCATTCCCGGGCAATGGCTTCAAAAGTATCGCCGCCCGCCAGCCTTTCTATCCGTCGTTTCGCACTGAGATCGACGCCTTTCCGGAGGTCCCGTCTGGCCTCGTCCCGAAGCTCGCGCGCCTCGGCGAGTTTGACCTCGGGGAAGACGCCCAAGCTCAGCATCCGCTCCTTGCCATGCACCCTGAACCGCAAGCGCCACCAGCGCTTGCCGGTAGGGGTGATCAGCAAATACAGGCCACCGCCGTCGCGCAATTTAAAGGGCTTTTCGCGCGGTTTGGCCCCTGAAATTACTGCATTTGTGAGCATTTGTGTGGGTAACTCCATTTTCAGGAGTGGTGTTACCCACATTGTTACCCGCAAATAGGGGCGGCTGTCAATGGATCTGACCGGCAGTAAATGGCGCTAAAATCCCGGTAAAAACGCGGTATTTCGACGCTTTGTGGAAGTCTGCGGCAGTCGCTGGATGATGAAATGGTGGCCAGGGAGGGAATTGAACCCCCGACACGCGGATTTTCAGTCCGCTGCTCTACCAACTGAGCTACCTGGCCTTTCGAGCCGCGTATTAAACAGGCGCGGGCGGCGACCGTCAATGAAGATTCACAGAATCAAGCGCTTACGAGTGGCTTTAGCGTTAATGGGGTGACTTGACCAAAGGGAGGTTAGCGTAGTGCGCCGGGAGACCGGCTTTTCGACGGCAGTCGGAAGTCCCCCGCGTAGCGAAACTGCAGCTGGCGGGAGTCCGTCCGGTTCAGTGTTTCATTCAACCGGGGTCACTACGACACCGGGCGCATCGGAGGTGCCTACTCGATGCCCGAGATTTCCCAAAACCTTGGACTCATGCCCGGTCAGGCCGATACGACTCCGGAATCGATCACCAGAACGGATTGGTACCACAGAGTTCCCAAGGTCGAGCTGCACCTCCATCTGGAAGGCGCAATCCCGCTCGATTCCTTATGGGAGCTGATCCAGAAATACGGCGGCGATTCTACGGTTCCGAGCTTGTCGGCATTGGAGAAGAAATTTTGTTATCGAGATTTCTCCCACTTCATCCAAACCTGGACATGGAAGAACAGCTTTCTTCGGGAATATGAAGACTTCACACACATCGCCGCAGCAGTCGCGCGCGACTTACACGCGCAGAATATTCGCTATGTCGAAGCCTTCTACGCGCCCTCAGAATTTTACCGCCAAGGCCTCAACATCCAGGAGATCACGGCTGCACTCCGCAAGGGACTCTCGCAGGAGTCGGGTACCGAGGTGGCGCTGGTGGCAGACCTTGTAAGGGACAGCGGCGCAGCATCAGCAGCTGCGTCTCTGCGAGAGATTGCGGAGGTCAGGGAGTTGGGTGTGATAGGCATCGGTATCGGTGGAACAGAACACATGTTTCCTCCGGAACTGTTTGCGGACGTGTATGGGGAGGCTCGTGATCTGGGGTTGCATACGACTGCACACGCTGGCGAAGCTGCGGGGGCCGAGAGTGTTTGGGGCGCCGTCCGGAAGCTACGCGTCGACCGTATCGGGCACGGAACAAGGGCAGAAGAAGATCCTAGGCTGCTGGACTACTTGGCGGAGCATCGTATCCCGCTGGAAATGTGCCCGCTGTCAAACGTTCGTACCGCGGTTGTCGATTCGATATCGCAACATCCGATTCGCAGATACTTTGAGCGGGGCATGCTCGTCACGGTTAACACGGACGACCCTAAGATGTTCGGAACTTCCTTTGCCGAAGAGCTTCAATGTCTTCACGACACGCTCCACTTCTCAGATGATGAACTCCGCCGTCTGATTCTGAACGGCATCGATAGCTCTTGGCTTCGGCGCGAGCGGAAGGAAGAACTGCGATCTTCATTTGAATCCGATTCGGCTTGGTTGTCGTGAATTGAACTTGAAGCGTGCAGTAACATAGGCGATCCCAAGCTTCTTCGGAGAGGAGAAACGCATGCCGCCGGATCCGCCCCTCTGGTGACGGTTGATCCTTAAATTGGCGATTGGTGGTGCACTACATACGCTGATATTAAGCATAGGAGACGCCTGTTCATGACGACAATGACAACAACAATTTGGCTCCGAATCTCATCCGTCATCACATTACTCTTTGCCGCCGGCCACACCTTGGGCGGGCTGAAGTACTGGTCTCCCATGGGCGACAATGCGGTCCTGCAGGCCATGAGGACCGTCCATTTCGACGCCATGGGGGCGAACCGCACTTACTTGGATTTCTACATGGGCTTCGGGTACTCGCTCTCGGTGATTCAGGTGATGCTGGCCATCCTGCTCTGGCAGCTTGCGACCTTGGCCCGCACCAATGCCGTAATTGTGCGACCGATGATCGCCGTGATCACGCTAGCCGTCGCAGGGTGCGCCGTTATCGCCTGGCGGCTCATCTTGCCGGTGCCAGCCCTTTTTTCACTGGTGCAGCTGGCCAGCTTGGCCGCGGCTTACGCGGTCGCGCGCGGAAAATCTGTGAGCACAGCATAGAAGATGACTAGGGTGAGAACGCCGCCGACCAGAAGGCCGGCGGCCCATGACGATGTGTCCACGCGTGTGCGCTTGTTCGGGACGTCTTTAACGCGCAGCCCTCCTGGTGATTATCGACGAATCCTCCGGCTTCATTTTGCGCCGATCGTAGATTCGGGTGGTGGCGGTGGCGCAGCCCGCGCGCGAAGGCGCCCTGCTGCTGGTGGCGTCCTGCCGTGCCACCGAACAAAAGTTTCGGCGCAAATCGGTCTAAGGACGCAGCGTAACAACAAAGCAGCTGCGGCCGTCATCCATGCAGATGCACCGGGCATCGCCGCCGTGACGGCGCGCTATTTGCCGGACCAAGGACAGCCCCAATCCGATGCCGGTGCTGTTGTGGCTGTCGCGGCGCCGATAGAAGGGCGTGAACAGCTGTTCGAACTCTGCCGGCGCTGGACCCGGGCCGTTGTCCCAAACTTTCAACACCACAGTGTCACCTTCGTTTTGCAGCCGTACCTGTGTCGGCGGCACGCCATGGCGCTTGGCATTTTCCAATAGGTTGCGCAGCAACCGACGCAATAACCGCGGGTCGCCCTGAATTTTAACGTGCGCGCCCTCGAGCTGAACGTCGTCGTAGCGGGCGCATTCCTCCGCAGCCAGAGCAAGCAAATCGATCTCCTCGCGTACATCGTTTTGCGCTATCGTGTCCAATCTGCTCGCCAGCAGAATTTCATCGACCAAGCCGTCCAATTCAGCGATGTCCTGCTCCAAGCCGGCTTTGGTTTTCGGATCGGCGGATTGTTTCAACATCTCCACTGCCAGCCGAATACGCGCCAGCGGCGTCCGCAATTCGTGCGAGGCATTGGCCAGCAGCGACCGATTCGCATGAATGAGCTGCTCAATCTGAGTTGCCGCTCGATTGAAGCTCGCTGCCAAGCCGGCGATTTCATCGTGGCCTTCGACGGCGACGCGTGCGCCCAGATCACCGGCACCGAGCGAGTCGACGCCACGCTGCAGACGTTCGAGGCGGCCGGTAAGTTGCCGAACAATGGGATAGGCAGCCACGCCGATCGCTAACGCGGCGAAAATCACCAATAAATGAAAATTCAGGCGTGAGGCGGCGAAGCCGATCGGTACGCTGGCGACCAGCAGACGACCGTCAGCCAGGCGCACGCTTGAAAACGCGCTGCCCCGCCAATGCCCAAAACTTAAGGGACGGTATTGCCGCGCGCTCGGCATGGGAAGAGGGCGCCCGACGGCGGCAATGATCATCCCATCCTCGGCAAAGAGAGTGACATCGGCCTTGAGTCCGGCGGCCAATCTTTGCAGCGCTTCCTGCTGCTCCGAGGCCGGCGCCTGCGCGGGCGGTAGGACGTTTTGAACCAGTCGTCCTACGGTGACCCCGACTTGTTCCATAGGGCCGCCGGCGAAATGCACCAACAGCGAAGCGGCCAGACCCAACAGGGCGAGGCTGGCCAGCAGTGCGATATAGATGCGCAGATACAGGCGCAGCATCAGTCCTGTGCCTTTGCGAATACGTAACCCGCAGCACGTACGGTGATGATGCGCCGCGGCTTCTTGGGATTGTCCTCGATGACGGCCCGAATGCGCGAAATGTGCACATCGATGGAGCGGTCAAAGGATTCGAATTCCTCGCCTTTGACGAGATCCATGAGGACCTCGCGCGACAAGACGCGGCCGGCGTTCTTTGCCAGTGCCACCAGTAAATCGAATTGGTACCCGGTCAGCTCGCAGGGCTTTCCGTCCAATCGCACGGCTCGCGCGGCCGTATCGAGTTCCAGACGGCCGAAGTGCGACGACTTTTCGCCCGTCGTTCCGCGAACCCGGCGGCGCATGATGGCGCGCAGCCGCGCGACCAGTTCCCGCGGTTCGAAGGGTTTGGGCAGGTAATCATCCGCGCCGAGCTCCAATCCGACGATTCGATCGACCGCATCGCCTCTCGCGGTCAGCATCAGCACGGGGGTATCGTATTTTGCGCGCAACTGGCGGCAGACGTTCAGCCCATCCATGTCGGGCAGCATCAGATCGAGCACGACCGCGCCGTAGTCCGTGTCGGATAGCTTCTCAAGCGCAGTGGCACCTAAGGATGCAATCGTAACGGCAAATCCCGCCTGACCGAGATACTCAAG
>Ga0210394_10003898_pt1 | contig 17972 bp, 17 predicted proteins | sample IncBWC12MmetaG_FD_160121 | JGI IMG/M metagenome (GOLD analysis project Ga0210394, IMG submission 160121) | Forest soil microbial communities from Barre Woods Harvard Forest LTER site, Petersham, Massachusetts, United States - Inc-BW-C-12-M | ecosystem: Environmental > Terrestrial > Soil >... | reverse complement strand
TCCTCCGACACCGCGCCTCGGGATGGCATACCGTCGAAGACCTGGCGGACCACAGGTTCGAGCTGGTCGAGCCGTTCACGCAATCCGGCCGGGCGGCTTCCGGCGCCAGAATCGGAGCCGGTATCGGTGTCGCCGCTTTGCATTGCTATCCCTTCGCCGACGCCACCAACCACCGCGAGCACATCGGTGCAGGATTCGACCAGCAATGCCGACAACGTCTCGTCCCGCAGCAGGCCGTGGCAGCCGACCGACATGGGCGAGGTCACCGGTCCTGGGACCACCATCAGCGGGCGGCCCAACCGGTCAGCGTGCCGCGCCGTGCTGATCGCCCCGGAACGGGCGGCGGCCTCGACGACGACCACCCCGCTCGACAGAGCGGCGATCAGCCTGTTTCGAGTCAAGAAGCGCCTGCGAGCGGGAGCGCTTCCCGGCGGACTCTCCGACAGCACCAGTCCCGTGTCCGCCGCCTGCTCGTAGATCGCCGCATTCGCCAGCGGATACGGCCGGTCGATCCCCCCTGCCGACACGACCGTGGTCGACCCGTGTGCGGCCAGCGCCGCGCGGTGGGCAACCGCGTCGATGCCGAAGGCACCACCGCTCACGACCGTCACATCGTGGCCGGCAAGTCCGTAGGAGAGATCGGCCGCGACGTGTTCGCCGTAGGGCGTCGAGGCTCGGGCCCCGACGATGGCAGCCGCACGGAATCCGGCGGTGGCGAGGTCACCTGGCCCCTTGACCCACAGCGCGAGCGGCGGTGCGACGGCGTCCTTCAGGCTGGTCCCCTCGTTGGCAGCGCACCTGCGCCCGGGGCGGCCTGTGGCCGGCGTGCTCGCGACGCTCGCGGCTCGGGTAAGGGCAGCGAACGCGAAGTGGGGCCATTCCGGGCCCTCCGGGGTGACCAGCCGGATGCCGTGGCGCAATGCCGCCTCCAGGTCGGCCTCCGGATCGGCGAGGCGACTACGGGAGGCTGCGAGCGCGCCGATCCCGTCCCGTACCTGGCCTTGTTTGATCATGTTGGCTGCCTCGACGACGCCGTAGTCACGGACCAGCAACCAAACTGGCACTGACGCCGCCTCCGCGGCCCGGCTGAGATAGGCCCGAGCCAGCAGCACCTCGTCCGGTACGTGCTCCGGCCGACGATCACGATCACCGTTCGGGTCAACGTTCAAATTCACGTGAGGTTCCGTCCAGATCGGAAGAAGAGGGCTTCTGCGACGTCATCAGCGTTCGGGCTCGTCCGACCGGCAAGATCGGCGATCGTCCACGACATTCGCAGCACACGGTCGAGACCCCGCGCCGAGAGCTCCCCTCGCTCCGCGTGGGCCTCGGCAACAGCAAGCACCGACCGGGGCAGGCGCCAGCCGGTAGCCCACAGCACGCTGGCGGTGACCGACGCGTTGAGCTGCCATCCGTACTCGGACCACCGCTGCGCCGCCACCGCACGTGCGTCGCGAACCCGCGCCGCGACGGTGGCGGAGTCCTCGTCCTGGCCCCGCGGGCCAGTAAGCTCCGCCCGCGACAGCGGATCCATGTACACGCGCACGTCCACCCGGTCGAGCAGCGGACCGGAGAGGCGCTGAATGTAGCGGCGGCGTGCCTGCGGGGCACAGGTGCAGTCCCGGCCCCGCCTTCCGCAGGGGCACGGGTTCGCCGCGATGACCAACTGGAAGCGGGCCGGGTAGCGCACCGCCCCGAGTGAGCGATGGATGACGACCTCGCCGCTCTCCAGCGGTTGCCGCAGCGCTTCGATCGCCGCGGCGCTGAACTCGGGCGCCTCGTCCAGCAAGAGGACACCGTGATGGGCGAGCGAGATCGCACCCGGCCGGGCGAGGCCGGATCCACCACCGACGAGCGCAGCGACACTGGCAGTGTGGTGCGGAGCTTGCATCGGCGGGCGCTTGATCATGCCAGCGGCACCGGCGAGCGCGCCGGCGACCGAGTGCACCGCGGTGACCTCCAGCGCCGCGGCCTCCTCGAGCGGGGGAAGCAGCCCGGGCAGCCGCTCGGCGAGCATCGTCTTACCCGCGCCGGGCGCGCCGAGCAGGTACAGATGGTGACCACCCGCCGCGCTGAGCTCCAGCCCGCGTTTCGCGATCACCTGACCGGTGACATCGGCAAGATCGAGCGGATCGGGCGGATCGACCCGGTCGCCGGGTGCGGCACGGCGGAGCGGCGGGCCGGACCCGCCGAGCCAGCCGAGGATCTCCGTCAGGTCGCTGGCTGTCCGGATGTCGACGCCGGTCACCAGCGCCGCCTCAGGGCCGTTCGCCTCGGCCACGACAACCCGGCTGACCCCGGCCTGCCTCGCCGCGATCACCGCCGGGAGTACACCGCGCACCGGCCGCAGCTTCGCGTCCAGCCCCAGCTCCGCCAGCCAGACGGCACCCGCGACGGGTTCACCGCCGACCACCCCGGCGGCGGCGAGAACAGCCATCGCCAGTGCGAGGTCGAAGCGCGATCCCACCTTCCGGACGTCTGCGGGCAACAGCGCCAGAGTGATCTTGCGGTCCGGCCATGGGATGCCTGAGTTGACCACCGCGGCCCGGATCCGATCCCGCGCCTCGACCACGGATACGTCCGGCAGCCCGGTGAAATGCAGGCCGGGCAGGCCGCCGGCGAGGTCTGCCTGGATCTCGACCAACTGGCCGCGCAGGCCCGTCAACGCGACCGCCTGAGTCCGCGCGATCGTCATCAGAACGCTCCCCGGATGTGGTTGACCGTTGCCGCGCCACGGGAGTTGCGGAGCACGCTCACCACGTCGAAACGGATATCCCGCCAGAAGTCGGTGTCGGAGCGCTCAGTTGCCAGCCAGTGCACCGCCAGCCGTCGCAGGCGCGCGACCTTTGCCCGAGTGACCCCTTCGGACGGCGTCCCGAAAGCCACCGACGATCGGGTCTTCACCTCGCAGAAGACCAGCGCGTCGCCGTCCAACGCGATGATGTCGACCTCACCGATCGGACAGCGCCAGTTGCGCGAGACGATCGACATGCCGGCTTCGACCAGGTGACGGGCGGCTACCGCCTCGCCATAACGCCCTACCGCATCCTTGGCTCGCATAACGCCACGATGCCCTCGGCTGCGGGTCGGCTGCCGCCTGGCGCAGGCGTCTGTGGACAACCAGCGCCCTGTGGACGGTGAAGTTGACCGGCGCGCAGGACCGGCACGCGCGGCTGACCGATACGTGCTACCCGGTGAAGCCGGTCTTACCGTCCGGCAGCTCCAACTCGGGCTTCTCCAACTCCTCGATGTTGACGTCCTTGAACGTCACCACCCGGACGGTCTTGACGAAGCGCGCCGGCCGGTACATGTCCCAGACCCAAGCGTCGTGCATCGTCAGCTCGAAGTACACCTCGCCGCTGGCGTTGCGTGGCTGCAGATCCACATCGTTGGTCAGGTAGAAGCGCCGCTCGGTCTCGACCACGTAGGTGAACTGGGCGACGATGTCCTTGTACTCGCGATAGAGCTGAAGCTCCATCTCGGTCTCGTAGTTCTCGAGATCCTCCGCGCTCACACCATCTCCAAGCTGGCGACCGCGGCTGGTTCCGCGTCCATCGATACATTCTCCCGCATCGGGGCCTCCCCGCGCACCGCGCGGCGCACATTGACGTACCGGCGGCGGTGCTCCGGGCAAGGACCGTAGCGGGCGAGCGCGGCGGTATGGTCACCGGTGACGTAGCCCTTGTGCCGGTCGAAGCCGTACTCCGGCCAACTGTCGTGCAGTTCGGCCAGTATGCGATCCCGCGTGACCTTGGCGAGGATCGAGGCAGCCGCGATGCAGCCGATCACCGCATCGCCCTTCCAGACCGCCGTGCTCGGCATGCCCAGGCCAGGCACCGGGAACCCGTCGGTCAGCGTGTACGAAGGTGCCGGAGCAAGCAGCCCGACCGCTCGCCGCATACCGGCAAGGTTCGCGACGTGCAGCCCGAAGGCATCGACCTCAGCGGCCGGTACCACCACCACCGAGTAGCTCCTCGCCCGCGAACGGACCTCGTCGAAGAGCCGCTCCCGGGTAGCCGCGGTCAACAGCTTCGAGTCCGCCAACCCGGCGATCCGGCCGCGACGACCGGCCGGCAGAACACAGGCCGCCACAACCAACGGCCCGGCACAGGCACCGCGGCCGGCCTCGTCGGCCCCGGCGACGGCGCCGAACCCAGCCCGCAGCAACGCGGACTCGTAGGCTTCCAAGCCGGCATCGCGGCGCACGACCGGCCGGGGAGGGCGGAACGGCAACGGCGCCCGGTTTGCGGTGACTGACCTCATCAGGTTGGCCACGTTACGCCTGCTCCGGCGGACCGACACGCCCGGCAAGCTCGGCCAGGTCAGCGATCTCGGCTGGGAACAGACGCTCGCCGCAGGTTCTCAGCTCCGCGGGCGTCCACCATCTGCAGCCGATCAGGCTGGCCCGCTCGAGCGTGGTGAGCGCGGCCGGGTGGACTCGTGTACCGACCGGAACCCTGGCGACGAAGAATGCGTTGCTCTGGTCGTAGCTGACCCCGCCGAAGGACCAGACCCGGCGCTCACGCCAGACCGGCTCGGCGTCGGCGCCGATGCACACCTTGATACCGGTCTCTTCGAACACCTCGCGCACCGCTGCCTGCTGCGGACTCTCACCTGCTTCGATGCCACCACCCGGAGTCAGCCAGTACGGTTCACCGCCCTCGAGCTCCCGCTCGTTGATGAGCAGGATGCGCCCGTCGCCGTCGACCAGCAGCACCCGGGCGGCCAGCCGTCGGACGGGTTGCCCCGTCACGTACGGCGTCTGCGCCGTCGGCGGCGCCCCACCAAGGTCGGCAGCACCAGAACCGAGGCCGCACCGAGTAGCGGTGCTCCGGTACCGCCCGCTCCGGCCGCGAACTGCTTGAAGCCGTCCGGGGTGCCGAGCGTGCGCCAGCGAGACGGAGGCCAGATGATGAAGACGGCCTTACCTATGACGGAGCTGACCGGCACAGTGCTGTTCACCGCGTCACCGTGGAAGTCGTTCGCGTAGTGCCAGCGCGAATCCTCCGACACTGCGCGGTTGTCGCCCATCACCCAGAGCCGCCCCTTCGGTACCGTCACCGGGCCGAAGGTCCGCTGATCGTTCGAGGCCAGCGCGTCGGTGGCACCTGGACCGAGCTGGCCTGGTTTGTCGAGCGGATTCCACGGCAGACTCTGGAAGATGTACGGCTCGTTCAGGGAGTGGAACGGCCCGCCGGGGCCGGCATCGCTCACCTGGACACGGCCCTGGGCGTCGCAGCACTGGACGGTCTGCCCGCCCGTCGCGATCACTCGCTTGACGAGGTCGTTCTCATCGGGAGGGACCAGCCCGACAAGTTGCCCCACCCACCGGATGCCCTTGAGTATCGGGTTGCTCGGCGGCGTCGGAGTGGGCTCGTCGTCCCAGCCCGGCGGCGCCTTGAATACCACGATGTCACCCGGGTGCGGCGCACGCAGATCATAGATCGGCTTGTTGACCAGAATCCGGTCACCGGAACAGCCGGTGCAGCCATGCAGGGTCTGCTCCATCGACTCCGACGGGATGTAGAAAGGCTGCACCAGAAACGTCTTGATCAGCATCGCCGCGACGACCGCCAGGACAACCAGCAGCGGCAGCTCCCACCAGGGGCCCTTCGCCCGTCCGAGCCTGCGCGAACGGCGGTGCGACCCACCGGTGCTGGATCCGGCCGGCATGGCCGGCATGGCGGGCATTGCCGGCGGCGTTGCGGTGACGGGCGTGGCGAGTAGTGCAGGCGTGGTGAGTGCCGCGGGCGCCGCGGCGGCCGGCGGCTGCGCACCGCTGCGGGCAGCTGGGCTGCCCGCAGCGGGTGGCCGGGAAGGCTGAGCCAACGGCGGCGGCAGGACAGCGCGGCGACGCGGTGGGCCCGGCGGTGGGGACGCGCGGGGCTCGAGGTCGATCAGCTCAGCGACGTCCGTCACAGCCTCATCGAGCGCGAACGACTCCGCCAGCTCGTCGTCGGCGGCTGAACCGGACGTCTCGCCGAGATCGACGAGACGGGAGGGGTCTATCCGGTGGACCGGCTCCTCCGGTTGGTTGAGCTCAGTCGCCATCCGTGCAGACCCTGATACCCGGCGCCTCAGCGGGAGACGGCGTCCCGCTTCTCCTTGATCTTGGCCTTCTTGCCCCGCAGGTCGCGGAGGTAGTACAGCTTCGCGCGCCGGACGTCGCCGCGGGTGAGGAGCTCGATCTTGTCGATCACCGGCGTGTGCACCGGGAAGGTGCGCTCGACACCGACCCCGAAGCTGACCTTGCGTACGGTGAACGTCTCGCGAAGGCCGCCCCCCTGACGGCGGATGACCACACCCTGGAAAACCTGGATGCGCGAGCGGGAACCCTCGATGACACGCACGTGCACCTTCAGCGTGTCGCCAGGGCGGAAATCCGGTACGTCTGAGCGCAGCGACTCGGCGTCCAGCGTGTCCAGGGTGTCCATCTCGGCTCTTCCTTCGTATCAGCTCAGTACCGGCCAGTGCGTCGCGACGCCATCAGACGCCGCTCGTGCACCGCGCGGTCAGTTCGGTCGGCCACGATCAGCCGAAGGTAATGACGCTCCGACCTGTCCAGCGGCCGATCGCACCCGGCCGCAGACGCGGGGGAACGAACACCGCCCGACGCCGGGCAACCTCACGATGATGCCACATCGACGGCCCGAATCAGAAAAGCATCCTCAGCTCAGCAGGTCCGGTCGCCGCTGGGCAGTCCGCGCACGCGACTGTTCGGCCCGCCACCGCGCGATATTCGCGTGGTTGCCTGACAGCAACACCGGCGGCACGTCCAGGCCGCGCCAGGACGCCGGCTTGGTATAGGACGGCGCCTCCAGCAGGCCGGCCGGGCCGTCGGCGAAGGAATCGTCGATCGCCGACTGCGGATTGCCCAGCACACCCGGCAGCAGCCTGCCGATCGCCTCCGCGATCACCAGGACGGCCACCTCGCCACCGGCGAGCACGTAGTCGCCCAGGCTCACCTCGTCCACCCGCATCCGGGTGGAGGCATACTCCACCACCCGGGCATCGATTCCCTCGTACCGGCCGCATGCGAACAGCAGCCAGCCCTCCCCCGACAACTCCGCCGCCATCGACTGGGTAAACGGCACCCCGGCCGGGCTCGGGACGATGAGCCGCGGCTGGCGCACGCCGCCGGACGGGGCAATGCGGTCCAGCGCCCGTCCCCACGGCTCAGCGCTCATGACCATGCCAGGCCCCCCACCGTAGGGCGTGTCGTCGACACTTCGATGAACATCGTCGGTGAAGTCCCGCAGATCGTGCACACCCACCTGGACCTGGCCGCGCTTGATCGCCTGGCCGAGCAGCGACTCCCGCAGCGGTGCCAGATAGCCGGGAAATATCGTGACCACATCGAGCCGGAGCGGGTTCACAGGCCGAACAGACCTGCGGGTGGAGCGATCAGCACCGTGCGCGCGGACAAGTCCACCTCCGTGACGATAGCCGCGACGAACGGCACCAGCCGCTCGGTGCCCTCGACGTCCAATACCAGGTAGTCGGTACCGGCAAGGTCGAGTACGTCGCGGATCGGTCCGAGTTGCTGGCCCTCGACCGTTCGGGCCGCGAGGCCGACCAGGTCAGTGACGTAGTACTCGTCCGGATCGGTCAGCGGCGGGCGTTCGCCCGCCGTGATGACGAGCAGGACACCACGCAGTGCCGCGGCCGCCCCACGATCGAGGATGCCAGCGAAGCCGACGACCAGCTTCCCGCTGTGCATACGTACCGACTCGACGGTCAGTGGACCGGCCGTCGGCGGATCGGTGGCCAGCACCGATCCGGCCGCGAACCGCTCCTCGGGCTGATCGGTCCACGGCTCGACGAACAGCTCGCCGCGCACACCGTGGACCGGCCCGATCCGCCCGATCGCCAAAAGCTCGCTCGGCTCAGACACCGGCCGCGACCTCAGTCGCGGGCGAGGTCGACCACGTCGACGCGGATCCCCTTGCCGCCCACGCCGTTGATGACCTGCCGCAGCGCCTTGGCCGTACGTCCGTTACGACCGATGACCCGGCCCAGATCCTCGGGATTTACCCGGATCTCGAGGCGGGTGCCTCGACGGTTGGTCACCGTGTCCACCTGGACGTCTTCAGGGTGGTCCACGATGCCGCGAACCAGGTGCTCGAGGGCTTCCTCGAGCACGTCAGCTCTCCGCTTGCTTGCCGGCCTCGGCTACGGCCGGCGCGTCGGTGGCCGGCGGCACCTCTGCGCTGGATGCCTCACCGGCAGCCGGAGCTGCGTCGGTATCGGCCGCTTCGGCCTTCTTCGGCGCCTTCTTCTTGGGCGTCGTGGCGTCGGCGACCGGCTCGCCGGACGTCTCGGCCAGGGCGGCGTTGAAGCGGTCCAGCTTGCTGATCTTGGGTGCGGCGACCTTCATCGGCTCGGGCGCCGGCAGGCCCTTGAACTTCTGCCAGTCACCGGTCACCTTCAGGATGGCCGTGACGGCTTCGGTCGGCTGAGCCCCGACACCGAGCCAGTAGGCGGCGCGGTCGGCGTCCACCCGCATGACCGACGGGTCGTTCTTGGGGTGGTACTCGCCGATCGTCTCAATCGAGCGACCATCGCGCTTGGTGCGGGAATCGGCGACGACGATGCGGTAGTGCGGCTCACGCATCTTGCCAAGCCGGGTGAGCTTGATCTTGGTTGCCACGGGCTTCGGTACTCCAGACGTTGCGGTGTGATGGATCGGCGTGATCGCGTGGGGTCAGCGAACACGACATATCCGGATGGACCTGCCGGCTACGGATGAGAGGGTCCGCGGCCGTCCGGTACTCAACGCGATATTGTGCCAGATAGTTGGCCGAGCGGGTGCCGCGGCAGGGCCGCGCCGTGTCCTCGGACTGCCGATCAGGCCCGGACGATGCCGCGCAGGATGATCCGCCGCGGGGTGTCCAGGGTGCTCAGGCTCTTGCGCGGGTCCTCGTCGTAGGCGACCAGGTCGGCATCGGCACCTTCGGTCAGGCCCGGCCGGCCGAGCCACGCCCGCGCACGCCAGGATGCCTGGGCAATTACCTCCGGCTGCGAGATACCGGCCTCGACCAGGGCGCGGATCTCCCGCCGGACCAGCCCGTGCGGCAGCGATCCACCGGCATCGGTACCGATGTAGATCGGCACCCCTGCCTCCCAGGCGGCCCGGATCCGCTCACGTGAGCTGGCGTGCAGCGCGCGCATGTGCGCGGCGTAGATCGGGAACTTCGGCTCGCCGGCGCGTGCGATCTCCGGAAACGTATCGATGTTGATCAGCGTCGGGACCAGCGCGATCCCCCGCCGCGCCACCTCGTCACGCAGGTCGTCAGTGAGCCCGGTGCCGTGCTCGATCGAGTCGACACCGGCTTTGATCAAGCCGGGCAGCGCCTCCTCACCGAAGACGTGCGCGGCCACCCGCACACCCAGTCTGTGCGCGGCGCCGATGGCGCCCGCCAGGACTTCGTCCGACCAGACCGGCGCCAGGTCGCCGACAGATCGGTCGATCCAGTCAGCGGCGAGCTTTACCCACCCATCGCCGAGCACGGCCTGGCGCTCGACCTCCGCCTGGAGCTGGTCGGGCGCCACCTCGATGCCAAGGTGACGGATGTAGCGGCCAGGCGCCGCGATGTGGCGCCCGGCACGGATCAGCCGGGGCAGGTCGTCGCGTGCCTGCACGCTGGCGTTGTCGACCGGCGAACCGGCATCGCGCAGCAGCAGCGCCCCGGCGGTCCGATTTGCCAGCGCCTGGACGGCCTGATCAGCCGGGTCGGACAGCGGCCCGCCCGGCGACAGGCCGATGTGGCAGTGAGCATCGACGAAGCCAGGAATGATCCAGCCCCGGTCGACGACCGTGCTCGCCTCGCCGCTCGGTCGCGCGAAGGTGAGCCTGCCGTCCACGATCCAGCCGTCGCGCTCGACCTCGTCCGGCAGGAACACGCCCCGGATATGCAGCGCCGCCATGGTCGCCGAGGCTACTTGCCGCCGGACAGGCGGCAGCCTCAGCCCTCGGCTGGAGCAGTGAAGTACCCGAAGAGGTCGACTATCACGTCGGCCGTTCCCAGGTTGTTGTAGATCGTGGTCTGCTGGTTCGACAGGTTCGCCACCAACCCGTTGGCAACCGTGCGGCCGGCCGAGTAGTTGAGGCTTGAGACGGTAGGCCGCGCGGAGCCGGTCGGGTACAGCTCGAGGTAGCTGACGCCGGTGTGCGCCACCACGGTCGCGCCGGTCACCACGGCCGCGGCGTTGTACGGCACGCCGTTCAGCCCGGCCGTGAACAGCGTGGCGGTCCTGCCGGCACCGAGCACGCCGTGCAGTGGCCCGTTGCCGGACCGGGTGTCCATGATGCGGACCGGCGCCGGGAGGGCGACGAAACCGGAGGTGCCTGCCGGTGAGAAGTAGCCGACGATGTCGACCACCGCCCCCGCGCTGGCGCCGACCGGCGACGAGGCGAGATCGAACGCCCCGTCGGCGTTGAGCCCCACGATCGCCAGGTTGGCCCGGTCCGAGGTCTGGAAGTTCAACGTCGAGGACGTCACCGACCCGTCGGGCGACGCGCTGAAGTAGCCGAGGCCGGCCGGCCTCGCCGCCGTCACGTTCACGATCACCGAGGTGGCCGACGTGGGAATGCCCAGGCTCGTCGTGGCCGACGGCGTGATGGGAAGGACCTCACCGCGGTTCAGCGTCGGGGATCCGCCGGGCTGGCTGATCCGGCTGTCGAAGATGCGGGTCGGCGTGACCGGCGTGTACATGCTGGCCGAGGTCGGGCTGAAGTAGCCGACCACGTCGAGCAGCGCATCCGTCGCGCCGCCGCCGCTGCGAACGTCGACGGTCCGCCCGGCACCGAGGGTGACGATCGCGAAGGACGCGGCCGTGTTGTCGGCCGGCTGGGCGAGGTTCAGGTTCGAGGTGCCAGGCCAGGAAGTGCCACCGGGATAGACGGACAGGTAGGTGAGCGGTGCGTGCAGCACGCCGGTCAGGTTCACCGCCACCGCTGTGGCGTTGGCCGGCACTCCGGCCGCGGCGGTACTCACCGTGATCGCTTGAAACGGCGCCAGCGCACCGACGTGGTCGACGCCCGTGCCGTTTCGGGTATCCAGGACCCGAACCGGTGACGGCAACGCTGTGTAACCCGCGCCCGGTACCGGGATGCTTCCACCGGTGAACGCCCCTAACGTCAGCAACCCGTGGCCCTCCGTGTTTGTGGGCGGGTTTTGTGGATTGCCGTTGTTGGCACGCTGCTCAAGGAAGTTCTGCAGTTGCGCCGCGTCATATCCCGGATTGGCGGCGGCGACCAGAGCTGCGGCACCCGCGACACTTGGCGTTGCGGCCGATGTGCCGTAGAACCCGTCGCTGACGTCTGACACATAAGAACTCAGACCGTCCCACCCCATAATGTCTGGCTTTACTCGACCGTCAATCGTCGGACCCTGTGAGCTGAAGGGCTCAAACGTACCTGGCGGGACGCCATCGGCTCCGACGTCCGCAGCACCGACAGCCATCACGTAGGGCGAGGTACTCGGTGCGATCACGCTGCCTTGCGCGGCCGGGGCCGGCGCAGCGTTGCATTCACCGACAGAGTTGGCCGTGGGACAGGCAAGCGCTGACGCATAGGAGGTGTCACCCAGCCCGAAGAGGTCATAGTGTGCCCCGACCGGATACGGGCCGGCGAGCACGACCTGAACCTGCCAAATTTGGGGGTAAGGCACCTCGTTGGCCAGCCCGAACTCCGCAGTATCCAAGTCGATCGCAGGTTGGTCGGCCGGCACGCCGGGTTCCCCTACGGAATTCGTTGCCGCGATGGGGTACTCACCATTGAGCCACTCCCCGTCGCAATTATCGAGTCCACCTGATCCGACCGCGGCCTCACACTGCACGCCGTAGGCCTGTAATTGAATGTCGTGCAAAGGTGCGGTCGGCCATTGATCCCATTGTAAATAAAAATCGAGCGACGTCGGACCGTCTGGAGTTCCCGGTGCTGCGTAGAAGAAGTCACTCTCGAACGGGAACGTCGCCTGGGTCTTGTTCCCTATATCGACCAGCCCGTCATGATTTGAGTCGATCAACGTACCGCTCCAGTGCTGCTGAACGTAGTTGCCAGCCGCATTGATCCACAAAATACCGTGCTGACGGGCACGTTCGGCACTCGCCGCTACGCTCCCTGCCGGAGGACTGCCGTCGCCACGCGAGTCATCGAACCACGCAAGCGAACTGGAGACGATCGTAATGTGCTCCGCTTCGATATTTGCCTCTGCTTGAGCAACACCGGCAGGACTGCCAACGCAGTAGAGGAACAACTGCGTTGCCGGCGCCTGCTGCTGGGCAACCTCTGCTACCGCCAATCCGTGCGAACTGCCATCATAAGGAGTCGGGATGTTGTTCGAATCCGTGCAATCCTCATTGACGACCTGAGTCGTTGCGCCCAGGTGTCCGGCCGAAAGTTCGGTGCTGTACTGACTCTCGGTATCGCCAAATCCCAAGTCCACGATTGCGAGCTTGACGCCCGCACCGACGTCCCCGGCGGTCTGCCATTGGTCTGAGCCACTGGCGGCCACGGCTTGGCTCGGCTCAGATGGTGGCGGCCCATCGTCAGCGTACGGCCTGTCAAGCGTCTCGATGTGACGTACGCCCACTGTCGCCGCGAGCTGGGTCAAATGTGCCTTCGGCATGACGATGCTCGAAGCTCCGGCCGCGCTGGCCAGCACGCGTCCGCCGAGCGCACCCACCCGAGCGGCCACGACAGCCGCGTCGCCATCTACCGCCACTCGAACGGTGCCGTTGGGAGCAGCGCTCTGCCGGGCCGCGGCGGGGTCCAACACGCTCGCCTGCGCTGGTGTAGGCGCCGGAGCCAGACTGCGACCAGCCCCGCTGGCGGGAGCCGGCGTGGGCTCTGCGCCTTCCGACGCCAACCACGACGGACCGTCCACGTTCCCGTCGCCGTGCTTCGTTGGCGCACTCGAACCCGGGACCGGAGCGGCCACAGCGGGCACGGCGAACGTCGCCCCTGCAACCACAACACTCAGAGCAGTGAAAACCGTGATCAGGCGGCGCGCCATCGGGACTCCGTTGCTCGGCGGGGCAGGTGGTGCGATATCGGCCAGGCTCAGCCGCTTATCACGGACACGTTGATGATCTTGGCTGGTGCCTGATTACCATAGAGGTTCCACACGAGGTACGGAGGCCCGACCCGCCGCGAACCTCGGCTAGACGGGCCAGGCCGCGGCCAGCAGCCGCCGAGTGTCCGCCAGCAACTGGGGCAACACCCTGGTCTGCGCGACGATCGGAATGAAGTTCGTATCCCCGCCCCAGCGAGGCACGACATGCTGGTGCAAGTGTGCCGCGATGCCGGCACCGGACACCGTCCCCTGGTTCATCCCGATGTTGAAGCCGTGCGGCGCGCTCACCGCGCGAAGAGTGTTCATCGCGACCTGAGTGAAGCGCGAAACCTCCGCGACCTCGGCATCGGTCAGTTCGGTGAAGTCCGCGACGTGGCGATACGGCACCGCCATCAGATGGCCGCTGTTGTACGGGTAGAGATTGAGCACCGCGTAGACCAACTCACCGCGGGCGACGATCAGACCGTCCTCGTCCGGCAGTGCGGGCACCCGACAGAACGGGCACTGCTCCCCCGCGCCGCCGTCGAGCGGCTTGTTCTCACCCTGGATGTAGGCGAGCCGGTGCGGCGTCCACAACCGCCCGAACGAATCGGGATCTCCCGCGTACCGGCTGGCCGGCTCGACGTCACCCGGCTCTGGTGGCCTCATGCGGGGAAATGACTCACGCTCGGCGATGCGTTCGTCCTGGCTGCGATGAAGTCGCAGATCTCGTCCACCGCCTGGCCGATCTCTACGCCGTTGCGCTGCTCGCCGTCGCGGTACCGGAACGAGACCGCGCCCGCCTCGGCATCAGCGGCACCGGCGATGAGCATGAACGGCACCTTCGACTTCTGCGCCGTCCGGATCTTCTTCTGCATCCGCTCGGCAGCGTCGTCGACCTCGACCCGCACGCCCCGGCCGCGCAGCAGTTCGGCAACCTCGCGCAGGTACGGCACCTGCTCCTCGCTGATCGGGATTGCGACCACCTGCACCGGCGACAGCCACGCCGGAAACGCGCCTGCGTAGTGCTCGGTGAGTACCGCGACGAACCGCTCGATCGACCCGAACAGCGCGCGGTGGATCATCACCGGGCGATGCCGGTCCCCGTCCGCACCCTGATATTCGAGCTCGAACCGCTCAGGCAGGTTGAAGTCGAGCTGAATCGTCGACATCTGCCACGTACGCCCGATCGCGTCCTTGGCCTGCACTGAGATCTTCGGGCCGTAGAACGCCGCTCCACCTGGGTCGGGGACGAGCTGGAGGCCCGACTCGATCGCGACCCGCCGCAGGGTCTCGGTCGCCTGCTCCCAGACCTCGTCCGAGCCGACGTACTTGTCCGGATCCTTGGTCGAGAGCTCCAAGTAGAAGTCGTCCAGGCCGTAGTCCTTGAGGAGTTCGAGCACGAAGGTGAGCAGCTTCTTCAGCTCGTCCTCCACCTGGTCGATCGCCACGTAGATGTGCGCATCGTCCTGGGTCATCCCGCGGACCCGGGTCAGGCCGTGGATGACACCGGACTTCTCGTAACGGTAGACAGTGCCGAACTCGAACAGGCGCAGCGGCAGTTCCCGGTACGAACGCCCGCGCGCCCGGTAGATCAGGCAGTGCATCGGGCAGTTCATCGGCTTGAGGTAGTAGTCCTGCCCGGGCCGGCGCACCGCACCGTCCGGGCCGAGTTCGGCGTCCAGATGCATCGGTGGGTACATGCCGTCGGCGTACCAGTCCAGGTGGCCGGAGATCTCGTACAGCTGGCCCTTGGTGATGTGCGGGGTGTTGACGAACTCGTAGCCCGCCTCGACATGCTTGGCCCGGGAGTAGTCCTCCATCTCCTTGCGCAGCACGCCACCCTTGGGGTGGAACACGGCAAGCCCCGAGCCGAGTGCGTCCGGGAAGCTGAAGAGGTCAAGCTCGGTGCCCAGCTTGCGGTGGTCGCGCTTGGCGGCCTCCTCGAGCTGGTTCAGGTACGCCTTGAGCTCGTCCCGGCTCGCCCACGCCGTACCGTAGATCCGCTGCAGCTGCGGGTTCTTCTCGCTGCCCCGCCAGTACGCGGCGGCCGACCGCATGAGTTTGAACGCGGGGATCTTCCGGGTGGTCGGCAGGTGCGGGCCGCGGCAGAGATCCGTCCAGACGCGGTCGCCTGTCTTGCCATCCAGGTTGTCGTACATCGTGAGCGCACCGGCGCCGACCTCGACCGACTCCTCCGCGCTGCCCGACCCCTTGAGCCCGATCAGTTCGAGCTTGAACTTCTCGTGGGCGAGTTCGTCGCGGGCCTGCTCATCGCTGACCGGTCGCCGGGAGAACCGCTGCCCAGCCTTGATGATCTCGGCCATCTTCTTCTCGATGGCGGCCAGATCGTCCGGCGCGAACGGCCGAGCCGGCGCGAAGTCGTAGTAGAAGCCATTCTCGATCGGCGGCCCAATACCTAGCAGAGTGCCAGGAAACAGCTCCTGGACGGCCTGGGCCAGCACGTGCGCGGCCGAGTGCCGCAGCACCGCGAGGCCATCCGGCGAACTCGCCGGGACAGCCTCGACCTCGGTGTCGTGCTCAGGTGACCAACCGAGGTCACGCAACGCTCCGGAGGGCAGTTCGCGGACGACCGCCGCACCGTGCTCACCGTTCAGTTCGACGCCTGCCTCCCGTAGCGCGTCGAGCGCGGTCGTGCCCGCGACGACCCGTACGGTCGCGGCTGACACAGGCGGCGCAGGGCTGGCAGGCACGGTGGCTCCTCTACGAGCACGACTTCGGCCGCCGCGGATCGGCAACCACGGCAAATATTAGTAGGATGCGCCACGCTTCTTTCACCGCTCGTTCGGCCAGCCGCGCACGCATCGAACCAGCAGCAGTCAGACCCGATCCGTCCAGTGACCGCCTCCCATAGGAAATACTTGAAATCGTGACGACTCCCCAGCGCAAGCTGGCCAGGCGATGGCGCTTCCGCTGGGTACGGCGGGGCGCGAGCCTGCTCGCGTTCCTCGCGGTGCTGGAGTACTTCGTCCTCCCGCAGGTCAGTGGCAGCCGCAACGCGCTGCGATTGATCGGCGACGTACAGCCGGGCTGGCTGGTGCTCGGCGTCGGTCTGGAGATCCTGAGCCTGGCCAGCTACGCCGCACTGACCCGCAGCGTCCTGCCGGCACCCCGCCCGTCCTTCAGTTGGCTGTGGCGCGCCGACCTGTCCTCGCTCGGCGTCGGCAACGTCGTCCCGGGTGGTGCGGCAACGGCAGGAACGCTGCGCTACCGGCTGCTACGCCACGGCGGCGTAGCAGCCGAAGACGCTTTGATCAGCGCCACCGTCCAGGGCATCGGATCCGCGGTCGTGCTCAACGTGCTGCTCTGGCTGGCGTTGGTGGTGTCGATCCCCCAGTTCGGCTTCAGCCCGCTCTACGCCGCCGCCGCGGCACTCGGCGCGGCACTGCTCGGCTGCGTCGGGGTCCTGATCGTCGCGGTGCTGCGCGGTTCGGACCGCATCCTCCAGCACGCCGACAAGGTCGCGGTGAAGCTGCTGCCGAAACGGCTCGCAGGGCCGGCGCAGCGGCTGGTGGCCAACCTGGTTGCCGGTCTGGAGGAACTGCTGCGGGACCGGCGCCGCCTCACCCAGGCAATGTCCTGGGCCGCCGCCAACTGGCTGCTGGACGCCGCCTCGCTCTGGGTCTTCCTGCTCGCCTTCGGGCATCCGACCAACGTGGACGGGCTGCTCGTGGCCTACGGGCTGGCGTACGTGCTCGCCGTCATCCCGATAAGTCCCGGCGGCCTGGGCATCATCGAGGCGGTGCTGATCCCGTCCCTGGTCGGCTTCGGCACGCCTCGCGGCATCGCCACCCTCGGCGTGGTGACCTGGCGGCTGTTCAACTTCTGGGCGCCGATCCCGGTCGGTGGCCTGGCCTACCTGTCGCTGCGCGCCGAACGCTGGCGAACCCGCCACGGCGCCGGTGAGTGGTGGCGCGCGGCGATATCGTTCTTCGGCATCAAGATCAGCCCAGCCGAGACCGACGACTGGGTCGCGGTTGACGATCAGGTGCCGGCCCCCGAACAGACGCCACCCAAAGAGGTGGGCGTCGGAAAGCTAGACCGGATACGCCCGGACACGCACTGATCTCCGATAGATTATGTTCATACGGTTTGCCGGTTTACGGCTGCTTCACCGCCTGTAGCCACCACCCGAAACAGCCGCCGCTTGCAGGACGTGGCCCGGCGCCTTCGGCTCTACTCGTGTATCGGCACACCGTGTACCTGGTGATCGGCCTGGAACAACGCCTCCGCCAGCAGGGCTCGGACGTGACTGCCACGCAGCCGGTAGAGCATCCGCCGACCGTCACGCTGCGCTTCGACCAGGCCGGCCAACCGGAGTTTGGACAGGTGCTGACTGGCCACCGTTGACCGGCAGCCGGCGATCTGAGCCAGACTGGCGACGTCGAGCTGCTGGCTGCGGAGCGCCCAGAGCACCCGCACCCGGGTCGGATCGGCAAGCAGCGCAAAGGACAGCACCGCGGCGTTCACCTGGTCGCGTGTCAGCTCATCGGGGTGGTCCTGCCGGTTCGAGGATGTCGCCACGAGTTCATGCTAGCGCTTATTGCCATATATTCGCAGATGCGCACCTATGACTACACTCCACGGCATGGCCATCGGCACCGAGCCCGGACACGACCATCCGCACGATCACTCGCACGATCACGACCAGCCCGACCAGCACTGTCACGGCCAGCCGCGGCGACACAACCGTGGCATATCCGGATCAAGCTGGGCCCGGCTCAGGCACGCCGCGTCCGGGCTGCTCGGCGCGCACTCCCACGACCCCGCCGACCAACTGGACGAGACGCTGGAAGGCGACGCACGCGGACGGGGAGCTCTCACCACCAGCCTTGCCGTCCTGGCCTCAACCGCGCTCATACAGATGGCCGTAGTTGTCGCGTCCGGCTCGGTCGC
>Ga0210394_10003897_pt1 | contig 17979 bp, 16 predicted proteins | sample IncBWC12MmetaG_FD_160121 | JGI IMG/M metagenome (GOLD analysis project Ga0210394, IMG submission 160121) | Forest soil microbial communities from Barre Woods Harvard Forest LTER site, Petersham, Massachusetts, United States - Inc-BW-C-12-M | ecosystem: Environmental > Terrestrial > Soil >... | reverse complement strand
TTCCCGACGATTGTTTGCCGCATATTCGTGTGCTACTGTCCCGGTTACTGGCTATGGTGGAGTCTGCCTATGTCCATGAGGTCGCGCCCCCAAGCTCGGAAAGCTTGGATTCTCAGCGCCACTCTGCGCTTGTACGCATCACGCACTGGATCACGGCAGTCACTTTCATCGGTTTGCTCTATAGCGGTATCATGATTCTAATAGCGCACCCGCGGCTTTACTGGGGTGAAACGGGCGCGCTGGGAACACCCTCCCTCATCGATCTTCCGATTCCCTTCATGATCGGCCACTCCGGCTGGGGACGTTATCTGCATTTTCTGTCGGCCTGGATTTGCGTGTTAACCGGACTGCTTTACGTTCTTTCTGGCTATCTAACGAAGCACTTCAGCAAGAATTTGCTGCCAGCCAAGGGCGATCTCAGTTGGAGCCGCATCTGGCACATCGTCTGGAGAGAGGTCCGCTGGAAGCAACCAAGTGAGGAAGAGGCGCTGACGTACAACTTGGTCCAGAGGTTGACCTACCTCGCGGTCGTCTTCGTTCTGTTTCCGCTGATCATCCTCAGTGGCCTAGCTATGTCTCCAGCCATCGCGTCCGTGGTTCCGGCGCTCCGGAGCGGGTTCGGGGGTCAACAATCGGCGCGCACCATTCACTTCTTCGTGGCGGTGGCCCTGGTCGTATTTGTTTGCGTGCACGTAGCAATGGTTTGCCTTGCCGGTTTCACGAGGCGCGTCCGAGCCATGATCACAGGCCACAGCGCGGACGGAAGGGAGCTCTCATGAGCGACATACTTTCCAGGCGGAAGCTGATCAAGACCGGCATCGCGGCTGCGGCAGGCGCCTCCGGCTTGGGACTCGCGACACTTCTCGCCGATCGAAACGGCCTGATTCCGCCCGACCACAGCGGGATCTACGGCGTTGGCGAAACTCTTACCTATGCTGCCCAGCGGCTCTTAACGGCCCGGCATTCGCTGGCACGGGAGTATAACCGCAGCGACATCTCAAAGATCGCGCCGGTAAAGGGCGAACCTCCCGAGAATGAAACCTACCAGCGCCTAGCGGCTGGCGGGTTCGCGGATTGGCGGCTCAAGATCGACGGGTTGGTCGCTCGCCCATCGCGTTTCTCGCTCGCGGAGCTGCAACGGTGTCCGTCCGAGAACCATGTCTTCCATCAAGCCTGCGAAGAAGGTTGGTCCTTCATTGCCGAGTGGACCGGCGTGCGTCTTTCCTATATTTTGAATCTGGTTGGAGTCCTCCCCCAGGCGAAGTACGTCGTGTTCTTTGGGTTCGACACCAACTTTGACGCGGTGGACAAACGCAGCATCAAGGGAAAGTGGAATAGCATCGATATGGCCGATGCTTGGCATCCGCAAACGTTGCTCGCCTACGGGATGAACGGCCAGGACCTTCCCGTGCCTCACGGCGCTCCCGTTCGTCTCCGCCTGCCCCGTCAACTCGGCGGCAAGAGCACGAAGTATCTTTCCCTGATCACCGTGACCGACACAGTACAGGACGTCGGCAAGGGATTCGGAGCCGGGGGGACCGAGCGCGGCTTCTCCTGGTACGCCGGCATCTGAGGAAATTCAAAGTCCCTTTTCCGCATAACCGACTGTGGTAGCTATAAATCCCGGGAAACGACCCAGAAGTCTGGTTGGAGGAAATATGGTGCTGCGGAACGCTCTCGCGCTCTGATCTCCTCGAACCCCGTTTCTGGCCATCTGACGGCTTTGATGTGCCGCGGCCATGGTCGCAGCGGTCAAGTTGACCCATGACCGTCCGATGCTCTGCGCTACCTTGTCGAGGGCCGCCCATTCGGCAAGGTCGTCCTCACCGGGCGAATTTTAGGCCTGGTGCTATCCGATGGGCGAGTGTTCACAGCAACAAATGGACGACGGAAGGAGTTTAAGAATGCGAAATCGCCTCATGACCTTGATGGTCCTCCTGGTAGGGGTTTCCGTAACAACATGTAGGCCGGTCCTCGCGCAGGGGTCGGCGACGGTCGCGCCGATGCATTTTCATCACGTGCACCTGAATTCTGTGAACCCAAAGGCTGCGGCCGACTACTACCTGAAGCCGTTTCCAGCGTCGACCACCAGGACGATCTTCAACGGCTATGAAGCGGTCAAAACAGGAAACGTGTATTTGCTTTTCACGAAGGTCAACACACCGCCACTGACCGAACTTAACGGGCCCCAATCCTCGGTGTGGCATTTCGGGTGGAATACGCCGGATTCGCGCAAATACGATGAAGAATTCCGCGCGAAAGGCCTGAAAATCGCGCAGATGTGGGACGCCGCAGACGGCAAGCTCGTCGACATGTCCAGCGACGTGTTGCCGGGCCTGCCGACGCAGGAGCAGATCCTCGAAATGCGAGCCAAGGGCATAGAGCCGACCCGGAAAGGGGGCTTCGGCTATCTCCGGGGTCCGGATGACGCCATGATTGAAAACGCTCAAGAAGGTACGGTAGAACGCTTTAACCACGTCCATATGTACCATGAGCACCCGCTTTGTGCGATCCGGTGGTACGTTACCCACCTCGGTGCGACCAGTCCGCTAGGTAGCGGTGGGGCGCCCGTGTCAATGGACAATGGGGACTGCAAACGCCTGTACAGTCCGCCAACATGGCCCTCGTTTTTTAAGTTTCCGGGTTTTGTTCGCGAGCCATCTGGAAGCGTCTTGTTCGATGACATCAACATCTTGATCCGGCCGTGGCCAGGAGGGGGCCTCGTCAGCCCGCGCGGTCATATCGTCGATCACTGGGCCCTCAGCGTGCCGGACCTGGAATCAACCGCGGCCCGGTTGAAGAGCGAAGGGATCAAGTTCCTGGAAGAAATACACGCATGGGGCAACATAAGGGCAGCCATGATTGAGGGACCCGATCGAGTTGCGATTGAGATCGTCGAAGTGAAATGATCGCGCGAATCAATTGAGGAGGGATTAATGAAAAACAAGGCCCTGCAAATTATGGCGATGTGGATTGCGGCGTGTCCGGTAGTTGCGTTGGCTCAAGCACCCAACGATGGCGTCTATATAAGCGACGAAGACGTCAAGGCTGTATTGAAGCACTCACTCGATACGAAGCGAACGATCCCTGATAATACGCTCAGGGTGGTCGATATGGACAAGTATCAGCTTGGGGTCGCGGTCATCCACCGTGGGGCGATGGGCGGCGGCGGTGGCAATGCCGGAGGCGGCGCGACGGCGGCAAACCCGGCGCCGGCATGCGGTCAGCAACGTCCCGGTGCGACAGGCCCCGGCGGCATCTTCCATGATGACACTGCTGAAAGCTATGTCGTCATATCCGGTAGCGCGACCTTGATCACTGGGGGCACCGTCGTCAACGGGAGGCGGTCGGCGCCAGACGCCGAAGTGACAACCATTCTGAACGGCCCATCCTGCAGCGGCACGATGGTGGGATACACGAGCCGCGAAATCAAGACGGGCGACATTATCATCATACCGGAGCGGGTGCCGCATGGATTTTCCGCAATCCCGGATCACATCACGTACCTAAGCATACGACCGGATCTGAAAAAAGTCCTTCAGCACGGGTACGTGAATCCCGCGCTGAAGAAGTAAGCCAGGCTGGCGCAAAGCAGAACAGTCCGCAACCATGAATGTCATTGGAATCGTGCTGAAGTCGTTCGAGTTGAAGCAAAAAGTCCCTACGGCGGAAAAGTGAACCCTCCATGATCGGCCAAACCGTCTCGCGCCCGTTAGGCCAAGTCGTGATAAACGGCGTTATATAGGTTTTCGTAAATGACCTCGACAGGTTAAGTGGAGGTTGCCCCATGTTTAAACGGCAGGCAGTGTTTGTTGTGAGTCTCGCGCTGGCGCTTGCCGCTAAGCCCGCGCGCGGGCAGGTTTCCCGCCTTCCGGAGGCAATTCAGAAGAAGTTGGCGGAGATCAATCCCCTCTATCAAAGCAATATCCGTAAATATGGCCCGCAAACGATTGAATTATTCACTCCTCTGCTTGCAGCGGGGCCAAAAGACGGCGTTTCTGTCACCGCCGACCAAGCCTATGGCACCGACTCGCAGCAGACTCTCGACGTGTACCAACCGCGAGGAGAGAAGGATCTTCCCGTCGTTGTGTTCGTTCATGGGGGCGCGCTCACAACAGGAGACAAGAACGAGAACAAGGAGGTTCACGCCAATGTTCTGTACTATTTTGCGCGCCACCAGTTCTTGGGCATCAATGCCAACTACCGGCTCGCCCCAAAGTACGTCTATCCGGCGGCAGCCCAAGATATCGGTCGCGCGGTCGCCTGGATCAAGGAGAACGCTGTGCGCTTTGGGGGCGATCCGCAGCGCATTTATCTGATCGGGCGGTCGACTGGCGCTCTGCACGTCGCAACCTGGGCGTTCGATCCCAAAATCTACGGCGCCACGGGACCAGGAGTATCGGGCGTCGTGCTGATCAGTGGGCGGCTCAAAGCCGACAATCGCGCCGACGATCCCAATGGACAGCGCGTGGAGGAGTACTTTGGAAAAGACACGAGTCTTTACGCTGAGCGATCGCCTGTGAATTTCGCTCGGTCGCCGTTGCCTACCTTTATCGTGATCGCCGAATTCGATAACCCTTTTCTCGACGTGTACAGTGCAGAGCTCTTCGCGAAAATGTGTGAAGCGCGCTCAAAGTGTCCTCGATTTCTGCGCCTCGCCGGACACAATCACCAGTCGACAACGTTGTCGATCAACACCGGGGACGATCAGCTCGGCCACGAGATCATCGACTTCATCCGACAAGGAAAGTGAATGTGACACTTTCGCTAGGCTCGCTTCCCACCAACGTCCCATTCGCATATACGTTCGCATTGGTAATAGGAGCAGGTCCGCGCCCCTTCGTCCTTATCACATGACGCCACTGCGGCTAGTGCCCTTTGCCAAGGCAGGGACCAAAGGCTTTCTCACCATGCCAAGCGCCTTAAGGGCTTCGCTCTATCGATTAGGTCGCTGCTCGCCTACTGCTGAATCGTAGTAGCTTGGGTCGTAATATTTCAGTGTATCAGCCAGGGTTTTTGGGGGCTGTGCGTAATGACTGCGCAGCGCGAGAACGGTCCGAAGCCCCTCGAAGTTGATTCGACCTTTGCGGGAAAAACCATGCTGGGCATCCAAGAGCTCTTCGTAGCTTTGCTGGGCAAGGCCGGGAGACATCTCAGGCACATTCTTCTCGAGAATCCGGACCGCTTCTTCGCGGTTCGTCTTGTCATAGAGCCAATCGATCGCCTGAACGTAGCCGCGAACGAAAGCGATCACCAAATTTTCATTTTGTCTGGCCCACGAGCGCCGAGTTGCGGCAACGTTGCCTTGATAGGGGCCTATCACTGTCGTAGCTTTAGCCAGCTCGATGAAATGCTGTTGTTGCGCTATTAAATTGAATGGAGTTGAGAGCAGCGTGCCCGACTGCTTCTTGTCACGAAGCGCATTCCATCTCTGCGCCGTTCCTCCAACTCTTTCGATGGAATACTCGCCTTCATTCAGGCCATTTCTAGCGAGCATTTCAAACAGGACGAAGGCATAACCCGTCGTGCGAGCATCGACTGACAAGGTTTTCCCTTTCAAATCGTAGAAACTCTTGATGTCGGGCGTGACCACAAGACTCAAGAAGCCGCTGTCACTCCCCATGAACGCGAAGAATTCCGGCTGGGGTCCGATCGGAGCTTCTCCTTGACCCTCCACGTAAGCCACGATGTTGTCTACTGCGGTTATCGCAATATCGAATTTGCCCTCCGCAAGCCCCGTCATCTGTGCCACGGAATTGGGGGTAAACTGCAGCGTCACTCGGATTCTGTTGCGTTCGAAAAAGCCCTTGTCCTGCGCGACGAAACTCGGCCAGTTAAAACCGCCCGGGAAAACATTCACTGTCACCTGAGGCAGTTCCTGCGGACTAACTGACGCGCTCGTAGTGCCCATGAGAGCACCCACAAGCACGATGATCGCAGTTCGCGGAAAAAAGATACTTCGCTCTTTCATCATTCGATTCCCCGGCAGACCTGCATTGCGGGGTCATTTTTTATTCGTGGCACTTGCCTACAGCGCCATTTGATCGGGCCGCAGGCCCAACGCCAAGGCTGCACCCACCAACGATAGTAGCAACAATTGGATTTCGCCAGCCATGAGCCAGCCGCCGTGCGCGGCGATCAAGCCCATCAAATACCCGGCAACTGCGGCCGACCCGTAGAGGCTTGTGACAAAGATGCCCGCCGCGCGATTGGCCAAGCCGCTCTGGACCGCTTTCACGTGATAGCCGGCTAAATTCACGTGAAGCGTTCCGCTGACAACGAATCCCCAGGCGAATGACAAAACGAGTTGAACCTTCATGGGTTCCGATCCATGGAAGAGCAAATATCCTAGCCCACCGGAACACAGGAACGCGGCACCGAGTAGGAACCGGGGCGACCAGCGATCTCCCAGCCAGCCGCCGACGATGGAGCCCATGGCTCCAATTCCGAAAGCGCTCATCACGGTGCCTGCTGCCGTCGATGAGTAATGTAGGCTTTCTCTCAGGAAGGTTGGATACATTCCGAGATACCCGTAGATGACAAGCCCACCGATCAGGCTCATGAGCGTCAGAAGAATTGTGTTCCGATTGAAAACCGTAGTAGCTCCGCTCAGAGCCGCTCGTTCATTAGATTTATTCTGCGTTTCGGTGAACCTTGGTTTTACCGTCAGCGCGACCACGGGAATCGCCAGCAACCCGAGACATCCGAACAGAAGCATTGGGATACGCCAGCTCTGATAAACCTCGAGGGCGAGCCCTCCCAAGATTGGGCTGACGATGGAGCCGAGGGCAAAGCAGAAATTGATCCAACCGATAGCTGCCGCGCGACGGCCGGAAAAATGGCTTGCCGCGATCGCAAGAAGGACCGTGAATTGCATCGCTTCGCCGATGCCGGTCGCCGCCCGGTAAGCCAGCATATCTAGGAATCCAGTGGACAAAACAGTGAGGATCGTTCCCGCCGAAAATATCCCGATCCCCACTTGTAGAACGGCCTTTCGGGATAAACGCGCTAACAAATAACCAGTCGGCACGCCAGCCACTGCCAAACCTAGAGTGAATATCGTCGAGAGGAGACCAATGTTGGCGAGTGAGAAGCTGTATTCCCGGCGCACATCGGGGGCGAGCAATGGGAAAAGCTGCCGGTCCATGGCATTGATCACATAGGAGGCGAGCAGGACGCCGAACATGGCGACCGCAAGACCGGGCTTGCCAGACTGAACTGGCGCGGCGCGGTCAGGTTCACAAATATTTCGCTCCGGACCCGTTTTTCCCCTCTATTCTAGCGAAGCTGCACGAAGTGCTCGGCAACTCACGAGCGTCAATCGGTCAAGCTTCGCGCTTCAACGTGTTCCAGCCGCTTTGGGCAAAAACCTCGTAAAACGAGAAAATCCGACGTGAGATCAAAATGCGTCGCGTTGCAGCTTCTCAGTCCTTCGAAACATTCCCCGCTGAGCGCGCGGCGCCGAGATACCAATCGAGAATCTGCTCCCCAGTCCAAAACAGTACGTCAGAGCGCGACTGGATATGTTCGAGCGCTTCTCGAAAGTAGCGAAGCCGATGTGGAACTCCCATGATGTACGGATGCACCACGAGCGCCATGATCCGCGCTGACTCGCGCGCATCGGCATACAACTGCTCGAACTGATCGACGGCTCGGTTTCTATATTCCGCTGCACCATGGTGTTGAATCAGCATCATGGCCACGTCGTTGCATTCCTGCGTATACGGAACGTTTACGATCGTGCCGCTGCGTGTTTTGAGCACAACGGGCTGGTCATCGAGAACCCAATCGCAGACGTACTCGTATCCTTCTTCCGCCAGAATATCGGGAGTGTCCCAAGTCTCAGTCAAGCCTGGTCCTAGCCACCCGCGCGGCTTGTGTCCCGTGAAATCGCGGATGATCGCCGTCGTCTTCGCGATGTCTTCCTGTTCATTCGGAACTTTTTGCATATTCTTCTGGCCAAAACCATGACCAATGAATTCCCATCCACGCTCCAAGGCGGCGCAGGCGATGGGCTGATACGCCTGGATCGCAGAGCCGTTGATGGCAAGGGCAGCACGAATCTTGAAGTGATCCAATACCTCGATGAATCGCCAGAAACCCACACGATTTCCATATTCGTGCCACGCCCAGTTCGGGATGTCTGGCATCGGCGAACCGCCTGCGGGAGGAGTAAGGACGGTACGCGGCATTGTCTCGCGCGGATTCCATTCCTCGACATTGACAATCACCCAAACAGCCAGCCGCGCTCCGCCAGGCAATGCGAGCCGAGGCCTGTCGCTGATAGCCGAGTACGAAATCCGTTCGTGGGGCAGCATTGTTGTTCCTCCGGCAATTTCAGGGTGATGTAGTCTGGTCGCTGAAGCGGCATTCTGACCCAGTCTCAAGTGACAGAAAAGGACAAATCATAGGCCGTGAAGCTATAAAGCAATTTGGATATATGTCCCGATCGGGGTATATGCTCGCGGCGGTCGAATGCCCATACTGGCAACGCCCAAAGGGAGAATCCACTATGAACCGCTCACTAGTCGGAGTGCTTGGCATCGCGGGAGGTGGCTTCTGGTTGCTGACAGGAGCCAATGTCCGCCCTGCTCCGCAGCAGCCCTCACCGTCCGTACAATATATCGAGGGCAACGCGTATCAGAAGCAGCGTGGTTACGCACCGGCGGTAGTTACCAAGGGCGGCAGGATCGTTTGGCTCGCAGGCCATAACGTCACGCCGGATGCAAACGGCAAGATCGTGGGCGACTTCGAGGCCCAAGCCCGGGAGGCTTTTGCGTTGATGGACCGCACCTTGAAAGCTAGCGGAGGAAGCCTTCAGAACCTGGTGACCATGACAATCTTTCTCAAGGATCCGCGTTATGCCGATGAGTTCCTCAAGGTGCGCCGCGAGAAGTTCCCAGACGGCAAGTTCCCTTCAAGCACCTTGATTACGATTTCTGATTTTGCACAGCCCGGCATCCTAATCGAAATGCAAGGCGTGGCGGTCATCGCCGACTAAGTATTGAGCAGAGATCCGATGTTAAACCTCGTGGCGACAGCGAGGATTTCCGCGCCGACCTTTGTCCGGCTAGCGGTCATACGTCAATCGCCGGCGTTTCAAGACGGCGCGCTCAGTTCGTTTTTCCCGTGCTTTTCGTTTTGTCGACCACTACGCGCCCCGCTTTCATCACCCAGCGGACGTTTTCCCTCCTAGAAACCGCGGTGATGTCGGCTAGAGGATCGCCCTGAACGGCGACGATGTCGGCGTAAAACCCTGGCGCGACAGCGCCGAGGCTATTCTCCATTCCAAGCATGGCAGCAGGTTCGGTCGTAGCCGCCTTCAGCGCCTGCGCGGGTGTCATTCCCATCTTCACGAACCAGTCGAGCTCACGCATGTTCAAACCCCAGCCGTTGTAAACGGCATCGGAGCCGACGACCATGCGGGCGCCGGCCTGGAACGCTTTCTTCGCCGTTTCAAAATTGCGTTGTATGTAATTGAGCAGGCGCTCTTTCGCTCCAGGCGGAAAGTGGTAGACGCTATCAGCGTTCTCCAGGTAGTACTGGTTGTGGTCGATCGTCGGGACGTAGTAAATCTTCTTTTTGACCATTTCCGCAATCGTTTGATCGTCCATGTCCGTCGCATGTTCGAGCGAGTCGACGCCCGCGCGGACGGCATCGCGCGCGCACGCCGGCCCGTAACAGTGAATCGCGATTTTTTTTCCGAGCGCGTGCGTAGCGTCGACCGCTGCCTTCACTTCCTCGAATGTAAAAGTCTGAAACCCCGTCACATCGTCGAAGCCGCCTGTCGATCCGTACATCTTCACCCAATCGGCCCCGGACGCGATGACTTGCCGCACCGCATGAATGACACCATCCACTCCATCGGCCATGATGCCGATGGGCGCGGGAGGCGCAGTACTTCGAGTGATCCGGATTCCGAGGCCTGAGACGAACATGCGAGGGCCAATCATCTTGCCCATGTTTATCAGGTCACGCATCGCCAGATCCGTCCCATCCGGAGCGTTAAGATTTCGAATCGTCGTCACGCCCGCCTCGAGCGCCTTCTGCGCGTTCTCCTGCGCAAGAAACACTGTGACGGCCGGATGACGCGGAGGTTCGGAGCGCGGCGCCGTAACGCCGTCCCAGTACCACATGATGTGCGTATGTGCGTCGATCAAGCCCGGAACGCCAGTGTACTGGGAAAGGTCGATGACCTCAGCGCCTCCCGGTATTGACGCATTGCCGCTTGCGACACTTTGCACGCGGTCGTCTTCAACAATCACGACGGCGTTGGTGATGACCCGTCCCGTCCCATCCACTAATTTTCCGAACTTGATAACCTTGGTTGCCGCAAAGACCGTCGAAGACGTTAAGAAGAACAGGACTACCAAAAACCTAGCACTACGCATGCGGCCTCCCGAGATTCGACTAGGCCTGACGCTGGCAGCGGAACTGCCAAGCGACCTATTGTATTGTGGTTGAGGATAGAGTCGTTAACGGCAATTGCAAAGTGCGAGTGCCTAGGTCCTCATGAGTCGTGCCAGCTCAACCGGTCGATGCAACACCATCTGCTATAGATTTTTTCTCTAAAGGTGGTGTTTATGACGCAACGGAGACGAGTGAGGCTTTCCGCGACGCGGAGGACCGACCTGTGGCGGCGTTGGAAGGCGGGACAGTCGTTGCATGAGATGGGGCGAGCCTTCGGCAAGGACCACGTGTCCATTCAGTTCATGTTGGCGCAGCACGGCGGGATTGCTCCGGCCGCCCGTCGGCGTTCGCCGCTCACCTCGTTGACCTGGGACCGCGGGCTGGAGATGGCCCAACACAAGAGCTTCACGGCGGCCACGGAGGTGAAAGTGTACTTTTGTGATCCGCAGAGCCCTTGGCATTGCGGCACGAACGAAAATACGAACGGGCTGCTGCGACAGTACTTTCCTAAAAGGACGGACTTGTCTGGTTTCTCTCAATCGGAGTTGGACAAGGTTGCGTAGCGTTTAAATCAGCGTCCGCGAAAGACTTTGGGATTTGAGACTCCGGCCGGTAGACTGCAAGTAAGTGTTGCATCGACTTATTGAGACCACCCCGCTTGTCAGGACTTGACGAACCAACGTCCAATTTCTCCAGCTATTGTCTAACCTGGGTTAGCGATAAACTCGATCTTCTTCGGCAGTTCCGAAACAAAGTCCAAGCGCTAGGATATTTGTATGGCGCGATCCCTGGGGCGGGAGGAAACAGATCTCATGCAATTTCACCTCAACGGATTCCAGCCCGGCGATCCGGAAATCTTTGACCCGGCGGAGCGATATCCTGCCCCGGGCGCAACCGCATCTCTTCCGCCGGAAGTCGACATCCTCATCGTTGGCTGCGGACCGGCTGGTTTGACGTTGGCGGCTCAACTCTCCAGCTTTTCTGACATTAAGACGTGTATCGTCGAGCAAAAGCCCGGCCGACTGCTTCTCGGTCAAGCCGACGGCATCGCTTGCCGCACGATGGAAATGTTCCATGCGTTTGGTTTTAGCGAACGCGTGTTGAGGGAAGGCTATTGGGTCAGCGAGACAACCTTCTGGAAGCCTCATGACCAGAGGCGCGAGAATATCGTCCGCAGCGACCGCATCCAGGACGTTGAGGACGGTCTGTCGGAGTTCCCGCATATCATCCTCAATCAGGCGCGAGTACATGATTTCTTCCTCGACGTAATGCGCAAGTCACCGGCCAAGATCGAGCCCTGCTACGCGCGGCGTGTGCTCGATCTTCAGATCACCCCGGCGGCCAACGGCGGTGCTGCTCGCCAAGGCGTGACGGCCCGGCTCGAGCGGCTCGATCCTCCGAACGAAGGACAGATCGAGACGGTGAGAGCGCGCTATGTGGTCGGCTGCGACGGGGCCCGCAGCACCGTGCGTAAGTCCATCGGACGCGCGCTGCGCGGCGACTCTGCCAATCATGCCTGGGGAGTCATGGACGTCCTGGCGGTCACCGACTTCCCCGACATTCGCCTCAAGTCGTTGATACAGTCCGCCAATGACGGCAGCGTGCTCGTCATCCCGCGGGAAGGTGGTTATCTTGTTCGGCTGTACGTCGAGCTCGGTAAGCTCGATGTCGGAGAGAGAGTCTCAAATCGCAAGATTACGCTCGAAGATGTAATTGCCAAAGCGCGGCGAGTTTTCAACCCTTATACTCTCGAGGTCAGAGAGATCGCATGGTGGTCCGTTTACGAGATAGGCCAGCGCCTGACCGACAAATTCGATGACGTGCCCCAAGAGGAGATCAAGAAGCGCTTGCCTTGCGTGTTTGTCGCCGGCGATGCCTGCCACACGCACAGCCCAAAGGCCGGCCAAGGCATGAATGTCTCGATGCAAGACACCTTCAATCTCGGATGGAAGCTGGTTTCCGTCCTCCGTAATCAATGCGCACCCCATCTCCTGCACACCTACTCGACGGAACGGCGCGCCATCGCCCAGGAGCTAATCGGCTTCGATCGCGAATGGGCGACCATTCTCGCGTCCTCGAAGTCATCAAGGAACGGAGAAGACAATGGGTTTGACCCGGACGAAACCCAGAAATACTTCGTCCGGCACGGACGCTACACGGCGGGAACGGCGACACACTACAGTCCGTCGATGATCACCGCCGAACCGACCTACCAGCACCTAGCAAAAGGCCTAGTGATCGGCATGCGCTTTCATTCCGCACCGGTTATCCGTCTGGCCGACGCCATGCCGCTCCACCTTGGCCACGCAGCGAAGGCGGACGGCCGCTGGCGGATATTCGCCTTCGCCAGTGCGGAGGCTCCCGTTGCGTCCAACTCCGGAATTCGGGCCCTGTGTGACTTCCTCGCAGAGGCACCGGAGTCGCCAATCAAAAAATACACCCCGAAGGGGGCGGAAATCGACTCAGTGATCGACGTACGTGCGGTCTTCCAGCAGCATCATAGCGATCTCACGCTTGGGGCTATGCCCTCCTTCCTTCTGCCCCGGAAAGGACGTTACAGACTTCTCGACTACGAAAAGATGTTCTGTCCAGACGTCAAAAACGGCCTTGACATCTTCGCCATGCGTGGAATAGATCGAGACCGAGGTTGCATGGTTGTCGTGCGCCCGGACCAATACGTCGCGCACGTTCTCCCGCTAGATGGCCATATGCAACTCGCGGCATTCTTTGGCGGCTTCATGTTGCAAGAGGATTAGTCCGCAAAGACGCTTTCCGAGAACCTGCCAGTTGCCCCCGGGGCGTCCAGCACCGCATTACCCGCCGCGTGGAGCACCCGCCAAGTCCCGATATGTCGTGCCAGTTCAACCGGTCGATGCAACACCGGCGGCGCTCACTGCTAACGCTTACACTGGCGGAGCGGGAAACCATCTCCCGAGGGATCGCTTCCGGTTCGTCGATTCGTGCTATAGCCAAAGGTCTGCGGCGAGCTGTTTCGACGGTGAGCCGGGAGGTGGCCCGCCATGGTGGGCGGCCGCAGTATCGAGCCAGTGAAGCGGATCACCAGGCATGGGAGTCGGCCTTGCGACCGAAGGCGTGCCTTCTGGCCCTCCACGGGAAGTTGCAGGAGATCGTTGCGAGTAAACTGATCCTGGACTGGTCACCGGAACAGATTTCGGGATGGCTGAAGGTTCAGTATCCCGAGGACGAGAGCCTGCGCGTGTCCCACGAAACGATTTATCGCAGCCTGTTCATTCAAGCGCGCGGAGTGCTGAAAAAAGAGCTGATTCAGCACCTTCGGTCCAAGCGCCGGATCCGCCGCGCGGCATTCCCGCGATCGCGGACACCATAGTGGTCAAATCGTCGATGCCATCTCCATCCGGGAAAGACCCGCGGAAATCGAAGATCGCGCCATCCCCGGCCATTGGGAGGGCGATCTGCTGGGCGCCACGAACAACAGTCACATCGCCACCCTGGTGGAACGTCATTCGCGTTTCGCCATGCTGGTCAAGGTGCCCAGCAAAGACACGGCGGCGGTCGTAGCCGCGCTGAGCCGGCATGTTCGCAGGCTCCGAACATCGCTGCGGCGCTCGTTGACCTGGGACCGAGGGCTGGAGATGGCCCAGCCCAAGACCTTCACGGTGGCCACGAAAGTGAAAGTCTACTTCTGCGATCCGCATAGCCCTTGGCAGCGCGGCAGGAACGAAAACACGAACGGGCTGCTGAGACAGTACTTTCCTAAAAGAACCGACCTGTCTGTTCATTCTCAAACAGAACTCGACAACGTAGCGCTACGCTTAAATCAACGACCGCGAAAGACTTTGGGTTCTGAGACTCCGGCCAGTAGACTGCGAGCTAGCGTTGCAACGACCCATTGAGACCACCCCGATCGGCGGAATGTGGGAATCCGAACCGTCCCCCTCGGGTTACATTTCGACATGAGAACTTCCCGGGAATGGAAGGAAGACTCATTTATATCGATTACCTTACCGCGATTCCCAACATCTCGAAATGTGCTCCGCCCAATAGCGGCCCGGACCCCAAGAACGCCCTTGGAGGAAGTTCCTTCGAAAAGTAAGTGAGGTAAACGGCGTTGAATTTGTTGTACAGGGAAAGGTCCGGACAGTGCACCTGAACCATAACTACATCGTCCGTCGTCATTCCGCCTTTGGCTAACGTAGTCTTGAAGCTGTCAAGGATAAACCTGATCTCTTGCTCTACGTCTTGAGGTATAGCTCCGCTTTTTGGGTCAATACCGGTCCGGCCCGCCACATACATTGTGTTGCCTACGAGTACGGCATCGCTGTAAGGAACCGGCAACCCCTGCTTCTCCAGCGACGGGTTGCTGGCCTTAAAAAGACGCCGCGCCGGCGGCTTCTGCGCAGTTCCCGCCAACGCTGTGCCTAAGACGAATCCGATCAGTAAAAAAAGTGATTTGCCTTTCATACAGCGCTCTCCTCGTGGAAAAGATTTGGCCCCCTGCTCGCGCATCCTACGCTTCTCATGACCTCGATGCAACGAACCAGCGGCTAAATAAACGGGGTTTTCGGAAACTGGGAATTGGGGAAAACATTCCGAGAAGCCGATTTCCATGATAGGTCTTTGTCAAGAGGGCAACGGCTGTCCCGGCGCGCTTCGGAGGAGCGCGGGTGCAAATCTTTTCTGATTCCTAGCCGCGTGTGTGGCCTCTCGGCATGTTTCACGAGTAATGCGGGAACGTTCCAGCAAATTTCCAACTCACCTGCGAACAAATCTCATCCGACGATAACCTCCGAGTAGCCGACAATCCTGGCGTCGTCGTGGGGTAAATGCGATGCGCCGAGGGCAAGAGAAGCATGCGATCTGCGCAAGTCAGAGGGACAAATCGGAAATTCGAGTTGACATAGATTTTCTTTTCGTGGTAACTACCCCGACAGACTCAACCTCAATCAAGACGACATCTTTGGGGGGGTGACCCAGGCCAGAAAGTACATCGGGCCCCGGCGCCGCTTGGACGGCCTTGCAATGTCAGGGCCTCCAATCGCAAGTCTAGCCTCGCGATCCCTTTTCACCGCCGAACAAGCCCCGAAAAGTCAGGAGAACCTCAATGGCTCAAGTTGACGTGCCGTTGGTGCGCTCGCAGTTTGCGCAAACCTCGCGAGTCGATAACTGGTGGGTGCAGCCGCTGTTTGTTTTTCTCGGCCTCTCCGGCTTCATTGTCTACTCTACGTGGGCCGCTCTTCAGGGCCAACACTACAGGTTCGGTTCGTACCTCTCTCCAATGTATTCGCCGGAATTGTTTGGCGATCCCTTGCACGCCTGGTTCGGAGTCAGGCCCGAGTGGATGCCGGCGTGGGTCACCGCGGCGATGCTCATCCTGTGGGCGCCTGGCGGCTTCCGAGTGACTTGCTACTACTATCGTGGAGCGTATTACAAAGCGTTTTGGGCGGATCCTCCGTCCTGCACCGTAGGCGAGCCTCGCAAGACGTACCTTGGAGAACGCTCGTTCCCGCTCATCTTGCAAAACGTTCATCGCTATTTTCTGTATCTCGCGTTGGTGTTCCTTGTCATCCTGGCCCGCGATGCGTGGGATGGCTTTTGGTTTGATGGACACTTTGGAGTTGGTATCGGCTCGCTCGTACTCCTCGTCACCGTGACGTTGTTGAGCTGCTATGCCTTGGGGTGCCACTCGCTTCGCCACCTAATCGGCGGAATCCACGACCGCATTTCCGGGGCGCCGGTTCGCAAGCAGGCCTATGACTGCGTCAGTTGCCTCAACCGCCGCCACATGCTGTTTGCCTGGTGCAGCCTGATCTGGGTCGCGTTTTCCGACCTGTACGTCCGCATGTGCTCGATGGGCCTGTGGAGCGATTGGAGGATTTTCTAGTGGCCGAATACATAAATCATGAGCACGATGTGCTGGTGATTGGCGCCGGAGGCGCGGGTTTGCGTGCCGCCGTCGAAGCCTCGGCCGCGGGAGTGAAAGTCGCGGTGATCACGAAATCGCTTCTGGGCAAAGCGCACACCGTCATGGCGGAAGGCGGCATTGCCGCCGCGCTTGCCAACGTCGATGACCGCGATAGCTGGCGCGTCCACTTTGCCGACACCATGCGAGGCGGCCAGTACCTAAACAACTGGCGCATGGCCGAGCTGCACGCCAAGGAGTCTCCGCAGTGTGTGCGAGAACTCGAAGCCTGGGGCGCGCTCTTCGATCGCACGCCCGACGGACGGATTCTGCAACGCAACTTTGGCGGCCACCGATATCCGCGGCTCGCGCACGTGGGAGACCGCACCGGCCTGGAAATGATTCGCACGCTCCAGGACCACGGAATTTATCTGGGCCTTGATGTATTCATGGAATATACGGTAGTAACGCTTCTGAAAGATGGCGACCGCGTGGTTGGCGCATTTGGGTATGACCGCGAGCGCGGCCGGTTTCATCTTTTCCAAGCCAAGGCGGTGGTGCTGGCGACCGGAGGGATCGGCCGGGCATACAAAATTACGAGTAACAGTTGGGAGTACACGGGCGACGGCCTGGCCCTCGCTTACGAGGCGGGCGCGGGATTGCAGGACATGGAATTTGTGCAATTCCACCCGACCGGAATGATCTGGCCGCCGAGCGTTTGCGGCCTTCTAGTCACGGAAGGGGTTCGAGGCGATGGAGGCGTGCTCCGGAATAAGGAAGGACGCCGTTTCATGTTCGATTCCATTCCGCCGCTATACGCGGGCCAAACCGCCGACAATGAAGAGGAAGGATGGCGGTATACGCAAGGCGACAAAAATGCTCGCCGCCCTCCCGAATTGCTGACACGCGATCACGTGGCGCGCTGCATCCGGCAAGAAGTGCGTGAGGGACGCGGGAGCCCCCATGGCGGCGTATTCCTCGACATTTCCTGGATCAAGGATAGAATTCCCAACGCCGCCGAACACATCAAGAAAAAACTTCCCAGCATGTACCACCAGTTTAAGCAACTGGCAGGTATCGACATTACCCAGGAACCCATGGAGGTCGGACCGACCACGCACTACATGATGGGGGGAGTGCGCGTGGACGCCGAATCGCAAATGACCGACGTCCCCGGCCTGTTTGCCGCCGGGGAATGCGCGGCGGGGCTGCATGGCGCAAATCGTCTTGGCGGCAATTCACTTTCCGATTTGCTCGTGTTCGGCAAGCGGGCCGGCGACTACGCGGCGCGTTTTGCGAAAGAACATTCTCAGAGAAAAGTGAATCCGGAGGAACTCGCGGCGGCGGAGACGCGCGCCCTGAAACCGTTCGAGAACCGGGGCCCTGCGCCGTACGCCATTCAATACAAATTACAGGAGACCATGCAGGATTTGGTCGGCATTGTCCGCCAGGAAGATGAAATGCTGCAGGCGCTCAATACGATTGGGGAATACAAGAAGCAGGCCGAGAATGTGGGAGTTCCGGGACATCGCGAATACAACTCCGCGTGGCATGCGGCCCTCGATTTGCAAAATCTGGTTGTGGTGTCGGAGATGGTTACGCGTGCGGCGCTGGAACGAAAAGAAAGCCGCGGCGCGCAATTCCGCGACGACTTCCCAACGAAAAACGACGCGTACGCCGGCTTCAAC
>Ga0210394_10003895_pt1 | contig 17997 bp, 13 predicted proteins | sample IncBWC12MmetaG_FD_160121 | JGI IMG/M metagenome (GOLD analysis project Ga0210394, IMG submission 160121) | Forest soil microbial communities from Barre Woods Harvard Forest LTER site, Petersham, Massachusetts, United States - Inc-BW-C-12-M | ecosystem: Environmental > Terrestrial > Soil >... | reverse complement strand
CCAGGTCTGCCGCCCACGCGGGCAGGGGCTTGCCGCGCACCGCCTGGAACAACGCGCCGTCCTCGAACGGGCGATTCACCAGCACCGCGACGCCGCGCTCCGCCGCCAGCGGCAGCAGGCGCGCTTCCGCATCGCGCGTCACCGGTGAATAGTTGAACTGCACGAAGTCGAGCTTCTCGCGCGCCAGCACGCGCGCCAGGTCGGCGTGCGCGCTGACCGTGTAATGCGTGACGCCGATGTAACGCACGCGCCCCGCCTGCTTCCAGGTACGCAGGGTCTTCAGATGAGTGTCGAGATCCAGGAGGTTATGCACCTGGATGAGATCGAGCCGTGCGCTCTTCAACATCTGCGCCGAGTGCGTCATCTGCTCGATCCCGGAACGCTCGCCACGCGTCCACACCTTGGTGGCGAGGAACGCGCGCTGGTGCATGTCCGGCATCAGCAGCTCGCCCAGCACGCGCTCGGCGGTCGAGTACATCGGCGAGGTGTCGATCAGACGCGCGCCGGAGGCGAAGAACGCCTCCAGCACGTCCTTGAGAGGCGCGCGCTCGGCAGCGGACTCGCCGACTTCGAAAGTCCGCGAGGTGCCCAGGCCGATGATGGGGAGCTCTTCACCGCTCGAGGGGATCTTGCGCATGATCGGCGCATCGCCCGGGTTCGCAGCGCCCGCCCGTGAAGACAGGGCGGCGGCCGCCATCATGTTGACTCCGCCCGCGAGCAGCTCACGTCGGTTCATCGCTTCCTCCGCCGACATGAACTGATGTTCGCACGTGCCGGCGGCCCGTGTCTTGCCCGGGGGGCTGATTAAATGAGCGCGGCGTCGGTCTCGACCACGCTCATCCCGCCGCCCTCGACCACGCGCGCGAGCGCCACCGCGCCCGGCAGCACCTGCGCGGCGTAAAAGCGCGCGGTGTGGATCTTGGCTGCATAGAACTCGCGGTCGGGGCCGTCCGGCTTTGCCGCGGCGATCGCCGCCGACTTCGCCAGCAGCCAGCCGCCGGTCACGTAGCCGCACAGCTTCAGGTACGGCACCGACACCGCCATGCCGGCGTCGGGTCGTGAAGCGAGCGTCCTGAGCAGCGCCTGCGTGGCGCTTTTCAGCGCCGCAACCGCGTCCAGCGCCGCCTTGCGGGTGGCGTCGACCGACGCATCGGTGGTGGCGATCGCCTGCAGCTCCCGCTCCATGTCGGCGATCAGTGCGCCCATCGCGGCGCCGCGATCGTGGCCGAGCTTGCGGCCGATGAGATCGTTCGACTGGATGCCGGTGGTGCCTTCGTAGATGGTCGTGATGCGCACGTCGCGCATGTACTGCGCGGCGCCGGTCTCCTCGATATAGCCCATGCCGCCGTGAACCTGCACACCGATGCCAGTCACTTCGTTGCCGATTTCCGTGCACCAGCCCTTGACGATCGGCGTGAGGAGCTCACCGCGCCCCTGGGCGGCGCGGCGCATCTTCTCATCCCCGCCGTAGGTGGCCAGGTCAAGCTGCAAGGCGCTATAGAGAGTGAGCGCACGTGACGCCTCGGTCTGCGACTTCATCATGAGGAGCATGCGCTTCACGTCGGGGTGATGGATGATCGGCGCCGGGCCTGCGCCCTGCGCCACCGGCGGCTTGCCCTGCACGCGCGTGCGCGCCCACTCCGCCGCGCGCTGCAAGGCGCGCTCACCGACCGCGTAGCCCTCGCTCCCCACCGACAGCCGCGCGCTGTTCATCATGACGAACATGTACTCGAGGCCGCGGCCGGGCTCGCCCACGAGATGGCCGAGCGCGCCGTTCTTCTCGCCAAAGGCAAGCACGCACGTCGGGCTCGCGTGGATACCGAGCTTGTGCTCGATCGACAGGCAGCGCACGTCGTTGCGCGCACCGAGCGAACCGTCAGCGTTCACCAGCACCTTCGGCACGATGAACAGCGAGATGCCCTTCACCCCGGGCGGCGCGCCTTCGATGCGCCCGAGCACCATGTGCACGGTGTTCGCGGTGAGGTCGTGATCGCCCCAGGTGATGAAGATCTTCTGCCCGAACAGCCGGTAGTGATCGCCGTCGGGCACGGCGCGCGTGCGCACCTGCCCGAGATCCGAGCCCGCCTGCGGCTCGGTGAGCACCATGGTGCCGGTCCACTCGCCGCTGATCATCCTGGGCAGGTAGCGCTCTTTCTGCGCTGCCGAACCGCACAGCTCGAGTGCGTGCACGGCGCCGTGCGTCAGCATCGGACCTAACTTGAAGGCGAGACAGGCAGAGCCCCAGAACTCCCCCACCGCGCTGACCAGCACGCGCGGCACGCGCTGACCGCCGAACTGCGGCGCGGCGCCGAGGCCCGGCCAGCCGCCCGCCGCGAACTGCTTGTAGGCCTCGCGAAACCCCGGTGCCGTAACCACGCCATCCGCCGTCCAGCGCGCCCCGTGCGTATCCCCCGGGCGATTCAGGGGATCAAGCACGCTCTCGGCAAAGCGCGCCGCCTCCTCGAGCACCGAGCGCGCCAGCTCATCCGAATAGTCGGCGAGCAGCGCAGATGCGCTCAGGCTGCCCGCGCCCAGGAGCTCCTCGAGCACGAAGCGCATTTCACGCAATGGCGCGCGGTACATGGTCGATTCCTCCGCCCGTCGCCAGGTCCCCGACGGCACGGCTAGTGTAGCGGGTCCGCCGCCACCCTATCCGCGGGTGACCGGGGGTGTGCTCGGCTGTTGAGAATCCGCGCGCAGCCCGAAGGTGGCGCGGCCAGGGCCGCACTCAGTGTGCCCCGGACTCGTGCGCCCGGGGCTGCGCGGCAGGCGCGCGCGCCGGCTTCGGCAGCGCCAGCGCCGGCACGATGTTCGCGGCCAGGAAATCCACGAACTGCTGCGCGCGCGCATCGGACTCGAGCGCCGTGGGGTACAAGGCATACAAGGCAGCCGCCGCCGGTACGGCCCACTCCGACAGCACCGGCTTCAGGCGCCCGGTCGCGAGTCCCTGCCGGCACAGGAACTCCGGCAGCAGCCCGATGCCGAGTCCCGCGGCAGTGGCCGCGTGCAGTACCGCCGGGTCGTCGACCGCGAGCTTCGGCGTCAACGGCACTTCGGCGCGCTGCGTACCGCGCTCGAGCAGCAGGCGAAACTCCGGCATCTCGGCGGCGTCCGGCGTGAGCAGGTCGTGGCTGCGCAGATCGTCGGGGCGCGTTGGGATACCGCGCTGCTGCAGATAGGCCGGTGTCGCGCACAGCAGCGCGGGCGGCGCGCCTAACAGGCGTTGCGTCACGCTGCCGTCCGCGGGCGGGCGGGTGCGGATCGCGACGTCCCAGGCACCTTCGGCCAACTGCTGCGCATCGAGCGCCACTTCCAGCGGCACGTGCGCGAACGCCTCGAGAAACCGCGGCACCAGGGGCGAGAGCAGCACCCGCCCATAGGTGGGATCGGCTACCACGCGCAGCGGCCGCGCCTCGGGCGACTGGAGCTTTGCGATCGCGCTGCGCGCGGCGTCGGTTTCCTCGCCGACGCGTTTTGCGTGCGGGTACAGCAGGCGCCCCGCGGAGGTGAGCGAAATGCGCCGCGTGGTGCGCTCGAGCACGCGCACGCCGAGCGTTTTTTCGAGGTCGGCCACGGCGCGGCTGACCGCGGCCTTCGGGACCGCGAGCGCCCGCGCGGCGGCCGAGAAGCCGTTGAGATCCACCACCTTGGCGAACATGGCCAGTTGCGCCGGGGTCCAGATCAGGTTCATGGCAGTCTCAATCTCCATTTGAGGATGCCCTATTGTTTCACCTGGGAGGCAGGCGCGCCAGCCCCGTCTGGACCCAGACCTGCCGTCCGACCCGGACGCGTAAAGCGCCGTCTGTGCCCCGCGGGCTAAACTCCCCGCAGAACCAGCCCCGGATGGCAGCCACACGAAAGGCAACATTCATGAAAATCTCGATGCACGCGTTCTCGGTGGAGGTGTTCGCCAACACCCTCGGCAATCTCTCACGGGTCCTGGAGAAGGGACTCGCCCACGCCACGCAGCGCAAGTTCGACCCGGGCGTGCTGCTCGCTTCGCGCCTGGCGCCGGACATGTTGCCGCTGACGCGCCAGGTGCAGATCGCCTGCGACATCGCGAAGAATTCGGTGGCTCGTCTCGCCGTCCAGGAGCCGCCGCGCTTCGAGGACAACGAGACCTCCGTCGAGCAGCTGCGCGCGCGCATCGCGCGCACCATCGACTACCTGAAGAGCGTGCCGGCGAGCGCGCTCGAAGGATCGGAGACGCGCGACGTCAAGGTGCCCGCGGGCGAGCGCACCCTGGAGTTCAAGGGACTGGATTTTCTGCAGCGCTGGGCGATTCCCAACGTGTTCTTCCACGTCACGACCGCCTACGGCATCCTGCGTCACAACGGCGTGGAGCTCGGCAAGCGTGACTTCCTCGGCCCTTGAGGCGAACTCTGACCCGGGCGAGTTATGACCCGCTGCCGGCTCCGACCAATATGACAAATGGCGACGGGTACGTATAACCCGTGTCGCCATTTGCGAACAGAACGCGAAGGAAATCACGGCGCCCGCGGCGCCGGGCTGCCACGCTTCGGCGAAAGGCGCGCCCAGCGTGCCGCGCACAGTCCCGGACAGGAAAAACTCCTTGCGACAGAAATCCACGGCCGCACGCCCGCCCGCGAATTCACCGGCCCTCGCGGTCGTGCCCGCCGCGGCGGCCGGGCCCGCCACGGTGCCGTCGCTCGGTCAGCAGTTGCGCGCGGTGTTGCCACCGCGGCGCCTGCACTCGGTTTCCCTGTGCGACCACAACGCGAACGTGCTGTGGCTGAGCGAAGGCGCGCTCGGACCCGACGAGCATGCCGTGATCGTCGAGGCCCTCGAGGTCCTCGCCGCCGACACCTCGATGCCCTGCCATGAGACGGGTCTCGAGGATGGCCGGCACGCGCTGTTTCTGCCGGTGCGCGCGCCGGGCGGCAATCTCGTGGGCATCGCCCTGATCCTCGCCGACTGCAAGTCGGTGGGCGACGACACCATCGAGCGCGTGACCGCCGCGCCGGTGCGCACCATCATGCAGCGCCTCGCGGTGCTCATGAAGCCCGGGGCCGCTCACCGGGCTGGCGACACCCACGTCGGGGGCACCACCACCGCGGCGATATCGGTGCTCGAGCTCGCGGCCGAATCCGTACTCGCGCCGCTGCTGGCCGCGCCTCCCGCCCGCGCGCCTGCAGTCCCGCCGCCGATCGCGGCCACCACCATCCCGCCCGAGCAGGTGAACGACATCCTTGAGTTCGAGCTCGCGCCCGAATACACCCCGCCACCGCCCGCCTCGCGCCTCAACGGCTCCGCGGCGCCCGCGGAGATCGAATCGTCGTCGCGGATGATGGGCCTCGAGTTCATTGAGGACGCGCCGGCCGCGGCGCCAAAGCCGCCACGGGCCGCCCGCCCGCCCGCCATGCCAGCGCCGGGCGCCGCGCCGGCGGCGCCTGCGGTCATAGCGGCCCCGGGGAGCGAAACGAACCTGATACTCGACGTGCTGCCCTTCGCGAAGCTGCGCGCGGGCGGACAAACGCGCCGCTTTCAGGTCGTGGCACGCACCTCGCCCCGCGATGCGCAGCGCGATCCGGCGGTACTGGACGCGCTGATTCTGCAGCGGCTGTTGGGATGGCTCGCCGCGCATCGCGCGGCGTGGAACTCGCAGCCCACCAGCTTCACCGTCAACCTGTCGATCGCGACGCTCGAGGACCAGCGCTTCGTGCAGAGGATCGCCGCGGCGCTGAATGCCGTTGGCATCGCCGCCGAGACGCTCGGCTTTGAAATCGCCGAGGCCCTGTGCACGCAACGCCGTGCCCAGGTCGAGCGTTTCATCACCCAGTGCGACAAGCTCGGTGCCTGGGTGGCGATCGAGGACTTCTCCTTCGATTCCCAGGTGCTGCCGCTGCTGCGCTCCAAGGCGGTGCGGCTGCTGAAGATCGACCCGAAGCTCACCTCATCCGCGCTCAAGGACAAGTTCTCCCAGGCGCTCGTGGTCGCCACCGTGCAGGCCGCGAAGGTGATGGGGATCCACTGCGCCGCCAAGCGAGTCGACTCGCAGGCGGCGCTGCAGTGGCTGACCGCCATCGGCTGCGACTTCGCGCAGGGCGAGGCGCTCGCACCGGCGCACTCTCTGGAGGCGCTCGCGAGCTCGCCCGATACCACAAGCCGCGTCGCCCTCGTCCGGTCGACGTAACCTAAGCTTTAATAATCAACGGTTTAAGGACTTGCGCCCCGCGGGTGGCCCGTCTGCGGTGCGAGCCGCCTGAGCTGCGACGAACCGAGGCAGCCGCGCGGTCACTTAGCAGGCCGGCAAGCTCCCGGATGCCCTAAGCTTCGTGAGGCCTGTGTGCGCTCGAGGCGAAGCGACGCGCAGCCGCAACCATGAAGATGCCGACGCTCGAGCAATTCCGCACCAACCGCAACGTGCTGTTCTGGAGCCTGCACGCCGCGGGCTGGGCCGCGTACGGCGTGACCCAGTACTTCGGCGCGCTGCTGTACGAGAAGCCGTCCAGCTACGCGCGGGTGATCGCGGTGGCGGCGGTCTCGGGGTTTCTCCTGTCGATGCCGATGCGCTTCATCTACCGGCGCCTGTGGGGCCGGCCGCCGCGCGTCATGATCACGGGCGTGCTCACGACCTGCTACATCACCGCGCTCGCGCTGCGCATCGTAATCAACCTGTCCTACCAGTGGTTCGTCGAGCCGGACTGGCAGGCGCACACGCTGTTCGAGCTCTTCGGCGGCGCCCTGTCCACGACCTACCTGCTGCTGTGCTGGAGCGTGCTGTACTTCGGCATCAAGTTCTACGAGTCGCAGCGCAAGCAGGAAGAGGCGATGCTCAAGGCGGTGGCCCTGGCGCAGGAGGCGCAGCTGAAAATGTTGCGCTACCAGCTCAACCCGCATTTCCTGTTCAACACGCTGAACGCCATCTCCACGCTCATCCTGGACAACCAGAACCGCAAGGCGAACCACGCGGTGACGCGCCTGTCGGAGTTCCTGCGTTACACCCTCGACCAGGACCCGATGAAGAAGGTCACCCTGCGCCAGGAACTCGAGGCGCTGGATCTGTACCTGGGCACCGAGCGGCTGCGCTTCGGCGAGCGGCTGCGACTCGAGTACGCGATCGAGGAGCCGGCGCTCAACGCCCTGGTGCCCAGCCTGCTGCTGCAGCCGTTGCTGGAGAACTCGCTGAAGTACGCGGTGTCCGCGCGCGAGCAGGGGGGCCTGGTGCGCATCGAAGGCCGCACGCGCGAGGGACTGCTGGAGCTGTCGGTCATCGATGACGGCCCGGGTCTGCGCGAGGGCGCCAGCCCCGGTGAGCGGCGCGGTGTGGGTCTGCACAACACCCGCGAGCGCCTGGCGGTGCTGTACGGCGAGAACTGCCGCTTCGCGGTGCTCAACTCCCGGCCGGGGCTGCGGGTGGACATGGCCCTGCCGCTCGAGACCGCCGGCCCGGGCGGTGAGGCGGCGGCGAAGCCGCAGGCGCTGCAGCCGGGTGTCGCGCGCGGAGCGCACGCATGAAGGTCCGCACCCTCATCGTCGATGACGAGGGACTGTCGCGGCGCGGGGTCGAGCTGCGCCTGCGCACGGCGCCCGACTTCGAAATCGTCGCGCAGTGCGCCAGCGGCCGCGAAGCCCTTGCGGCCATCCAGCAATACAAGCCGGACCTGGTGTTCCTGGATATCCAGATGCCCGGCATGTCGGGATTTGAAGTGCTGGCGCACCTGCCGCAGGAGTCCCTGCCGGTGGTGGTGTTCGTCACCGCCTACGACCAGTACGCCATCCAGGCGTTCGAAGCGCGCGCGGTCGACTACCTGCTGAAGCCGATCGACGATGCGCGTTTCGCCGCGACGCTCACGCGGGTGCGCGAGCACGTGCGTGCCCGGACCGCCGCCGATCAGCGCGACCGACTGCTGCAGATCATCGCCGAGATCACCGGCTGCGGTGAGCTGGCGCTCGATGAGCTGCTCGAACACGGACGCCAGGCGATCGACGGGCGGCGGCCCGAGGTGCTGCCGATCCGCCAGGGTCGTGAGACGGTGCGCGTTCCCGTGGCATCGATCGAGTGGATCGACGCGGCCGGGGACTACATGTGCATCCACGCGGCCGGCGACACCCACATCCTGCGCGGCACGATGAAGGAGCTCGAGGAGATCCTGGATCCGAAGCTCTTTCAGCGCGTGCACCGCTCGACCATCGTCAACCTGCGCCTCGTCAGGAGTCTTCGTGCCCACATGAACGGCGAGTACTTCCTCACGCTCGAAGGCGGGCACGAGCTCAAGCTCTCGCGCACCTACCGGGACAAGATCGAGTATTTCCTCAGCGGCTCGGCGAGCTGAAGCGCCGTGACGCATTTCGCATTGCAGCGGCGTCACTCCGGTAATTGAGACCTGCGTCACGAACCCGAGGGAGCGCCTCCCGATCTGTGAGCCATCGCGAGGCCGCGCCGCTGGCGCGTTGCTTAGATGTCCATATGGAAGCCGCGTCTCGCCCATCGCTCGAGCTCCTCCCGGACCTGCCCCTCGAGGAGCCGCTGGATGCCCCCGCATCGCCCAGGGAGCCCCCGACGCTGGTGCCGCCGGCCCGGGCACCTGCGCCGGCCACGGCGGCGGCTGCGCCCGTCAAGGACCTCGAACAGACGGATCTCCATTTCTTCGACCCCGAGCTGTTCCTGGCGCCCGATGACCCCTCGCTGGCAGTGCCGATTGCCCCCCCGGCCGCTGCACCCGTCGGGCAACCGGCTCCGCTCGAACTCGTGCTGGAAGACCCGGTCATCGACGAGATGCTGACTTCGCCCGTGCCTGCGCCGACGCCGCCTGCGGCTGCAAGGCCGCCCCCCCTGACCGCGACACGGCCGGCACCGGCTGCGCCGCCGGACGCGGCGGGATCAGGGCGTGGCAACGCGCAGGCGCCTGCGGCGACGCGCGTGCCGATCTCGAAAAACGTCGCTCTGGCCGCGGCGGCCGCCAAGCTCGCCGCCGCGAGCGCCGCGCACCAGCAGCGCTCCCCGGGCAGGGCCTCGTCCACTGCTCTTCCGCCCGTCGTGCCCGCCGCGCGTCCCGCGCCGCCCAGCATGGCGGCTGCGCCACCTAAACCTGCGCCTCAATCCGCCGCACGGGTCGAGGCACCGAGCCTCGCCAGCTGGGCAAACGCGCGGGGCTCTACGGCGCCAGCGGCGAGGCCCGCCTCCGCCCCGGTGGCGCCGGCAGCCGCCGCGAAACCCACCGCGATCCCCGCGAGGAGTGCGACACCCAAAGCCGCAGCGCCGGTCCCGGCGCAACCCGCCCCCGCACAACCCGCTGCGACGCAGTTTCCCGCCGCCGCGGTATCTCCGCCCATGGATCGGGACTTCGTCGCCCGCAACCAGGTGGTCGAGCGCTATCTGTCGGGACGGCTGCCGCTCAAGGGCGCAACCGATTTCGAGCGCTTCTGTCACCAGCATCCCGAGCTGCTGGACGAGATTGGTCTGCCCGAGCGGGTGAATGCAGGGCTGCGGCTCCTCGAGGCGAGTGGCAAACCCGAGCCGTGGCAGCAGGCGGCACCGCCGGTGTGGCAGAAGCCGAAGGTGATCCTCGGGCTCGCCGCCGCGATGCTGCTCCTCGGCGTGGCGCTGGCCATCGTCGCCGCCGGCAGCGCCGCCAAGAGTCATCGCATCACCGCGCTGCAGAAACAGGCGTTCGAACGGGCGCTCGATCCGGCCACCAGCACGCGCGAGATTCGCCTCCTGCCGAGCCGCTCGGGGGCATCCAACACGCCCGCGATCACCATCGGCGGCGGCAGCGTGCAGCTGGCGGACTTCAAGATCGACGAATCACGCTCGCCGTATCACTCGTTCCGCGTGACCATCGATCGCATCGATCAGGGACGCGTGGCCGTGCTCACGAACCTGGCGAAGGATTCCAACGGTCATCTGCGCATTGCGCTCAACAGCTCCGCGCTCGGTCCCGGCAACTACCAGCTGACGATCGAAGGGCTGAGCTGGCGCGGCGATCCCGAGCCGGACTCCTGGGTCACGATCGGCATCGTGCGCTAGCGGCTCACGCGCGCAGCGTGGTGAGCGGCGGCTGATTCACGACGCTGCGCGTGGCGAGCCAGCCGCCGGCCGCCACCAGCAGCGCTCCTCCCACGACCCCCTCCACCCAGGGCAGAAATTCGAACGCATAACGCAGATCGAGCCAGTGGGTGGTGAGGAAGTAAGCGCCGACGGACGCGCCCACCGCGGCGAGCAGCCCGGAAAGACCGCCGAGCGTTGCGAACTCCGCGAGCACCCCCTGCACCACGGTGCCGCGGCTCGCGCCCAGGGTGCGCAACATGGCGCTCTCGTAGCGGCGCTCGTCGCGACTTGACTGCACCGCCGCCAACAGCACCGTCAGTCCCGCGAACAGCGTGAACACGAACACGCTCTGCACCGCCAGCGCCGCCTTGTCCAGCACCGCACGCACCTGCGTGAGCAGCTCATCGATGTCGAATATCGACACGCTCGGAAAGCGCCGCGCGAGTTGCGCGAGCGAGCGGGCGCTGCCGGGCGTGAAATAGGCGCTCGTCATGTAGGTGCCGGCGGCGGCTTCCAGCACGCCGGGGGGAAACACGATGAAGAAATTCGGCTGAAACGTATCCCACTTCACCTTGCGGATGCTCGCGACCGTGACCTCGAGCGCTTCGCCTGCGATGTCGAAGGTCAGGTGATCACCGACCTGCACTCCGAGGGATTCCTGGAATTCGGTGGCCAGCGACACCAGCGGTTTGCCGAAATCGGCCGCCGTCCACCAGCGGCCGGCGATGATGCGGTTGTCCGCGCCCAGCTCGGATGCCCAGGTGAGGTTCTGCTCGCGGGTCGCGAAGGTGTCCTCGCCGTTGCGCGCCGAGCGCAGGCTTTCGACGGCGTGGCCGTTGATGCCCGTCAGTCGGCCGCGGATCATCGGCAGCACGCGGGTGGTGCGTGCGCCCTGCGCCTGAAGAGAGCTCACAAAATCCCCGCGCACGGCCGGCGGGATGTTGATGAAGAAGTAGTTGGGAAGATTCGGCGGCAGCGTGCGTTGCCAGTCGCCGTTCAGATCGTCACGCAGGATACCCAGCAGCAGCAGCACCATGATGCCGGTGCCGAAGGCCACCAGCTGCACGACGCTCTCGGCGCGCCGCCGGCTCAGGTTCGCGACTCCGAAGCGCCACGCGACGCCGACACGGCCGCGCAGGCGGCCGGCGAGATACACCAGCAGCACTCCGGCGAGCGTCAGCACCAGCACGAAGACCACGAGCGCGGCGGTGAAGTACAGGAACAGCTTCGCGTCCGGCACCAGCCAGTAGATGAGCAGCAGCACCACGGCAATCGCGGGACCGAACGCCAGCAGCACGAGCGGCGGCGGCGGCCCGACGTCGCGGCGCAGCACCCGCAGCGCCGGCACCCGCGCCAGCTGCAGCAGCGGCGGCATGGCGAACCCTGCGAGCACCGCGATGGCGGTCACGAAGCCGATGACGACCGGGGTGAGACTCGCCGCCGGCAGATCGGTGACCGCCAGCAGTCCGCGGATGGTGCGCAGCAGCCACTCCTGGGCGAGGAATCCGAGCGCTGCGCCCGCCACGGCCGCGAGCAGCGCGAGCGCCAGCAGCTGCAGCACCGACATCGCCAGCGTGAAGGCGCGCGTCGCGCCGAGGGTCTTGAGCAGCGCCACGGTATCCAGGTGCCGGTGCACGTAGCGGCGCGCTGCCATCGCCACCGCGATCGCGCACAGCAGCACGCTCACCAGGCTCGCAAGACTCAGGAAGCGCCCGGCGCGCTCCACGGCGTTGCGGATCTGCGGGCTCGCTTCGGTGATGTCCCGCAGGCGCTCGCCGGGGGCCTTGTGGACGATGAGCCAGGCCTTGAAGCCGTCGATGCGCGTACGCTCGCCCGCGAACAGCGCGCTGTAGCTCACGCGGCTGCCGGGCTGGATCAGGTGCGTGGCTGGCAGGTCCACGGCATTCATGATGAGGTTCGGCGCAAGCTCGGCAAAGGTGCCGCCCTGGTCGGGCCGCGCGATCAGCACCCGGGTCACGCGCAGACTCGCCGCCCCGATCGAGAGCTGCGAACCCACGCGCCCGCCGACCGCCGCGAGCAGCTTCGAGTCCGGCCACGCCTCGCCCGGAGCGGGAATGCCTGCTGCGGGTGAACCTCTCGCGAACGGTTCGCCGGCGACCAACACGCGGCCGCGCAGCGGATAGCCCGCGCTCACCGCCGCCAGGTTGGTGAGCTGGCTCGCCTCTGCGTTGAACACCACCGAGAGCAGATTGGTGCTGCGCGCGGAGCGCAGCCCGCGACGCGCGGCTTCCGCGAAGTACGCCTCGGCGAGCGGTTGCGGCGAACCGAGGCGGATGTCCGCCGCCAGCACCGCGCTGGCCTGCAAGGCGACCGCGGCGCCGATGCGGCTGACCAGAAAACCGACGCCCGTGAGGGCGGCGACCGCGACGGTGAGCGCGAGCAGCAGCACGCCCAGCTCGCCCGAGCGCCACTCGCGCGCCAGCGTACGCAGCGCGAGCCGCAGCGCTCTCACAGCACCCGCCCCGCTTCCATCTTCACCATGCGGGCACAGCGCGCGGCGAGGTCGCGATCGTGCGTGACCAGGACCAGCGTCGTATGGGCGTTGGCATTGAGCTCGAACAGCAGCTCGCCGACCCGCGCGCCCGTGACGGTATCGAGATTGCCGGTGGGCTCGTCCGCGAACAGCACCGCCGGCTGCGTCACGAACGCCCGGGCGAGCGCCACGCGCTGCTGCTCCCCGCCCGACAGCTGCCGCGGGTAGTGGCCGGTACGCTCCTTGAGGCCGACGCGCTGCAGGGTCTCCGCGGCAGCGCGCCGCGCATCCCGCCGCCCCGCCAACTCCAGCGGCAGCATCACGTTCTCGAGCGCGGTGAGCGCCGGGATCAGGTGGAAGGACTGAAACACGAACCCGACGCGCTGCGCCCGCAGCCGCGCCCGGCCGTCCTCGTCGAGCTGCGTAAGATCGTGACCCTCGAGCAGCACGCGCCCGCGGGTCGGCACATCGAGCCCGGCCAGCAGCGCCAGCAGCGTCGATTTACCCGCGCCCGAAGGCCCGGTCACGGCGACCGATTCGCCCGCCAGGATATCGAGCGAGACCTCATCGACGATGGTCAGCGAACCTTCCGGACTGCTAACCTGCTTGCAGAGGTCTTCTGCCCGGAGAACGTGGTTGCGGATCGTCGGCGCCTGGGTGCTGGGCTTAGGGTTGGTATTCATCGCGCTCCAGAACGCGGTGGCCTCCGACCATACGATCCTTGTACTCGGCGACAGCCTGAGCGCCGCACTTGGAATCCGGCCGGAGCAGGGTTGGGTTGCGCTGCTCGCGCAGCGACTTCAGGCGCAAGGGTACGGATACCAGATCGTCAACGCCAGCGTAAGCGGCGAGACCACCAGCGGAGGCCTCGAGCGCCTGCCGCGGGCGCTGCAGCTGCACCAGCCGGGAACCGTCATCCTGGAGCTGGGCGCCAACGACGGGCTGCGCGGGCTGCCGGTGGACGAGACCCGCGAGAATCTCGCGCACATGGTGCGCCTGTCACAGACGGCCGGCGCCCGGGTGCTGCTGGTCGGCATGCGCATCCCGCCCAACTACGGGCCGCGCTACACGGAAGCATTCGCGCGCATGTTCCCCGAGCTGGCAAACCAATATCATCTGCCGCTCGTGCCGTTCCTGCTGGAGAAGGTGGCCCTCGATCCAACTCGCATGCAACAGGACGGCATGCACCCCAACGCCCGCGGCGAGCCACCGGTTCTCGATACACTCTGGCCGTATCTGAAGCCACTCCTCAAGAAGAATCCGCAAAGCGGGGGACGTTGATGGACAGAATCTGGCTGAAGTCGTATCCGCCCCACGTGCCCGCGGAAATCGACCCCACGCAGCTGCGCTCGCTGAGGCAGCTGCTGGAGGAAACCTGTGCCGCGCACGGCGAGCGCGTCGCCTTCATCCAGATGGGTGCGCAGCTCACCTACCGGCAGCTCGACGAGCGCACGCGTGCCTTCGCCGCATGGCTGCAGCAGCAGGGGTTCAGGAAAGGTGATCGCCTCGCCGTCATGCTGCCCAACACGCTGCAGTATCCGATCGCGATGTTCGGGGCGTTGCGCGCGGGCCTGATCGTGGTCAACACCAATCCGCTGTACACCGCGCCGGAGTTGCTGCACCAGCTCAGCGATTCCGGGGCCACGGCGATCCTGGTACTGGAGAACTTCGCGCACGTACTGCAGAAGGTGCTCGCCGGCACCCAGGTGAAGCGGGTGCTGGTGACCGCCGTGGGCGATTTCCTCGGGTTCCCCAAATCACTCATCGTGAATTACGTCGTGCGCCACGTGCGCCGGCAGGTGCCGCGCTGGAACATCCCCGGTGCAGTCTCGTTCAAGGCGGCGGTGACGGCCGGACTGCAGCAGCCGCTCGCAGCGGTGGACGTCGGTGCCGACGATCTCGCCTTCCTGCAGTACACCGGAGGCACGACCGGAGTGGCCAAGGGCGCCATGCTGTCGCACGGCAACGTGAGCACCAACGTGCTGCAGGCCGAAGCGTGGCTAGGGAAGGGCTTCCAGGACCAGGCGGGGGTGCTGATCACCGCGATCCCGCTGTACCACATCTTCGCCCTGTCGGCGAACTGCATGCTGTTCGCACGCCTCGGCTGGAAGAACGTGCTGATCATCAATCCGCGCGACCTGCCGGCGCTCATCGCCGACATGCGTAAGTACCCCTGCACCTTCATAAGCGGCGTCAACACGCTTTTCAACGCACTGCTGCACGCGCCGGGGTTCGACAAGCTCGACTTCAGCCAGTTGAAGATCACGCTCGGCGGTGGCATGGCCGTGCAGGCGACCGTCGCGCAACGCTGGAAGGAGGTAACCGGCAACATCCTGACACAGGCCTGGGGCCTCACCGAGACCTCCCCGGCCGCGTGCATCAATCCGCCGAACGAGCCGTACAACGGCTCGATAGGCCTGCCCATCTCCTCGACCGAGATCGCGATCAAGGATGACGCCGGCAACGACCTCGAACTGGGCCAGATCGGCGAGATCTGCGTGCGCGGGCCGCAGGTCATGCGCGGTTACTGGAATCGCGCCGATGAGACCGCCAAGGTGATGCTGCCGGGAGGCTGGCTGCGCACCGGCGACGTCGGCCGCGTCGACGCGCGCGGGTTCGTGTACATCGAGGATCGCAAGAAGGACATGATCCTGGTCTCGGGCTTCAACGTCTATCCGAACGAAGTAGAGGCGGTCGCCGTCACGCACCCTGGGGTTCTCGAGGCCGCCGCCGTCGCGCAGCCTGACGAGCACTCCGGCGAAGTCGTCGCGCTATTCGTGGTGCGCAAGGACCCGGCGCTCACCGAAAAGGACATCATCGACCACAGCCGCCAATCACTCGCGGGATACAAGGTGCCGAAGCACGTGTATTTCAGAACCGAGCTGCCCAAGACCAATGTAGGGAAGATCCTGAGGAAGGCGTTGAGAGAGGAGTTAAGGGACGCCTAGAATCATTCTGACGTTGACGTTATCCCACTTTCGACGGCAGCTTAGAACTGCTCCGTGGGAGTTCTGCGAAGCCGTTTTGGTCCACCAACCCTCCCCTCGAGCCGCCCGATGTTTGTGCTACTGAGCTTAGGTAATCGCGGTTCCCCTGTGTAACAGTATGAATGCACTGCTGCCTCGACGGTGGGGCCAGCATCGTCCGGCCGAGTGTGGTCTTCCAGCCAGTTATCGAGCCCCTCCAGGAAAGCCTTAGTCCGGTCGAGAGCGACCGCGCGCCACAGCCTGACGTACTTCTCCGGAAGGAAAAATACTCGCGCATCACGGTCTACGTCCCGTTCTCGGGGATCAGAGGCCCGTGCGTTACGCAGCGCCATTCTCAGGTATTGCGGCACCAATGCTGCTGTGCGCTCCATGGCGCGCATACGTCGGCTCTTAAGAACAACCTGACGACCCATGGATGGTACAAATAGACCATCTCTGCGCCGAGTAATAACTCCATTCGTCTGCATCCAAAGGAGCGTACTTGCGATTTTTACGCGCGGGAAACGCCGACCAATCAACCTCCGCAGTACCGACGGTCGGAGAGGGATGGGATCACCGCTTTTATTGTCGGTGTACCGGCGTTCGCGATACCAGTCATGTACAACACCTGCGATTTCGACTAGGTTCTCGTGGCCCTCTTTGATTACCTTCGCCGCGCGCGGCCGTTGCAGCCGGTCGCCGGCGGCGACGCGTCGGGCTTGCGTTCGCAGCTCCGCCACGAGCCTCTTTTTCGGTAGGCCCGCGGCGAGGAGAAACGCGGCAGTTTCACCCAACAGAACATCGAGCGTGGCGAGAGACAGAAGGCCATTTCCCCTACCGCTTCGAGCTTCAACCGGGCGCTTTGTGGCACCGCGCAATACGTGCCGTTCTCTTGTCAGGGGTTTAGCGGCCGATCTCACCACGCTCATTTGTTCTGCTCCTAGACCTTCGACATCCCCTCAACTACCCGCGTATCTTCAGCGCGCTGTGACGCGCGCGGCTCGCCGGCAGACATCCAGCACGCCCGAACGTTCCGCCTCATATTCCTTAGAGTGATTCTTCGAATATAAAACCGCTCAGTCCGACTCGCATCCTGCCGCCCTTAGAAACGCTGCGCCGCCATCGTGCGCTATTCAGTTCTTCCGTCAACCAGGCAATCATGGTTTCGAGCCGGTCGCTGAGCATTTTGCGAACCAGAGGAAGATCACTCCGCCCAATTTCAACGCTTTGAGCTGTGCGCCAAGCGCGCTTCGCTTCAGGTTGGCTGCTATCGTGAAAGGCCGCGCGCATCGCATCACGCATTCGTTGGCCGGCCGCCTCCCGCGCGTCGCGTCTCGACACCGATGTTCCTCTCGCGCTGCCCTTCCACCTCAATCGTCCATTTGGTTTCGTGTCCACGTAGTCGACTCGTATAAGCTCATCAACGATAAGGCGCGGCCATACGCCCGGCGCGTAGCGCTGAATTAGAGTCCACACGCTAAGCCCTTCGGCACTCGGATCGCCGATCTCCAGTTCCTTCGGGCGTCCATTCTTAGTGTATTCGGGATCTGACAACCACCCGTCAATGACGCGCCTCATCGAATCTCGCCGAGTACTCAATCCCCCATCGACTTCCGGCGGATTCTTGAGAAGGGCAGTCACCATGTGACGATCGACTCCCGTTTTCACCGACACGCGCGACACGTTCGGCCGCCGGCCACCGCCAACTGTGTGCGTCTTGGCAGTCTCATGCACGCAGACTGCTCGCAATAGCGTTTCCGCTTCTGGGCTCGTAATGCCAAATTCAACGAGGAGGGGGGCTAGCCCTTCAAATGCAGCCTTCGCCACGCTCAACACGGTCGCTTTTGAAGACTCTCCCTGGTGCGCGCCGGAGCCCGTCCGATGACCTCGGCCTACGTCCCGGCGGCGGTTGGCCTGGCGCTTCTTTGACCTACTTACTACAGGTCCCACATGGCACCGCTGAGGCTCGCGCGAAGGTGTCTCGCGCCAGTTCCTCTTGGCGTCACCCGCGCAGGAGAAACAAAGACGCAAGTTGTACGGAATTCCTGCAGCCAGCACCTCGTGCGGTTGGCGAGCTTGATCTCATGGCGTCCGTACTTGTGGCGGTTGACCAGCCTCATCCACGAGCTGCTGGCGAACCAAAAAACTAGAGTGTGCCTACGGCGCGCGCATGGGTAGTGATCTGGCCATGCCTGCGTGAGGATGATCTTTCCGCCGAGTGCAGGGAAGGCGGAATTTGAGGGGCGTTCGCCTAGAAAGGGTTTTTCGCGGAGGCCAATCTGCGTGGCGCGTGTCTAGGCGCCTACCTAGCTCCGCGTTACTACTAGTTCCCTTGGACCCCAGTGCCAGCGATCCCGTTGGCTGAGGCTCCAGTGCCCGCAATGCCGTTGGCTGAGGCGCCAGTGCCCGCAATGCCGTTGGCCGAGGCTCCGGTGCCTGCGATGCCGTTGGCCGAGGCGCCAGTGCCCGCGATGCCATTCACTTTGGCTCCGGTGCCTGCGATGCCGTTAGCTGAGGCTCCAGTG
>Ga0210394_10003894_pt1 | contig 17999 bp, 10 predicted proteins | sample IncBWC12MmetaG_FD_160121 | JGI IMG/M metagenome (GOLD analysis project Ga0210394, IMG submission 160121) | Forest soil microbial communities from Barre Woods Harvard Forest LTER site, Petersham, Massachusetts, United States - Inc-BW-C-12-M | ecosystem: Environmental > Terrestrial > Soil >... | reverse complement strand
CTTCGGTGGGCTACCAGGACAATATCCTGGCGGCGCTGCAGAAGGGCGCGCGGCACTTCGTGCAGAAGCCGGTGAAGCCCGATGCCTTGTACGAGATTATTCGTTACGTGCTCAATGATGACGGCGTGACGGCGCCGGTGGGCGCCGCCGAGGAGAGCTCGCGATGAGGATGGATCTGATCCAGCCATTTATCGGCTCGCTCGATGCGGTGCTGGCCGAAATGATGAAAGTTCCGGCGAAGATTGTGGACCTGACGATGGAAGAGGAAGGCTATCGGCGCAGAGGAACTGCCGCCGCTGTGAGTTTCAAGGGACAGATCGAAGGGCGCGTGATTTTGGACATGGAGCCGGGAGCGGCGGCGCAGGTGGCGAGTTTTCTGGCCGGCAGCGAGGTGGACCCTGCGGCGACGATTGTTACCGAGACGGTTTGCGAGCTGGCGAATATGGTGATTGGGAACGCGGTGACCCAGCTGAATGATGCAGGATTTCATTTCAAGGTGATGCCGCCGGAGGTTTTGACGCAGGAACAGTGCGAGAAGGCCGGACAGGATTCGGAAGCGACGATACTTTGTTTTGAGACTCCTGGCGGCAACGTGCATTTGAATATTGCGATGCAGTATTTGCAGCGGCGCAGTGGGGAACGGACGCCGGTCGCGGCGTATTAGCGCTTATCCTGGTGTGCTGATGATTTCCGTTCTCGTCAGGAAACAAACTCTCGGCAACTGATTCTGAGGTTGTCGCGACGCCAATCGCTGTGCCGCACCTAGGGCGCTCGGTTGAGAATCGGCGCACTCGCTGCGCGGCGGCTGCGCACGAGCAAGTCAAAAGCGCCCAGCGAAAGCCGCCCCCTACAAAGTCAAAAGCAACTACAACTGCACCCGGCTGAAGCGGGGGGCTACAAATGCCAAGTCCAAGCCAACAGCAGGGCGACGCGGATTTGGCGGCACGGGAGGCTCGCGTTCGAGCGCTTTGATTATTCCTTCGCCGATTCGGGCTTGCGATATTCCACGCCGTGACGGAACAGGCCTGCCTTGGGCAATTCCTCGCAGTAGACCACGCGGGCGGGGATAAAGATGTTGGCTACGTCGGGCGTGTACGGGACGGCGACGTCAATCGCATCCTGCGCTTCGTAGCGGCGTTTGCTGCGGAAGCACATTCCCACGGGAGAAATATCTTCGCAGACGGCCAGTTCGTCGTCGGCGTTGGCCTGGCGGATGCAGGACGTCAGCCTGGTTTTCATGCGCAGGCGTTCTCGTCCGCGCTGGTCGCCTCCCGCCGGAATTTCTCCCGGGGCTTGGGCGGCGCGGCCACGCGCGGCGCGTGATGCGAGTTTCTTTTCGCTTTCGTGCGGCGCCTGCGCCCAGAAGCTGGGAACGGTGCACGCCTTGCAATAGCGCGCGATTCCGCGAGTGCTTTCGAATCCGCGCAGCTCGAGTTCGTTGAGGTAAACGACTTCGCGGGCGCGGCAATAGGAGCATTCCAGCAACATGCGCGCGACGGCTTCCTGGGATTCGGCGATGTGCGGAAATTCGATGGCCCAGACGTCATTTTCGGGCTGCAGAATTTCCACGCCGTAAACGTAGCCTTCTTTCTGACGCCCGAACTGGCCGACGATGCGGACCCGGCTTTGGCGATGCTTTTCGGCCGGGGCCAGCCGCTTAATGAGGATGTGCTGATCGGAGCGCAGAGCGCGGTCCAGCAAGATGACCGCGCCGGTGCGATTGATTTGCATGGTGCGGGCCGGCTGCGCGAAATCCTCGTCGTTGCTATCCTTGCCGGAAGCTTCCAGCAATAAAGTCAGCGAGACACGATCGCTGCGACGCTGAGCCGCCGTACCCATGCCAATCCTCCTGAAATGAAACCGGGCGAACTGTCTAGCACGATAACATACCCGCGGCGCTGGTTGGTCTTCGGCACGTCGGGCGTTCTTCGATGATTTGCGGTTTCCGGGCTGGGATATGATACGCGCGGCGCGGAGCGGGGAAAGCGGCGCGCGCCTATACGGAGGTAGGGCGTCTTTGTTCGGGAGACCCTTGCCGGGAATGAAAATGAAGCTGTGTTGCGTCTTCGCGGCTGTTGTCAGCGCGCTCCTTTTGCCAGCAGCTGCTGTCAGCGTCGCACAGAGCACTCGCGTTGCGGGTCGCGTGGAAGGTGTGGTGCGCGATTCCAGCGGGGCTTTGCTGGCTGGCGCCGAGGTGGAAGTGCATGCGGGGGCGTTTTCTGCTTCCAGCGTGACCGACTCCGGCGGAGCGTTCGCATTTGAAAATGTTCCGGGTGCGACGGGCACGGTGCTGGTTGCCGCGCAGGGGTTTCAGAAAATCGACCAGCCGTGGAGCCGCGCGGGCGGACAAACGGTGCACCTGGAGATTGTTCTTGCGCCAGCTGCGGTTAGCCAGCAAGTGCAAGTGACGGCGTATCGCGCGGCGACCCTTCTGAGCGACGTGCCGGTGAGCGACGTGCAGCTGACGCGGGAGGATTTGCAAGATACGCCGGCGCTGACGCTGGATGATGATTTGCGGCAGGTTCCGGGCTTCAGCCTGTACCGCCGGTCGAGCAGCCGGACGGCGAATCCCACGACGCAGGGCGTTTCATTGCGCGGGCTGGGCGCGAATGGCGCGAGCCGCGCGTTGCTGCTGGAAGATGGCATTCCGTTGAACGATCCATTCGGCGGATGGGTGTACTGGGATCGCGTGCCGGCGGAATCGATTTCGGATGTGGAAATTTCGCAGGAGGGCGGATCGAGCCTGTATGGCAGCGACGCGCTCGGGGGCGTCGTGCAGTTTGTGTCGCGTCCGACGCAGCCTGGCGGCATTTCGCTGGATACCTCTTACGGCAATCAAAACACGCCGGACCTTTCGCTGTGGGCCGGGGGACAGAGGGGCAAATGGGAATCCAGTTTCGGCGGCGGAGTATTTAATACCGACGGTTATATTCTGACGCCGGAAGCCGAACGCGGTTCCGTGGACGTGCGGGCTGGGTCTCGGGACGGCACCGCGGATCTGATGGTCGGACGAAAAATCGCAGAGCAGAGCGAAATATTCGCGCGGGGATGGTATTTGGACGAGACGCGCGGCAACGGCACGCCGCTGCAGCGCAACGACACCAAGCTCGGGCAGGGCGCGCTGGGGGCGAATCTGCAATTGGGGGGTTTCGGAGCGCTGACGCTGCGGTTTTATGCAGACGCGCAGACTTATCACCAGACATTTTCGTCGATCGCGACCGGGCGCGATAGCGAGACGTTGACGGATTTGCAGACTGTGCCGTCGCAGGGAGTGGGTGGGTCGGCGGTGTGGTCGCGGCAAGCGGGAAAACGGCAGACCCTGGTGGCAGGATTCGATTACCACGAAGAAATTGGGGCGAGCCATGAAGTGCTGCTATCGGGCGGGACAACGGATCTTTCTTCGGGCGGACGGCAGCGGACCGTGGGGATTTTCGGGGAAGACCTGATCCAGATCGCGCCGCGCTGGTTTCTTGCCGCCAGCGCGCGCGTGGATCACTGGGGCAATTTCGACGCGGCGACTTTGCGCCTGCCGGTCGCGCCGCCGAATGCGCCGACCAACACGATTTTCTCGAACCGCTCGCAGAATGCGTTCAGCCCGCGCTTGACGCTGCGGAACCAGGTGAATGCGCACGTGTCCTGGAATGCGTCGGTGTACCGGGCGTTTCGCGCGCCGACATTGAATGAGCTGTACCGCTCGTTCCGGCAGGGGAATACGGTGACCACCGCGAACGCAAATCTGCGCGCAGAACACTTGACCGGTGGCGATGCGGGCGTGGCTGTGGGCGGATTCAACGGAAAGCTACAGGCGCACGGAACATTTTTCTACAACCAGATCGTCAACCCGGTCGCAAACGTCACGTGCCTCGCGCCTCCCAACGCGTTTCCGGGCTGTCCGAATCCCGTTCCCAATGTGATAGAACGGCTCCGGGAAAATCTGGGACGGATCAATGCGCCGGGAGTCGAGCTGGGCGTGACGGCAAGCATCGCGGGCGACTTTACGATTTCCTGCGGGTACCAGTTCGTCGATTCGAAGGTGAGTTCTTTTCCGGCGAATACGGCGCTGGTGGGATTGTGGGTGGCGCAGGTGCCGCACAATTCGTTCACGTTTCAGGCGCGCTATTCGAATCCGAGGATTTTGACGGTCGAGGTGACGGGGAGGGCGATCGGGAATACGTTTGACGACGACCAGAACCAGTTTCCGTTAGGGAGTTTTTTTGTTTTGGACGCGATGGTCTCGGGGAGGATGGGGGCGGGGGTGGAGGTCTACGGGGCGACGGAGAATTTGTTCAACGCGGCGTATTACACCGCAGCGACGCCGGTGTTGCAGTTGGGGCTGCCGATTGCGGCGCGGATTGGGGTGCGCTGGGAGTTGCCGAAGCGGTAGATTTGTGGTGGCGTGGCGGGGCAACGGCAAAGGATTGGGCACGGAGGAAAATCGGAGAACGCAGAGAAAGACGCAAGGCCAAACGACCGCATAGGCCGCCTCGGACCCTGTCGGAGTAAACACCGGGCGCTGGGAAAGGCACTAGCGACGACAACGGCAGATTCAACGAGGCCTGCCTGCGAGGTCAAAAACAACGGCAACTGCGCGTGAAAGTGTTGCGCCAGGCAGGGCGAGGCAAGCCTGGCCTGGATGGTTTTCTTGCCGGACATCACTGAGGTTCGAGGAAGACGGCGGCAGGCCGCTGCAGTCCAAAATAGGGTGCGCACTGGGCCCAGTTGTGGCTGGCGGTGCGACTAATGCGCGGTAAGGGTTGGCGGGGGGTATTCGGGGAGCTTGGCGTTTTTCTTGTCGGTGCGTTTTACTTCTAGTTCGTCGAACAGGATGGAGGGGCTGATTACCGTGGTGGGGATGGCGCCTTCGCGATTGCTCACCAGGGGGTCGTTGCCCGCAGCGACCAGATTGCTGCGCAGGGTGCGGGTGTCCAGCTCGTTGAAGATGGCGCCGCGCACGAGCTCTTCGTGGCCGTCGCTGACGTACACGCGATAGAGCAGGCGCGGATTGTATCCGACCAGAGTTTCCGCGTAATAGCCGTAGGGTTTGCCTTCCTGTTTGCACATTTCGATCAATTTCTTTTTTAGCTCAGCGGGCGAGCTGGATTCTTTCGGCTGCAAGATCAGGTTGCCGATGTTGGGCGAAGGTGACTGTCCGGGAGCGGCGCGGCCGTGGCCATTGGAATCGGTGAAATCGCGAATGGGCATGCGACCGAGGAGGTATTCGACCAGGACTCCGTCTTTGATCACCGGAAGCGAGGTGACGCGAACACCTTCTTCATCAATCTGGTAACTTCCGATCAAGGACTTGCCGTCAAAGGATTTCATGGTGGGGTCGTCCACCACGGACAGAAACGCGGGAAGGACGCGGCCTTTGTAATTCGAAGAAAATTCTCCGGTGGTGCGCGCGGAATCGCCGGGCTTCGGGCGGATTCCCAGAATATTGGAGCCGATCATGCCGTCCAGAATGTCGCTGGCGGCGTCGTTCGAGAATAGAATGGGGCCGCGATAATCTTCTTCTACCAGGGGAGCTTCCCGCAGATCTTTCAGGGACTGCAGCATTTTGGCGGTTTCTGCCAGCAGCTTTTCCTGCGACGGCAGTTCTGACGCGCCGCCCCCAACGTAAAAAGGCGAGCGTCCGAGTTCCATGCCGTCGTCCGCCTGCGTTTCAGCAGAGAGGTTGAGCGAATAGACGGTGTAGCCCTGGCGCGTGCTGGTGCCTTCGGTGTTCACGAAATAGTCGTTCACCGCGCGAAAGCGCAAATACGCGGACAGGGACTGGATTTTCGCGTCGCTGCGATAGAGATTGGTGACTTTCTCGAGCGTTTCTTTCCAGGGCGCGGGCGAGAAATCGAGTTTGACGAACGGGCCGACGGATTCGAGCGCGGGGGCACGGGCAAAGTCATCGAAAGGCTGGTCAGCGGTGTACTGGCTGAGAACGGCCTTCTTGGAGGCGAGGGCTTCGCTGGCAATTTTGTAGGCGCGATCGGTGGCGAGCCACAATTCGCGGCGCAGGGCGATGGAGTCGTCGTCGCGCGGAGCAAAGGTGACCATACCGGTGCCGGGACCGTAGTAGCTGTCCTGCTTGTAATCGCCGACGCGGACAACGACGCGCAGGGAGCGGCCTTGCATGCGTTGGTCCTGGCGCAGGGCGCCAAAGGCAGCTTCGGCGGAATACTCGTCCACATCGGAGAGACGATATTCGATGTAATAGGGTGCGGGGACATTGTCCATCTTGAGCTGGGATTTCGAGCGGTCCAGCTCTTCGCGCATGGCTTTGAGCAGTGGATCGGATTGAACCGTCGCGGAGGAAGCAGCGGTGGCGGCAGCGGAAGATTTTTGCTGCGCCTGGGCTACGCTGGCGGGAATCGCGCCGCCGAGGAAAAACGCGAGCAGCAACGCAAAGGTGATTGAGGACGGGCGCTCGGGCGTCGCAGCGACGGCGTGGATGCGAGCTCGATCCAGAGCGCTCATGGCTTCGCTCCGGGCGCGGCGGTTCTTGCGGCGTTGGCGGGCGGCGTCGCAGCAGTGGATTCAAATCCGGGCGGCGGGAGAATGGGCGGGCGTTCGGTGCCGCGGCGGCGCTTTTGAACTTCAATCTCCGTGAAAAGCATCGCCGGAGCAGCGGCTGCGACAGGAACCTGTCCGGATTCGGCGCCGCAGATTCCGTTGAATACTTGCAGCGTGTCTCCGGTGAGAACGATGTTGTTCAGCGACAGGAGCGGCGTGCCGACGATGTCCACGCCACGGACCAGTTCATCGGGGCGGCCATCGGCATAGACGCGATAGACCATCACGGGAATGACCTGAAATGCTTGAGGCGAGGCGCGTCCGGTGAGCGTGAAGCCGCCTTGAATATCGTCGAAGTACAGGCCGTAGGGCTTTCCCTGTTTTTTGATCTCCGCAACGAATTTGTCGCGCAGTTCGGAGTCTTTCACGGTCTGGCTGGAGGTGACGATCAGGTTGCCCTGGCGTCCAGTGGGCATCAGGCCGGGCTGACGGCGTCCATGGCCGTTGGACTGGCTGAAATTCTTGATGGGCATGCGGGACATCAGGAAATTCTTGAGCACGCCATTTTCCACGGCGACCACCCGCGTTGCGGGAACGCCTTCGTCGTCGAAGTCATAGTGACCGGCTAACTGCACGCCGTTGAGTTCTTTCATGGTGGGATCGTCGGCGACGCTGAGGAAAGCGGGCAGCACGAGCTGATTCACCTTTTTCGTGAATGTCTGGCCTTCGTTTTCATCGCGCTGGCGGTGGCCTTCCAGGCGATGTCCGAGAACCTCGTGGAAGAAGACGGCGGCGGCTCTGCCGGAAAGCATGGCGGGACCGGCGTAAGGTTCTGCGGCGGGAGCGGCGCGCAAGGCTTTCAGGTCGGCGGCGATCGCGTCCACTCTTACAGCTAGTTCGGCGTCGGAAGGAAGCTGGCTGGCAGTTGCTGCCTGAAAGGATTCGACGCGCATCAATTCCATGCCATCGTCGGCGCGGGTTTCCGCTTGAATTATAAGCCGCGCGATGGCGCCGGGACGAATCAGGGCGGTACCTTCGCTCGTGGCTAAATAGGAGCGGTCGGCGGAGATATTGAAAGAAACGTAGGACGAGTAGACTTCCGGATATTTCAGGAAGCCAGCAGAAATTTTTCGCGTGCGAGCTTCCCATATCTGCTGGTCGGCCGGCGGATGCAAGGGAACCAGATTCAGATGATCCTGCGGAGATTCGCTCGAGAAATCCGGAGACTTGTCTTCTTCTTCGGAGCGGACCGCGTTGTTGGCTTTAACTTTCAGAAATGCAGCGGAGGCTTGCTCGTATTCGCGATCAGTGAGTTGCCAGAGCACGCGGGCGATGGCGTTGGTGTCGTCGTTCAACGGGAGCAGACCGGAAGTGATTCCCGAGGCGCGGCTCTGGCTGTGGGTGTTGTCCAGCGCTACGGTGCCTACGCGCATCATCACGTCTGCCTGGCGCCGGTCCACGCTTGCGGAATAGATCACGCTGCCGTTTGAGGCCGCCACGGCTGTTTCGTCCGTGTCGGTGACTGCGTAGCTCATGTAGTAGGGCGCCGGGTCGGTTTTCGAAAGCGACTTGGTGGCGCGCTGCAATTCCTGCTGCATGGTGGTGAGAACTACGTTTGCGGCTGGGCTGGAAGTAAGGGCGCCCAGCGGCAAAGCGCAGAGTGCGAGCACAGCGAAAATTGGAAACCAGAAAAAGGGTCGTGGCATTGGGCTGGTGGGTTCTCTTTTCAATGGACGAATCAAGCATACGCGTGGGGCGTGGGGGGTGCAACTGGTCCGCTGGCGGGTGTTGCGGATCTGCAATGGGAGCAACACTGGCGGCTTTGAGGCGCAAGACCGTTTGCAGCTGTGGTCGTCGGTAAGTCCGCTGAGTCAAAGGCGCCCGCCCAAGAATCAGGCGGCCGCCACAACCGCAAAACCAACAGCAACGGCTGGCCGCCACAAATTCAACGCCAACTTCACGGGCCCTAGGGTGGGGTTAGGTACCAAGCGTGGGGCGTTCTAGGTGCATGGCTTCTGCTATTACGTCGGTGTATTTCAGGCCCGAGCCGGTGTTGAAGAGAACGACGCGGTCGCCGGGGGTGAGGAAGCCGGAAGTTAGGAGGTGGTCGTAGGCGGCGGTGGCCGCGGCCCCTTCGGGCGAAAGGAAGAGGCCTTCGTTTTTCGCCCAATCGCGCAGGGACGCCAGGATTTCTGCGTCGGGAATGGCGACGGCGATGCCGCGCGACTCGCGCAGAATTTCCAGCATGATCGAATCACCGTAGGGTTTGGGAACGCGCAGACCGGAGGCGAAGGTTGCGGCGTTCGGCCACATTTCGCTTGCGCTGGCGCCTTCGTCGAATGCTTTGGCGACGGGGGCGCAGCCAGAAGATTGCACGGCGATCATTCGCGGACGTTTGCCAGGCCTGACCCAGCCGAGTTCTTCAAGTTCAGCGAACGCCTTCCACATGCCGATCAGCCCGACGCCGCCACCGGTGGGATAGAAAACGGCGTCCGGATATTCCCAGCCGAGTTGTTCGACCAGCTCGTAGCCCATGGTCTTTTTTCCTTCGACGCGAAACGGTTCTTTCAGCGTGGAGATGTCGAACCAGCCTTCGGTCTTGCTCCGTTCGGCGACGATGCGACCGCAATCGGAAATGAGGCCGTCGACCAAGGTGACGTTCGCGCCGTAGGTGATCGCTTCGAGGTAATTTGCAAAGGGCACATCGCGCGGCACGAAAATGTGCGCTGCAATACCAGCGGCTGCGGCGTAGGCCGCTAACGCGCCGGCGGCGTTGCCTGCAGAAGGGATGGCGAGCTCGCGGAGGCCGTAATGGCGCGCCATGGTAACGGCGAGGGCGAGACCTCGCGCCTTGAACGAGCCGGTGGGGTTTGTGCCTTCGTCTTTCAGGAATGCGCCGGGATGGCGGCGGCTGGGGAGCATTGGCGTCCAGCCTTCGCCGAGGGTGACGGGGCGGGCTTCGGGCAGGACGGAGCGATAACGCCACATGCCGGACCACGGCGAACTGGCGGCTTCGCGGGCGATCGAATCGCGTGCCGCGGCGCCGCGCAGCGGTTGCAAATCGTAACGGACGTAGAGGGGACCTTTACAGCGCGGGCAGAGGGTCTGGGGCGTCGCGGCGGAAACGGTTTCGTGGCAACGGGAACATTCTAAGTTTTTGATTTCGGGCATGAGCGTAACGATAGCAGATCGCGGGGGATGGGAGGACTGGAGCCGCAGCGCAGCGTCCCTGGTGACTAGGCAGAAATTTGGGATCGGCAACGGCTGTGCTCACCAACGGAATCCGGAAAGTGGAGGCGCAAGGAGTGAACTTAGAATTTTTTTGTGCCATGACCTCGAAATGTCGTCCACGAAACGATTTAGTTCGATCGTTACTTTGGGTCCAAATCTCCGTCCGGTCCTCCTTCGTGATCCCGCCGGTGATCCATTTCGTCTTCTTGGTCTTCACAATTCCCCAAGAAAGTTGGGGAATTGTGCGCGGGTTATCGGGAAAAAGTACGAGGGGTCCTCGGTTGTTCTCGGCAACATGTGGTTTGAGAACAGTTTGTTCGATTGTTTGGGACAAATTTGGGGCAAGCCTGAGGCAGGCTATCAACCGTGCTCTAATGAATCGCTTAGGAAGAGTTGGTAGCGGTACCGGGAATCGAACCCGGGTTTTCAGGTTGAGAACCTGACGTGCTGACCCCTGCACCATACCGCCATTCACGCGCAATGAAATTCGCTGCGGCGCGTTGCAGATAATGCAGCGCCTATCTGCAACTATCAGATTGTAGCATCGGCATCCGCGCGCGGGGAAGTGGCTGGCTGCGCAGCTGGCGAGCAAAGGCAAATGCAACGTCAACGACGCCCGCCTAAAAAAACAGGCGGCCGCTACAAGGTCAAAAGAAACAACAAAGTCAAAGACAACAGCAGCGGCGCCCAGCTGAAGCTGGCCGCTGCAAAGTCAAATCCTGGAACCGCATCGCGGGATGCTGATGCGCCGGGTGTTCTTCGCCGCGGGCACTGCTTAAAGCGGGAAACGCACGGAGGCTATGGCTGTGTGGTGTGTGGGGTGGAAGGAGTCGACAGTGATCTCATAGCCTCCGCCGATCGCGCGCTTCAGGCACCCATGTGGGCTTTCGACTGAGCCCGCCGCGGAAACGATCAGAAGGCGAAACGAACACCGATTGTCGGAGCAACGTTGGTCGGGTAGAGATAGGGGACGCCAGGACCGTGAGGAATGGCGATGGCCAGACCGCCGGTCACAAAGGAATAGGCAACTCCGACGTAACCGTCGAGACGCTTGGTGAAATGATGGTCCGCATAGAGTGACACCTCGTCGAGTGTGCCCGCGCAGGAACTGCGGAAATTTCCGGGCGTGCAGGTCTGCGGAACTCGGAAGTCGTTCTGGCGCTGTTGATACCAGGCCACAGTGATGTCGGTTTTGGTGTGGTAAGTGTATTTCGCGCCAGTCCACCAGATCTGCAACAACTTCTCGGAATCAAGATTGTTGTCTTCGACCCCGCTCATGATGTATCCGCCCTGGTCTGTCGCGCCAACGCCCAGCGGTTGCGCCGGGTTATTCTGCCAGATGTATTCGTAGCCGGCAAAAAACTTGAATGGGTCCCACATATACTTGGCAGCGACCATAATGGCGTTGTTGTCGGTCACGATGCCATATACGGTGCCGTTCGGGTCGATCAGATTGACCCCGCTGATTTGGTTTGTATTGATGCTGTCCGTGGTTGACTGATAGGGCGCCGCTAGGCTCTGCGGCCCCAGCAAGGGGTTCAATACGCTGATGGCCTCGTTGTAATGCTGGAAGACGACGTCGGCGGAGAACTTGCCGTGCTGTCCGCCGATGTCGAATCCATAGGCGTTGTTATGCGGCCTTACCGGCGTACAGGTGGTGGCAGACCAGCCTGCCGTGCCCGAGAAGCAGCCGCCCGAACCATTGGCGAATTTATACATCGCGCCGAAATGGACTGGGCCATAGGTGAGGCGATACTTCATCGCGTCGTCCCAACGACTGTCGTCGGTGTCGCCGCCGCCGGCCATCGTTCCGTTATACCCAATGTAGGAAAAGGCATAGGCGCCGCCGGCCGGATCGTAAAGGAGCATCGCGTCGGTGCCGAGAGAGCGCTGCCGACCGAAGGTGAGCGTGCCGAATTGCTCGGACGATATACCGCCATAATATTCGTCATTGAAGGGTTGGCCCGCGCGCGCGCCGTCGATGGCTTCGGAATAGCTGGCCCTGGGGAGGCCGTTGTTGACTACGTCGGTGCCTGGCGCGTTGGCGAGCAAGCCGGACTGCGGATTGATGCCAGTTGAAGCGTTGAAGACAATGGCCCAGCCAGGCGCAAACTCTTCCTTGCCCCTGATCCCGAAACCGGTCTGCTGCAGGTTGTTCGGTGCGACGAGGAATCGAGATTGATAGCCGTTGCGGTTGACCAGAGATTCACCTTCATAGTTATAGCCGTTTACCGGTAAGCCGTGGCTGACCCAGCCGACGCCGACGTCATACGCACCGTACACCGTGATGCCGTGCCAGGTCAGCGTGCAGTCGGTGGTGGCGAACTCACGGCCGCTCGCGCAGGCGTCGGCGGCCTTCGCCTGCATCTTGATGTCGACCGTCGCGTCCTGTCCAACCGCCAAACTGACTCCCGCGCGCGTTTCATCGGCGAACCCGTGTTTTGCCGCCCGAATCTCGAAGCGCCCCTGCGGCAGGCCTAGCGCCCGATAGCGCCCGCCGCCGTCGGTTACGATCGTGCGCGTTTCAGCTGTGTCGACGTTCTTGATCGTCACCGCGACATCGGGAAGGGTTGCGCCGCTTTGGCTCGTCACCACGCCGGAAAGACTCGCCCCCGTTTGGGCCCACGCCGGGTACGCCCCGATCGCAACGGAAGATTGCGCGCGGGCGGAGCCGGCGGCGACGAACAGAATTAGGGCGGCGAAAATAATTGTGCGGGGCCTCACAGGTTCTCCTTGCGCGTGCGCTTGCGTAGATTCAGTTCGCGTACGAGTGCTACGGACGAGGCGCGAATCTATACGATTCGTATCGAGATGTCAAACCGATTTGATGCGATTCAGGTCGTGTGGCACGGTCCGGCAGCGAACAGAGCGGCTGGGCCGGAGGAACAAGCGCGGTGCACAGGAGGGACTACAGCCGGACGATCATGACTTCGGTGGACTTCACCAGGGCGGCGACGGTCTGGCCTTTTTTCAAGCGCAGTTCGCGAACGGCGTCGGCGGTGATGATGGAGGTAATGCGCTGGCCGCCGATGGAAAGGGCCACTTGCGCGATCAGGCCGGCGATTTTTATGTCGGTGACGCGGCCGACGAGCTGGTTGCGTCCGCTGATGCGGCGAAAGTTAGTGCGGCGTTCGGAGACCTCTCCGTGCTCGGTCGCGCGATATAGGAAGCGGTCAATTTCTTTCTCGGGGATGCGGTGGTGGCCGCCGGCAGTTTTCACTGTGCGAATTTTCTTTTTGTAGATCCACTGTTTCAGCGTGGGATAGCTGATTCCGAGGACCTGTGAGGCGTCGCGTGGCGTGAAGAGTTTGGATGTGGGCATAAAGGGCCGCCGAAAGCAGGCTTTCGAGTCAGGATGCTAATCTCTGCGAAGCGAGGATGTCAATCGGTTGTAGGAGGGGGCGAGGCGAGGCGCGAACAACGGCGGACGGCAACGGCTGCCCAGTTCGTGGAACCGCACCGGCCTCGACAAGCGCAACGGCGACGGCAAATTCAACGCCCGAGGCGCCCAGCTGAACCTGGCCGCTACAAAGTCAAAAACAACCACAACGGCATTTTGCGGAGACGCGAAGTTGGTGGGATGGGGATTGCGAAACGAGAGAGGCGGTCGACCGCCTCTCTCGTCCGCATGCGTGTTCTACGGCAGGTAGTAGCGGAACGACGTAAATACCATGTTGTCGAGCCCGTGAGGACCGACACCACCGCCGGTTGAGTTGACTCCGGACCAGGTATTCCGGACGACATAGGAATACTGCGGTCCCCATTGGAAGCGGCCCTTCGGTCCGTTGTAGAAGCGATACCAGAAGCCGATGGTGCCCTCAAGGATGTTCCGAGTGTCGCCGTCGCAATTGGAAAGCGCATCGGGGATGAAGCCATTGGAGCCCAGCACGGCAGTGGTGTTGATAGCAGCTGCAGGAGCGGCCAGCGGAAGCGATTGAACCGCGCAACCGTCATCGCGGCGAAGATTGCTCCCGTAACCTTCCTTGCCATCCATCCAGCGGCTGGCGTATTCACCGCCCACGTACGCGTAAATATCCAACTGCGGCGTGGCGTGGAATTCCACCGTCCCGAGCGCTTGGTAGCTGCGGAGCAATGCCAGCGTTCCGTCTGGGCGCGCTGTCGTGTCTGCCAGGCCCGTTGTGCCGTAACGGCCGATGCCGTTGCCACCGAGAACGTGGATGCCGACATCCAGGTGCTTGCCGAGAGGTGCGCGGGCGTTTGCGCCAATGCCGCCACCAACGCTGGAACTATTGAATGCACCCGAAGCGGCGTTTGTGGAGCCGGTAAGCGCGCAAGGATTCGCCGGGATTGCCACGGTTGGAAACGGAGTCGTGCCGTTGCCAGCTAGGGTTACGGTGATGGCAGCGTTGGCCGCAAAGCAGGGGTACACGCGGTCGCGGAACGTGCCCACGATACCGAAGACTTCGTAGTGGCCCCAACCGGGATCCAAAGCAGCCTTAAAGATGAAGTCCGGCGTCTTTTCGTAGGCATAGGTTCCGGTTTGGTTGTAAAGGCCCTGGGTGAGGCCGGGAGCGCCGACCAGGAAATTGTTGAAGACGGTGGTGCTCAAAGTGGGTATGGCCACTCCATTCACGGTTACAGTCGTTGAGGCGGGAATGGTTGATGTTGGGTTCCCGTGAACGGTGAGGGTGGTCGCCGCATTTTCCACCGAAGCCGCCAGCGTGAGTTTCCCGTCGGCAAGGGTCTGGGCCACGCGAAGTCCGAATTGCCGCGCCCAGCTGAAGCCCGCCGTATACTGTGGGTCGATGGTGAGCGGCGTGGCTTCGGTGCGGTTATCAACGCCCTTTTTCGTTTCCGTCACGAGGCTCCACATCTGGCCACCGGTAATGGAAAAGCCGCTGTCAAACTTGGCTTGGCCCCAGCCCTGCCGCAGACGAAGCACGTAGCTGTTGCTCTGGTTGTTGTTGGAACTGATCCCTGCGCCCAAGAAGTCCGTCTCGACGTAACCGGTCAGCTTGACGGCGGACAGTTTTCCTTCCGCGAGCAGGCTGAGGCGGGACTGGCGTGCGCTGCCGTTAAATTCGGTCGTTTGGCTTCCCGAATTTCCCGGAAGGGGGATTTGATTGAATCCGGTATTGATATCGGCGTCATCCGCTTTGTTACGGAATACCGTTTCGCCCGCCAGGAAACCACCCGGTGTGAGCGAAATCCCCTTGTAACGGATGGCGATCGGATTGTCTGCGTCCGCGGCTTGGCCGTCAGCGGTGCCGATCGAGAAGTCGGCCAACCTGGAATTGGGAGCCGGAGCGGAACTGGCGGCGGATTTCGGAACGCGGCTGTCTGGGGCGGGAGCGTAGGACGTATCGCGAGGAGTGGTGGCTACCTTCAGCTCCGCTTCCATCGCTTCCATGCGCTCCTGCTGTTCGCGCATTTGTTCGTTTTGAATCTGGATTTGTTTGGACTGAGTTTCCAGAAGGTCACGGAGCTGTTGCAGCTCGCTTTCCAGACTGGATGAGGCAGCGGTCTTTCCAGGTGTTACCGGATCGGACTTCGACGCGGTCGCGGAAGCGTCTTTGTCTTTGTCTTTGTCTTTGTCTTTGTCCGCGGCCGTGGAATTGTCCGACGCGGCTGTATTGCTGGATTTCGCAGCCGGGTTGTCCTTATCACCCGCCGAACCCGTCGCTGCCATCGCAGGCATGCCGACGAGGCCGAGGGCTAACAGATATGCAACGAATGCTCGCATTACTTCCTCCTTGAAATTTGACTGCCACGCTTTCCGAACGATGGAAATCGAGAACTCAAACCGCGACTTGGAAAAGTCCGTCACTGTCCCCCACTGTGGCCGGCTGAGCGAGCTGTCCTGGCGGGCGGTGCGACAAAATCTGCGTGCCATTCGAAGCAACCGGACTTCTAAAGACACGCTTTCACACCCGCACCCTTCGAAATCGAATGAGTTCAGAGTCGCTACACGCGGAGCGACGCTGGCACGTTAAGCGGGCCTCTTGAACCTACTGTGACGGGAATGTTAATTGTGCGTTACTACCGAAAAGGAGAATATTGGGGCTGTTTGCGCAGTGAAGGCGGCGGTAACCATTGAAACTTCTGTTAGTTGGCGGCTCTGTGGGTCTGGCCTTCGACCATAGCCGGCCGGATGCGCCGGAATTCCCGGACGCTGAAGAAACGGTGGCGGCACGGGTCGCAGCGGTAGGCGGGAAATCTTAGCCAGCGCTTCAGAAAAATGAAGGTTCCATCTTCCACTCGCTCGCGGGAGATGTGCTCGATATCAAAATTGCCGCAACGGGGGCAGTGCGCGAAGCGTTCCAGGATAGCCGCAACGCGCCACGCATGAAATCGCCGATCGCAGCTGTGGCAGCGCCAAGGGCGCAGGCCGGCCCCACTGCATACAAAGTCGAGTATCCCGTCGCGGTGAGAGCGAAAACAATTGTCGCTGCGACACTGGGGACAAATCATGTTTGCTCCGGATTCGTAGCGCAGAATACCGAAAAGCCCGCGCGCGGGCAAGGCGGGGAAAATGCTCATGGCACGTGGAGCCCCCAACGGGACGGAAGCGACGCGGTTGCTGCTGCGGTTCGTCACGCGAAGGGGGCCGAGCCATCGGGATGGACATCGCGGCGCTCCTCGGAGATAATTTCGCCGATGCAATGCGGCAGTCGCCGCGCCCAAGGAGGCTCAATGAGTTCGACCCCGAATACGCCCGGTGAAGGCAGCACAATCGTGGAATCGTCTGCTTTGCCGCGCTGGGTTACGCTGCTTTTTGCAATCGCCTTCGCGCTGGTTGCCTATCTGCTGTACGCCGGTTATTCCCAACGAGAAGCAGCGCGCAAGGGGCTGGAAGATGCGGACAAGAAAACGCAGGCGCTGGCCGCGGCGCTGGACAAAACGAATTCGCGGATTGCAGATCTGAAGGGGCAGCTGGACGTGACGTCGCAGAAGCTGGGGCTGACGCAGGACGAACTTGCTCGCGCGCGCGGACTGGCCCAGTCCATCAAGAAAGATCAGCAGAAGAGCGACCAGCAACTGCGCGAACAGATTGGCGCGGTGCAGGCGGACACGGCCACGAAATTTGGACAAGTGACGACGGACCTTTCCGGAACGAAGAGCGAAGCGGACGCGACCAAGGCTGATCTGGATGCGACCAAGGGAAAACTGCAGAGCACCATCGGCGACCTGGGCGTGCAGAGCGGCTTGATCGCGCGCAATCACGATGAGGTGGAGGAACTGAAACGGCTAGGCGAGCGCGACATTTTCGAATTCAACCTGAGCAAGTCCGCCAAGGGACCCGAGCATGTGGGACCGATCCAGGTGGCGCTGCGGAAGGTGGACACCAAGCACTATCGTTACACTTTGAATGTGGTGGCCGACGACAAGAGCATCGAGAAGAAAGATAAGACGGTGGGCGAACCCATTCAGTTCTACGTTCGCGGGGCGCGGGCGCCCTACGAGATCGTGGTGTTTGATCTCACCAAGGACAACGCCAAGGGATATTTGAGCACGCCGAAATCGGCGAATGCGGCGCCGCCGGCGACGGCGGCAAAACCGCCTGCGGGGAACTAGCTCAGGCATTCGGTCGGTTTTTCGAACCAGACATGGGCGAGTGCGCTGGTGGTTGAACAGTTTGCGGAAAAAGGGTGCAAGATCCCCGCAGCGGCGGACGCCGCTGCAAAAGCCAAGTCAAAGGTGCCAGGCTGAAGCGGGCGGCCGCTAGACATTCAACAGCAACTGCAAAGGCGCGCAGCTAAAGCTCGCCGCTACCAAGTCCAAAGCTCGGCCTCCGTGCATTTTCCCGCAAACGGCAAAGCCACGACCTACAGAGATTCCCGAGTCCTCGCCCAGACTGTGAAGCCCCGCCCATCCGTGTCCGCGGTTTATAAGCTGGCTCCCATTTATTTATGTTGGATGCTGTGGCTTTTGGGTGGCAGCGCTGCGGCGCAGCAACCTGCTGGGAATGTTCAGCAGCCGCTACAGGTGACGACCGAGATGGTACAGATCGGCGTGAGCGTGCTCGCCGGCGGAGGGGATTTCGTCAGCGGCCTCGAGCGCAAGAATTTTCGCGTGCTGGATGCGGGAGTCGAGCGGCCGCTGGTGTTTTTCGCTCCGACGGATGCGCCCGCGCAGATTCTGGTGATGGTGGAGACGAGCCCGGCGGTGTACCTGATCCAGAATCAGCACATCGCGGCCGCATACGCGCTGCTGGATGGGCTCGCGCCGGACGATCAGGTGGCCCTGGTCACCTATAATCAAGCGCCTCGGGCGGTGCTGGCCTTTACGCCGGACAAGAACGC
>Ga0210394_10003893_pt1 | contig 18000 bp, 13 predicted proteins | sample IncBWC12MmetaG_FD_160121 | JGI IMG/M metagenome (GOLD analysis project Ga0210394, IMG submission 160121) | Forest soil microbial communities from Barre Woods Harvard Forest LTER site, Petersham, Massachusetts, United States - Inc-BW-C-12-M | ecosystem: Environmental > Terrestrial > Soil >... | reverse complement strand
AGAAGCGTTATCATTCACGAATAATGAAGACCATGTCGACAACGGTGCTGATTGCGCTGGTGACGCTGGCGGGCCCCGCATCCGCGGGCGACGCCGAATTCACGATCCAATTGCACGACCACCGCTTCACGCCGTCCGAACTCAAGGTACCGGCCGGGGCCAAGGTGAAATTGATCATCGAAAACCAGGACAGCACGCCCGAGGAGTTCGACAGTTTTGCGCTGAACCGCGAAAAAATTGTATTTCCGAATTCGAAAGGGATCGTCTTCATCGGTCCGCTTAAACCTGGCCGTTACGAGTTCATGGGTGAGTTCAATCAGAGCAGTGCCAAGGGTGTCGTGATCGCCGAATAGTCCTTGGAGCCGGAGTCGGTCTAAACGAGTCGCATCTGAAATGTTTGCAGCCACCCTGGTCGTCTTTCGTGAATCGCTCGAAGCGGCGCTCGTGATCGGCATCGTCGCGGCCGCCACGCGTTCGATCGCCGGCCGCGGCTGGTGGATCTTGTTGGGCGCGAGCGCCGGGGTCGTCGGCTCGATCGGTGTAGCGGCCGTTGCCGAGTCGATCTCACAGATGGCTGGCGGCGCGGGTCAAGAGCTGTTTGCCGCGACCGTGCTGGCGGTTGCCGTGGCGATGCTCGCCTGGCACAACATCTGGATGGCCAGCCACGGACGGCAGATGGCATGTCAGGCGCGCAACCTCGGTCAATCGGTAGTCCGGGGTGACGCGGCGCTGACGGCCATCGTCACCGCGATCGCGCTGACGGTGTTGCGTGAGGGATCCGAAACCGTGTTGTTTCTGTTCGGCATCGCGTCCTCGTCCGCAACGTCAAAAGCTTTGCTCGCTTTGGGCAGCCTGCTCGGGCTGGTTGCCGGTGGCGCAGCGGGCGTGTTGATCTACGCGGGCTTGCTGCGCGTACCGGTAAGCCGACTGTTCGTCGTGACGGGCTGGCTGATCCTGCTGCTGGCCGCTGGCATGGCCGGCCAGTTTGCGCGCGTGCTGATTCAGGCCGATGTGCTGCCTGCGCTTGCATCACCTCTGTGGGATACCTCGCGCTGGATGCCGGATGATTCGGCGCTCGGCACGCTGCTTCACGCCCTGCTCGGCTATCAAGCCCAGCCCAGTGCCACGCAAGTGCTCTTCTACGTCGCGGCGTTGGTGTTGATCCTCGCCGCGATGCGCCGCGCTCAATCGCGCTCAGCAGCCTGATTCGCCGATCGTGCGCCTGCGTCCAACCATTGGCGTGGCGGTCGCGCTTGCGCTCGCGCGAGGCGCCGGCGCCGCCGAGCCTTCCGACTACGTGCTGATGCCCAACGTCGAGTACGGCGAACGCGCGATCGATCTGAAGGCGGGCAGCTTGTCCGGGCCGGGTCCGCGTAACAGCGCGGGCAGTATTGCGTTCGAATACGCTCCGACCACCTACTGGGTCACCGAGCTGTACGATGCGTTCGCGCGCTCGGGCGGAACCGGCACCAAGTTCGATGCGATCGAATGGGAAAACCGCTTCCAGCTGACCGAGCCTGGTGAATACTCGATCCTGTGGGGCAGCGTGATCGAAGTCGAAAAGCCGCACGAGGCGGGCTCGGGCTGGAACCTGACGCTCGGGCCTCTGATGCAGGGCGACTTCACGGATCGGCTCCAATGGAACTTCAATCCGCTGCTGTCGCGCAATCTGGCGGGGCCGACCGGTGCACTGACTCAGCTGGGGTATCAGGCCCAGGTGAAATATCGTTATCGGCAATCATTCGAGTTCGGAGCGCAGGGGCTGGGCGATCTGGGTCCGGTGGCCCACTGGTCTGCCCTCGAGCAGCAGACGCACCGGGTCGGTCCCGCGATCTTCGGCAAAGTCGCGCTCGGGGGACGGCGCTTCGTGCTTTACAACGCCGGCTATCTGTTCGGGTTGGTCCCGGGAGCGCCCTCCGATACGGTGCGCGCCCAGGTCGAGCTTGAATTCTGAAGCGCACCGCCTCGACTGGCCGGCAGCGTCCCGACTGCTTGCGTCCATGCTGCTGGTCGGCGCCTACGTGGCGCTGGTCAAACCGCTGACGGCCCTGTTCCCCGTTTTCACGCTGGCGTTTCTGCGCTTCGCGATTGCTGCGGTGGCGCTGCTGCCCTGGAGCTGGCGCAGCCCGACCGAGCCACCCTTGACCCGGGCCGAGTCGTTGCAGCTGTTCCTACAATCGTTCTTCGGCAATTTTCTGTTCTCGATCTGCATGCTGTGGGGGGTTGCGCTGACCTCGGCCACCGCGTCCGGCCTCGTGCTGAGCGCGCTGCCAGTGGTCGTGGCGCTTTTCTCGACGGTACTGCTGCGCGAACGCCTGAGCGGCCGGTTGTTGCTGGCGGTGCTGTGCGCGGGCGCCGGCATCGCGCTGATCGAGCTCGCCAGGCCGGTGCGTTCGAACGCTTCGTCGAGCTGGCTGGGTGACGGATTGGTATTCGCCGCAGTCTGTTGCGAGGCGCTGTACGTGGTGATCGGCAAGCGCCTGGCGGCGACGCGCACACCGATGCGGGTGTCGGCGTGGATCAACCTGTGGGGCTTGGCGCTGACCGCTCCGTTCGGGCTGTGGCAGATCGTGCGGCTGGATCTGTCGGCCATCGAGCCTCGGTTCTGGGCCTACCTGGTTTTCTATTCGCTCGCGGCCAGCGTCGTCGCCGTCGCTCTCTGGATGTCCGGTTTGCGACGGATCTCGGCCGGCGTGGCCGGCGTGTTCACGGTCGCACTGCCGCTGTCGACCACGGCCGTTGCCGTCGGCGTCCTGGGAGAAGCGCTGACCTGGGCCCACGCGTTCGCGCTCACGTGCGCGCTGTTGGCCATTCTGCTGGCGGCTTGGCCGGCTGCATCAACGGCCTCACCCTCGCCCTGACCCTCACCCCCGGCCCCTCTCCCACTGGCGTGGGAGAGGGGAGTTCGTCTTGCGGGAGAGGGGCCGGGGGTGAGGGTTTGCTCGTTTCTGCGTCCTTTCGCTTTTTTTGCGCCTTCTTTACATCGAAGGGTCGAACATTTGCGCCTTTTCGATTCGTGGCGACTTATCGTTTGGGCCGTTCGGGCGAGGAGCGCTCTGATGAACGACGTATTGATGCTGGTGCTGATCAGTGTTCTGTTCCTGGCTGGCTGGGGTCTGGCCAGGTTCTGCGAGCGGCTGGTGGATCACGGGAGGTCGTGATGCTTTGGGTCGGAATGATCGCTGCGATCGGGTTGTTGATCTATCTGTGCGTCGCCATGTTCGACGCCGAGAACTTCTGATACGGAACGCGAATGCAATCCCAATTTTGGCTCACGCTGCTGCTCTACGCGCTGGTGTTGCTGGCGCTCGGCTGGCCGTTAAGCGCTTGGCTCGTTCGGGTGGCCTCTCCGCAGTTCGGACAGGGATCGCGCTTCGTGCGGACCGTCGAGCGGCCCCTGTGGCGAATCGCCGGCATCGATCCGGCCAGCGGTCAGCGCTGGTCTCAGTACACGCTGGCGCTACTGCTCTTCAACGGCATCGGAGTCCTGGCTGTCTATCTGCTGCAGCGTGTTCAGGCGGGGCTGCCGCTGAACCCGGCGGGCTTCGGCGCGGTCGAGCAGGCCAGCGCCTTCAATACCGCGGTGAGCTTCGTAACGAACACAAACTGGCAGGGCTACAGCGGCGAGCAGACGATGGCGCACCTGACCCAGATGCTGGCGCTGACGGTGCAGAACTTCCTGTCCGCGGCAACCGGGCTGGCGGTGGCGTTCGCTCTGACGCGGGGTCTTACCCGTCGCGGCCAGGAGACGCCGGCCAACAGCGCTGAGGCGGGCGTGATCGGCAATTTCTGGGTCGACGTGGTCCGCATCACGTTGTGGGTGCTGATCCCGATTTGCATCGCGTACTCGCTGGTGCTGATCGGTCAGGGGGGGATCCAGAACCTGAAAGGCTTCACGGAGGTCACGACGCTGGACGCGACGGCCTACGACAACCCGAAGCTGGATGCAGCCGGCCAGCCGGTGCTCGACGCGCAGGGCAAGCCGGTGATGGAGCACCTGACGACGCATACCCAGCAGGTGCCGGGCGGGCCGGTCGCCTCTCAGGAAGCGATCAAGATGCTGGGCACCAACGGTGGCGGATTTTTCAACGCCAACTCGGCCCATCCGTTCGAGAACCCCACCGCGCTGACGAATTTCATCCAGATGCTGTCGATCCTGCTGTTGCCGACCGCGATCGTGCTGGCGTTCGGACGCATGGTCGGCGATACGCGGCAGGGCTGGACCATTCTGGCGACGATGGCGATCGTGCTGGTCGCGTTCACGGCGGTGGCTTTTTACGCCGAGCTCACACCGAATCCGCACCTCACGACGGCGGGTGTCGCCCCTGACCTGGGCAATTTCGAGGGCAAGGAGACGCGCTTCGGTGTGGTGGCCTCGACGATGTTCGCGGCGATCACCACCGGCACCTCGTGCGGCGCGGTCAACTCGATGCACGATTCGTTCATGCCGTTGGGCGGTGCCGTTCCACTGTCATTGATCCTGCTGGGAGAGGTGATCTTCGGCGGTGTCGGCACCGGTCTTTACACGATGCTGGTCTACGTGCTGACGGCTGTGTTCATCGCCGGGCTGATGATCGGGCGCACGCCCGAGTACCTCGGCAAGAGGATCGAGAGCTACGACATGAAGATGGTGGCGATTGCGATCCTGCTGACGCCGATCGTTGTGCTGTCGGGCGCCGCCGTGAGCCTGGTGCTCGAGGCCGGTCGCGCGGGCATCAGCAATCCTGGGCCGCACGGGCTGTCGCAGGTCCTGTACGCGTGGGGTTCCAGCACGAACAACAACGGGAGCGCTTTCGCCGGCTTCAATGCCAATACCCGCTTCTACAACCTCGGACTGGCCGTGGCGATGTGGTTCGGTCGCTTCGGCACCATCATCCCGGTGCTCGCGCTGGCGGGCAACATGGCGCTCAAGAAACGCTCCGAGGCCCTGGCCGGCAAGATGCCGACGCACGGACCGCTGTTCGTCGCGCTGCTGATCGGCACCGTATTCCTGGTTGGCGCGCTGACCTACGTGCCGGCGCTCGCGCTGGGGCCCGCCGCCGAGCATCTGCAACTGTTTGCGGCTCCTTCGGCCGCAGCCGGGGGTCACCAATGAGCTCGGATGTGGCTCCTCTCACCTTCACATTGGCCGGGGGAGCCCGAGGGGGCCAGCCCAGCCCCCTCGTTCTCTTGCTCCTGCCCTTTCCGGCCGAAGGCGGGAAAGGGGTGAGGGGTCGTTCGGGTCTCCTGGAGCAAACTTCATGACACACGCACGCCTGCCGCTGTTTGACCCGAAGCTGGTGCGCCCGGCGTTGCTCGAATCGCTGCGCAAGCTGGACCCGCGCGTGCAATGGCGCAACCCGGTGATGTTCGTCTGCTACGTTGGCAGTGCGCTGACGCTGCTGCTGTGGCTGCAGGCGCTGCTGGGCCACGGCGAGGCGCCGGCCGGCTTCATCCTGGCGATCAGCCTCTGGTTGTGGTTCACCGTAATCTTCGCCAACTTCGCCGAGGCATTGGCCGAGGGTCGCAGCAAGGCGCAGGCGGCGTCGCTGCGAGGGCTGAAGACCGCCACGCCTGCGCGCCGGCTGCGCGGTTCCAACCATGAGGGTCCTTTCGACGAGGTACCCGCCACCGCGCTTCGCAAAGGCGATCTGTATCGGGTCGAGGCCGGACAGATCGTCGCGGCGGACGGCGAGGTAATCGCCGGCATCGCGTCGGTGGACGAAAGCGCGATCACGGGCGAATCGGCTCCGGTGATTCGCGCTGCCGGCTCGGACTTCTGCGCGGTGACCGGCGGCACCCGTGTGCTGTCCGATTGGCTGGTGGTGCGCGTGACGGCCGATCCCGGCGACTCGTTCCTGGATCGAATGATCTCGATGGTCGAAAGCGCCAAGCGTCGCAGGACGCCCAACGAGATCGCGCTGACGATTCTGCTGGTGGCCTTGACGCTGGTATTTCTACTGGTCTGCGTGACGTTGTATCCGATGTCGGTGTTCAGCGTGCAGACCGCGGGCGCCGGGTCGGCGGTGACGATCACGGTGCTGATTGCGCTGTTGGTTTGTCTGATTCCCACCACGATCGGCGGCCTGCTGTCCGCGATCGGTGTGGCCGGAATGGGGCGCATGCTGCAGGCCAACGTGATCGCCACCTCGGGGCGCGCGGTCGAGGCGGCCGGCGACGTCGACGTGCTGCTGCTGGACAAGACCGGGACCATCACGTTGGGCAACCGGCAAGCCACCTCGATGACTCCAGTGGCGGGAGTGACTGAAGCCGAGCTCGGCCAGGCGGCCCAGCTCGCCTCGCTGGCGGACGAGACTCCCGAGGGGCGCAGCATCGTCGTGCTGGCCAAGCAGCAACTGAACCTGCGCGAGCACGACCTGGGCTCGCTGCAGGCCGTGTTCGTTCCGTTCTCCGCGCAGACGCGGATGAGCGGGGTCGATCTGCCGGGTCGCGAATTGCGCAAAGGCGCCGTAGACGCGGTGCGCGCCTACGTGGAAGCCAACGGCGGACGGTTCGCCGACGCGGTGACCCGCCTGGCCGAGGACATCGGGCGCCGCGGCGCGACGCCGCTGGTGGTCGCCGAAAAGCGCGGCCCGGCGCGCGTGCTCGGCGTGATCGAGTTGAAGGATGTCGTCAAGGGTGGGATCAAGGAGCGCTTTGCCGAGCTCCGCCGCATGGGGATCCGCACCGTGATGATCACGGGGGACAACCGCCTGACTGCTGCGGCGATCGCGGCCGAAGCGGGCGTCGACGATTTTCTGGCCGAGGCTACGCCCGAGAACAAGCTGAAGCTGATCCGCGAGCACCAGGCGCAGGCCAAGATGGTCGCGATGACCGGTGACGGCACCAACGACGCGCCGGCGCTGGCGCAGGCCGATGTGGCGGTGGCGATGAACTCGGGCACGCAAGCTGCCAAGGAAGCAGGCAATCTGGTCGACCTCGACAGCAATCCGACCAAGCTGATCGAGATCGTCGAGATCGGCAAGCAGATGCTGATGACGCGCGGAGCGCTGACGACCTTTTCGGTGGCGAACGACGTCGCCAAGTACTTCGCGATCATCCCGGCCGCGTTCGCGACCACCTACCCTCAGCTCAAGGTGCTCGACATCATGCACCTGACGACGCCGAACTCGGCCGTGCTGTCCGCCGTGATCTTCAATGCCCTGATCATCGTCGCGCTGATCCCGTTGGCGTTGCGCGGGGTGCGTTATCGCGCGCTCGGGGCAGCGCCCTTGCTCCGACGTAATCTGTTGATCTATGGCGTCGGCGGGATCATCGTGCCGTTCATTGGAATCAAGGCGATCGACCTGCTGCTCGCGGCGGCAGGGCTTGCTTGACGAGAAGAGGACTCCATGCGTGCAATTTTGCGGCCCGCCCTAGGCCTGTTCGTCGCGCTGTCCGTGCTCACCGGGTTGGCTTATCCGCTGCTGATGACGGGGATCGCGCAGGTGCTGTTCCCCGAGGAGGCTGGCGGCAGCCTGGTTACGCGTGATGGCAAGCTGGTCGGATCGCTCCTGATCGGGCAGAACTTTTCCGACCCGAAGTACTTCTGGGGGCGGCTGTCGGCCACTTCGCCGATGCCTTACAACGGCGCTGGCTCAACGGGTTCGAACCTAGCGGCAACCAATCCGGCCTTGATCGATCAAGCCAAGGCCCGCGTCGACGCGCTGCACGCGGCCGATACCGCCTTCACGGCGGCCGTGCCGGCCGATCTTGCAACCGCATCCGGCAGCGGCCTGGATCCCGATATCCGGCCGGAGTCGGCGTTGGCTCAAGCTGCGCGGGTGGCGCACGCTCGCGGGCTCGATGAAGCGCGGGTGCGTACACTCGTGATGGATCACACCAAGGGTCCGCTGCTGGGATTGATCGGGGAGCCCCGGGTCAACGTGTTGGAACTGAACCTCGCATTGGACGCCACCAAATCCTGACGCAAGCTCCTGCCTCAACTCCTTAATGGCCGGCGCCGAGGACCAACGTCCCGATCCGGACGCGTTGCTGGCCGCGATCCAGGCCGAGGCGGCCACCGAGAGCGCTGCGGGTGAGCCGCGGCGGGGGCGGCTGCGCGTCTATTTCGGCGCCTCGGCCGGCGTGGGCAAGACTTTTGCGATGCTGTCGGCGGCGCGCCGGCTCGCCGAAGACGGCGTCGATGTGCTGGTGGGCGTGGTCGAGACGCACGGTCGCCGCGAGACCGAGACGCTGCTGGCCGGCCTGACGGTGCTGCCGCGCCGTCGGGTCGAGTTGCGCGGGGTCGCGCTGCAGGAATTCGACCTGGACGCCGCGCTTGCCCGTGCGCCCCGCCTGCTGCTGGTCGATGAACTGGCCCACACCAATGCGCCCGGCTCGCGTCATCCGAAACGTTGGCAGGATGTCGAGGAGTTGTTGGAGGCGGGCATCGACGTCTTTTCGACGTTGAATGTGCAGCACCTGGAATCGCTGAACGATGTGGTGGCCGGTATCACTGGAATTCCGGTCGCGGAAACGATTCCCGACCGCTTCTTCGACAGCGCCGACGAGGTGATGCTGGTCGATCTGTCGGCCGAGGAGTTGCTGACCCGCCTGCGCGCCGGCAAGGTCTACCTGCCGGAGCAGGCCGAGCGCGCCCGGCAGAACTTCTTCCGCAAAGGCAACCTGATCGCGTTGCGCGAGCTGGCGCTGCGGCGCACGGCTGAGCGGGTGGAAGAGGACGTTCAGGCGTATCGCGAGGCCAAGGCGATTGCACCGGTCTGGAAGACCGCCGCATCGCTGATGGTCACGGTCGGCCCGCATCAGGGCGGCGACCAGGTCGTGCGCAGCGGCGCGCGCTTGGCGCAGCAGTTGAACGCCGAGTGGTTCGCGGTCTATGCGGAGACCCCCAAGCTGCAGCGTCTTCCCGAAGCCGAGCGTCAGCGGATTCTGGGCCGACTTCGCCTCGCCGAATCCCTAGGCGGCCGTTCCGCCATCATCGCCTGTACCGATGCAGCCGATGGCTTGGCGCAATTCGCGCGCCGCAACAACGTGTCGCGCATCGTGATCGGGCGGCGAGAATTTCATGCGCTGCCGAATCTCGCGGCTTTGAGCATCCGACTGGCGCGCAAGCTGCCGGACGCCGATATCTTCTTCGTCGCTCGCACCGAGGTGCCCGGCAAATCGGCGCGCGAGGCGCGCGCGCGGGCGGCCGACGATCAAACCGCTTGGACTTTCGATTGGATCGGCTACGGCTGGGCCGTGGCGCTGTGCGCCGCCTTGACGCTGGTGCTGGCGCCAATGCGCTCGCGGATCGATCTGGCCAACGTCGTGATGCTGTACCTGTTGGCGACCGTCACGGCAGCGCTGCGCCTCGGACGCGGCCCGGCCCTGGTGACCGCCGTGCTCGGCGTGGGTTTGCTGGATTTTTTCTTCGTTCGGCCGTACTACTCGATGGCGGTCAACGATCCGAAGCAGCTGGTCACGTTCGCGGTGATGCTCGCCGCCGGTCTTCTGGTCGGGCAGCTGACGGCCGGGTTGCGCTATTCGGCGCGCGTGTCGCAATCGCGCGAGGAGCGGGCGCGCGTGCTGTTCGAGTTCGCTCGCGAGTTGTCTTCCCAGCTGGAGTTGGAGCCGATCGTGGAGCGCGCCCAATCCGCGGTGGCCGCCACGTTCCAATCGCAGGTTGCCGTGCTGCTGCCGGATGATGACGGGCGCCTGCAAGCACCGGCCCTGATGCCGGAGGAAGTCGAGCTCGGCGCCGCGCAATGGAGCTTCGATCGCGGTGCTCCGGCCGGATTGGATACCGATACGCTGGCCGGCTCCAAGTGCCTGTACCTGCCGCTGCGAGCGCCGATGCGGGTGCGCGGAGTGCTGGTGTTGAAGCCTCGCTTGCGCCGGCTGCTGCAGATACCGGAGATGCGGCAGCAGCTCGACACGTTCGCGTCGCTGATCGGTATCTCGCTGGAACGCGTCCATTACGTCGAGGTTGCGCGCCAGGCGGCGATGACAATCGAGACGGAGCGGCTGCGCAACACCGTGTTGTCCTCGTTGTCGCACGACCTGCGCACACCGGTGGCGGCCCTGATTGGCCTGGCCGAATCGCTGCTGCTGCAGCCGCCCCGGCTTTCCGACGCGCAGAACGAGACGGCGCGGGGATTGATCGAGCAGGCTCGTCGCATCTCGCGCATGCTCGAAAATCTTCTGGAGATGGCACGCTTGAGCGCCGGCGCCACACGCCTGAATCGGAACTGGAATGCGCTGGAAGAGACGGTCGGTACCGCATTGGCCTCGTTGCAGGCAGCGCTGACCCGGCACACCGTCCAGCTCGACCTGCCCGCCGACTTGCCGCTGGTCGAGTACGACGCGCTGCTGATGGAGCGCGTGTTCGCGAACCTGCTCGAGAACGCTGGCAAATACACGCCGCCAGGAAGTCGCATCCGCGTCGAAGCGCGCACGCAACCTGAGCAGCTGACCGTTTCGGTATGCGACAACGGTCCGGGGCTGCCGCCCGGCCGCGAGGCAGCGGTGTTCGAGGCCTTCGAGCGGGGCAATCGGGAAGACGCGCGCCCAGGGGTCGGACTCGGACTCGCGCTGGTCCGCGCCATCGTGCAGGCCCATCATGGTTCGCTCGTCGCCGAGGCCGAGCCCGACGGTGGCGCTTGCTTTCGGATCACGCTTCCGCGTCGGGAGCCGCCCGAAATTCCCGAGGAAAGCCCGGTGGCAGAGTCGGCCACGGCGAGCAGTCACAGGGGCGGACACGAATGAGCGCAGCCGCAACAGCGATCGTCGTCGAGGACGAGCCGCAGATCCGGCGCTTCGTGCGAACCGCGCTCGAATCCGAAAGCTGGCGCGTGGTCGAGGCGGGGACCCTGAAGGAAGGGCTGTTGGAGGCTGCAACCCGCCGGCCCGATCTGGTCGTACTGGATCTGGCGCTGCCCGATGGCGACGGCATCGAGCTGGTGCGCTCGATGCGCGCATGGTCCAGCTCGCCGATCCTGGTGCTGTCAGCGCGTGGAGAGGAGAAGGACAAGATCCAGGCGCTGGATGCGGGGGCCGATGACTACCTGACCAAGCCGTTCGGAATTGGCGAGTTGCTCGCGCGCGTGCGAGCCCTGGCGCGGCGCGGCGGCCGCACCGAAACAGGCGAGCCGGTCTTCCGGGTCGGGGATATCGAGATCGACTTCTCCGCGCGCCTCGTCAAGCGAGCGGGACAACCCGTGCGCCTGACGCCGATCGAGTATCGGTTGCTGACCTTGCTGGCCACCAATGCAGGTCGGGTAATGACCCACCGGCAGATATTGCGCGAGGTCTGGGGGCCCTCCCATGTCGAGCACGAGCATTACACCCGAATCTACATGGGCCACCTGCGGCGCAAACTCGAAGCCGATCCGGCCCGTCCGCGCTACCTGTTGACCGAAACCGCCGTCGGCTATCGGCTGGTCACCGGTTGAGGCGCCTACGCTGCTGCGCAGCTACGGCGCCCGAGCTCGCCTTCTCTTTTTCCTCCTTCGCGCTCAGCACTTCGGAGGGCAGGCGGGCTTGCCCGCCGTAGCCCGAATGGCGAAGGCGGGTCAGAACGAATTCGCGTTATCGCCGGCGCTGCCGACCAGCACGTAGCCGTGCTCGTTCGTTGCCACCGAGCTCGGATCGGGAATGCCGGTGGCGACGGGTGTCGACCAGCTGCCTGCGACCGCGGTCTGGCTCGTGAACGCATTGCCCGCCGAGTCGATCGCGACGAACTGAGTTGTATACGAGATGGCAATTAGGTTTGCGGCGCTGGTAATCGGCGTCGCAGCCCACGTGATCGCGGTCGCCGTGGAGGTGAAACCGTTTGTCTCGAAAGCGGTGGCGTTATCGCCGACGATCACCCAGGTGTTGATCGACGTGTTGCCGCCTTCGCCGATCACCCCGTTTCCGGTCACGTTGTTGTCGAAATTGCCGTAAGCGACCGAGCGCAGCGTCGATGTGCCGTTGCCAAGCACATTGACGAACCAGCTGTTGCCGGTGTCGACGGAGACGTCGGCAACACCCGCGTCCCCGACGGCGACACAGGTGCTGTTGACGCAGTGCACACCGTGCAGGTTCGCCGTGGTATTGGACGGCCGCGCCACCCAAGTCACCCCGTCCGCGCTGGTCTGGATATATCCGTTGTCGCCGACGGCGACGAAATTGTTGCCCGCGGCAGTGACCGCACGCAAGGTCGAGATGGCCGGGCTGCCCGTGATGCTCGGAGTCCAGTTCACGCCATCGGCGCTGCGGATCACCGCACCGTTGGTTCCAACGGCGACCAACAATATGCTGGGAGCCAGATTGATATTGACGGTGAAGCTTGCGACCGCATTCAAGTCGGTCGAATAATTGGCCGGAGTGCGGGAGGTCCAGTTCTTGCCATCGCTGCTGGAAAAGATCGCGCCACCGGCTCCAACCGCCGCGTAGATCCCGGTCGGCAAGCTGCTGGCTTGACAGGTGGTGAAGGCGGCGTAGCCGACACCATTCATGTTGATGCCAAGCGGGTTTCCGAAGCTCCAGGTTCCCGCGCCGCCTGCAGCCCGCGGCGTCACGGTGATGGTCGGGCTTCCGCTGCCGCCCGGAGCCGTGCCCGTGTGTGCATCGACCGTGAAGTAGTAGGGCAGTCCGTTGGGGGAGATACCGGGGAGGTTGTTGCATAACAGCGCCGGGGGCACCGAATCGGTCCCCGCGTTCAGGATCGCGAAGCCGTTGATACCCTGATTGTCCCAATTCAGCGTGGTCAGAGCCGGATTGGTGGAGGCAAATGCCAGGTAGGTGACCGCGAGCTGCGGCGTCCATGCGATCCCCGCGATGCCGTCGCCTACGACGGGCCTCACGTCAGCGGGCGGTGCCGAGGCGCTGCCGCTGTTGCCGATGCAGGCGACCAGCGCAGCGGTTGCGGAAAAAGGGAGCAAGAAACGCAAATTCACGGTCAGACTCGATTTGTCACGCCAAAGCAGCCGCGGCGGTGGCGCGGGGTCTCGAGCGGCATCCGGGGGTTGTGCAGCCAGTTGGCGAAAGGCCGCACTGTATCACTCCGCCGCAAGGTGACTTAAGCGCAGCCCTGCTCGCTCTCGGATCAGTCGGGCCGCTGGTCAGCGCGGCCGAGCAGCGCGGCCAGAAGGGACGGGATCGGCGCTGCGCCGAACCGTCGCGGCAGAGCCAATGCCAGGCCGCCCACCAACAGCGCGGCCAGCATCCAAAGCCCGATGCCGTCCAGCGGCGAAGACAGCCCGCCATGGGAGATCTGGTGCGAGACTTCATGGGCTTCGTCCAGCATCGCGTGCCACGCCATGTGCCCCAAAATCACGGACAGCACGACCAACCCCAGAGACGGACCGAGCACGAGAGCGAACAGCAGGCGCAGCCCGACCAGCACGAGCGCCAGGCAGACTACCTGGGCGAGTACGCTCCCGACGTCGAACGCGGCGATCGACACGACGGTCTGCGACCCGGCGAATTGGAGCGCATCGGCCAGCAGTTGACCCAGGCCGAGGCCAGCGACGGCACCGACCACCGCGGCAACGCACCAGCGGCGCCGCAAGCTGGGTGCCCCCAGATTCCCGATCGCCACCAGTACCGTCGCAGCGGCCAACATCGTGTTGAACAGCGCCGCCAGGAACAGGTTGTCCGCCGCCGGCCCAACGGCGATCGCGGTCGACATCGCCGCCTGCAGTCCGCCGAAAACCAATAAGACGATGAGCAGGCTTTGGAATTGGCGAAACGGTGCGATCAGGCAAACGACGAAAACCAGGCGATCCAGCGCGAATCCGTCGAAGAACCCCAGCTTGACGAACAGCCCGGCCGCTTCGTACCAGCGGGGATTGAGCGCGATTCGCCCCGAGCGGCCCGGCACCTGGTAGCGAAGTGCCGGCCCCTCGGCCGGCAGAAACTCGAGCCGAAGTTTCAGACGCTGCCCGAGCTCGGGTGCGATGTTCGTGTCGATCGAAAAGTGCGAGCGCGCCGACCGGATCGGATAGTCGAGCTGAACGTCGAAGAAACCCTGATTCCAGAACAGGTCCGTGTCCGGCGGCAAAGGCGGGCCCTGCAGATGAGCGAGCGCGGTTTCGTAACTTTGAAACGAGTGATCCGAAAGCAGGGAGACCCGGCCCTTGAGCAGGACAGGGGCCAGCACGATGCCGTCCTCTTGCAGCTCGATCTGGCGGCCCGTTGAACTTGCCGCCCGCTGCAGCGCGTCGTCGAGGTTGGCCAGGTCCAGGTAACCGGGCCCGCGCTTGGGCAGCGCAAAGCTGGCCAGAAGAACCAGCGGCACGCGCATCAGCACATGGAGGCGGTCGTTCTCAGGCTTGACGAACCCCTGCAGCGGGATTTCGGCAGGTAGATCGGCGCCGTTGGCAAAAGCCGCACGAGGTCCAATCAGAACGACCCAGCAAGCGATCAGACACAACGCGCGAATGCGCCGACGGGCCTCAGATCCTGTCAACTAACCCTCGAATGTCCGCGCGATGGTCGTGCCGTTGTTGAGGGCAGCGGGCGGGGGCCGAAAGCTGAGGCGCCTTCCGGCCGCCGCCGCATGGCGCAATCGCTCAATCGTCGGTCTTCAGGCGGAATTTCTGGATTCGCCTGCCACCGATCGTTTCGCCCGCGTACAGGTTGCCACGCGAATCCACCGCCATCATGTGCAGGAACGTGAATTCGCCGGCCATGTGACCCGGCCGCCCGAAGCCCGACAGTATTGCATTCGGAAGGCCGGCCAGTGCGGAGGCGTGGTTAAAGATCCACACCACTTCGTTGCCACCGTCGGACTCGTACATGAAGGTTTGCTGCTGCCCCGGCGAGAAATCGACGTCCCAGGCCGAGCCGGCTGTCCCGAGCGCGGCGGTGCCGGGGATGACGGGGATCTCCGTGACCGCCGTGCCGTCCTTCTTGTACACGTTGATCCGATCCTGGCCGCGATCGCACGCATAAACGAGGCCGTCCTTGCCGATCACAACGCAGTGCGGATGGCCGCCATCGCCAGCGGTGAACTGACCCAGGCCGGTGCCGACGCCGCCCATCTGGCGCAGGTAGTTTCCGTTCTTGTCGAACACGACCACCCGATGGTTGCCGTAGCCGTCTGCGATGTACACGTCCCCGTTGGCGGGATCCACCGCGATGTCGGCTGGATCGTTCAGCAGCGTCTTGCTGTTGCCCGTCAGCCCGACGTTTCCGCACGCGCCGCCGGTCGCCGAACCATCGTCGCACAGGAATTTGGTCCCGATCTGCAGCAGCAAGGTGCTGCCGTCGTGCGAGTATTTCTGCACAACCCCGTCGCCATTGCCCGCGATCCAGACGTTGTCTTGATAGTCCACAAAGCAGCCGTGGATCCCGTTGGGCAGCACCGCGTTCTTGCCAGCGTTCGGGCCGGTCGCGACGAGCGATGGGTCGCCCCACGAGTTGACGACATTGCCGTCGGGATCGAATTCGATGGCGGGAGGAGACGCGGTCGATTTCTCCGGCCTTCCTCCAACCCCCTCGGGCGATGTCAGGCCACCGGTCTGGAACCCGCGCGTGACGATGAACACGTGGTCCTGCGAGTCGACGCAGGTCCCTCCAACCTCACCCGTCACCCAGTTGTGCGGCAGCGGTTTTGGCCAGAACGGGTCGACCCGAAAAACCGGCCCTTCGGGTTGAGCCTTCACCGGCGGACTCCACAAGCCTGCGGCCATGGCGACCGCCAGCACGATCGTTGATCCGACGAGTGTTCGGTTAGCTCTCATGGCAACCTCCTTATGAGCTTTGGATGGTTCACCCTGGAGATGCAAGACTTGAGCGCCTGTTCAATGCACTCGACCATCCCGAGGGCGGTCAATCGCATGTCGTGCAGCAAACTGCATGATCAGCGTACGCTGACGACGCGCAGCGTCAATCTTTATCGCACAACATCGACACGCACGTCATTGATTTACCGGCTTTCGTTAACCGGTTATTTCATCGAGTCGCGGATAGTCGCTACAGAAGATTCCTACAGCAATTTGCGAACGGCGACGGCGCTGCCCCTTATGCGCGGCCGCCGCCTCCGCTATGGCGCCTGCAGCGCCTGGCAGTGCCCGGGCTGCGCCGGAGCATCCGCGATCTCGCCCCCGCGAGGGATGCATTGATCGGGTGGCAGCGCTGATCCGGCTTCCACGTGCTGCACCAGCAGATCGAACGCCCGCTGCGCATGTGGCTCGATCAGTTCGAGCTGGGCAAACATCGCTTTGTAGGCTTCGATATGGTTGCCGTTCTGGACCTCGTACAGGCGGTAGGCCGCATGCTCGCCTTCGTGCGCTGCGTGCACCTTGCGCGCATACGCGCGGGCATGGTGGTCGATCGGCAACAGGCTGTCCATGGTTCCGGCGATCGTGATCAGCGGGCGCTGGATGCGCCCCGTCGTGGCGAAGTCGGACAGCTGGTCGCTCACATCGGACACCGACAGCCGCGCGATGTAGTTGTACGTGCCCGTTCCATCGACGTAGGTGTTGTACGAGGGGTCGAGTCGCTTCTGCCACTGGCAGAACGTCACCTCCCAGAAATCGGCGGCGTACGTGCTCCAGAGGGACGGGGCGGCGGCGGGGCCCGTGATCAGGTCGGGCGGATAGCCGGCGGCGAGGATATTCTTGGCGGCGGTGCTGTTCGGGCTGTAGCCCGAACTGATGTAGTCGGGAAGGTTCAGCACGCCCGCCGGCAGATCGGTCAACAGATTCGGCGCGTTGTGGTCGACATAGGTGCCTTCCCAATCGACCCCGCCGTCGAACAGATCCGGCGCCGTTTCGACCGCGCGGCGCACCTGGTAGCCTCCATTGGAGGTGCCAACGGCATAGGTGTAGCGCGGCCCGCGCCCGTAGTGGGCCGCAAGGCCACTGCGCGCGAGCTTCGCAGCGGCGATCATGTATTGGCGCCAGCGCGTGAACTGCTGCCCGGGGTCGTTGTCGTAGAAGTGCACGTAAACCGGAGACGCCGGGTTCAGGCGGCAGTCCTGCGGACCGCCCGCGCCGGTCACGCTGGTGAGGGTTAGGTTGAGCACGCCCTTGTTTTGTGAGGCATACGCGTAGCCTTCCTGCACGACGTAGTCGCTCCACGCGAAATCACCATTGAACTCGCTGCGCGTGCCCGAGGCTCCGGCAACCACGAGGCGCCCGTTCCAATTGTCGGGCAGGCGCAGCAGAAAACGGGCTTCTCCGGTCGGGTCGCTCGCGATGCGCGCATTCAATTGCACGCCGGGCACCGCCTTGGTGATCGGCGTTCCTTGCCCGGCAACCGGAGCAATCTTCGAGCGGTCCGTTTGCGGGGTGAACGCAAACGGCGGAAGACCCGGCAATGAGTTGTCGGGTGGCGTCGTGGCGGGATTGTTGGTCGTCAAATCGGTGCTTTCGAAGCACTGGACGTCGGCCAGCTGGCTTCCGAATGCCTGGCTCAGATCGGAGCACCGGCTCGCATGGGCCGGGCCCGCGGACGTAAGCGCGGCCACGATCAAAGCGGCGCGCGCAGCCAGGATCGCTCTTTGGGTCGTCGAATGATGGGTCACTTGGTCACCTTTTATGAGTCTGAGTTTGCGAGGACCACAGAGCGCTTCAGCCCTCCGCTCGAGCGCCGCACGAAGGATCACGCTGACGGGCGCTCGTTGTCAAGGCTGAAGCCGCTTGAGCGCAGGCAAACCCATGCCGTCGAGTCGATTTGCCAGCGATGACAGGATGTCATGGCGATTGGCTCTTCCGCACCCGTCGCAACAGGAATCGGGCCGGGTCGACCGTCGAAGCCAGCGAGCGCTCGAGCGGCAGCGGCTCGCCCTCGATCTGGCACGCCAGCAACTCGCCCAGCAGCGGTGCCAGTGCGAGGCCGCGCGATCCCAGCGCAAAGCTGGCATACAGCCCGCTGCGTCGCGGCAGATCGCGCAAGTGCGCTCCCTGCAGGCGCGCGCCCACCGCCAGTGCCTCGGCCTCATCGCCCACGGCGCCGGCCAGCGGCATCCGATCCGTCGCCACGCACCGTACGCCGTCGAAGCCGCCGTCGATTCGAATCGGCGCGGTCTTCGCGAGCAGCTGCGACAATCGTTCCAGATTGCTGTCGTGCGCCGTCTGCTCCCGG
>Ga0210394_10003892_pt1 | contig 18003 bp, 14 predicted proteins | sample IncBWC12MmetaG_FD_160121 | JGI IMG/M metagenome (GOLD analysis project Ga0210394, IMG submission 160121) | Forest soil microbial communities from Barre Woods Harvard Forest LTER site, Petersham, Massachusetts, United States - Inc-BW-C-12-M | ecosystem: Environmental > Terrestrial > Soil >... | reverse complement strand
AGCCCTCCCTCGAAGCTGATCCTCCCGCTTTTCTACGACAAGCTGCGGCGCGATCGAAGCTTCAGTCGCCAGCGTGGAGGCAATGCGGGCTAATGTTCGGTATCGCGGTCGCGCCCCGGCACGGCCTGCCGCTCGGGGCCAATCGCGCGCTCGGAGCGGCGCCCGCCGCGCGCCAGTTCCACGCCCAACTGCTTCAACTTGCGATACAGGTGGGTGCGTTCGAGCCCGGCCCGGTCGGCCACGCGAGTCATGCTGAAGTTTTCGCGCGCAAGGTGGTACTCGAAGTACACGCGCTCGAACTGATCGCGCGCCTCGCGCAGCGGCTGATCCAGGCTGACCGGCACGCCGGCCGCTGCCGCACCAAAGGTCGCCTGCGATCGGGCGTCGGCCACCTCGTGCGCATCGTTGGCCGGCACCGGCACGGTCGCGGTGCGCACCGCCTGCGCGCTGCGGGCCAGCCGGCCGTGCTCCAGCCCGTGTTTCACGGACGACAGCAGGCGGGCCATCGAAATCGGCTTTTCCAGGAAATCCAGCGCGCCGAAGCGGGCCGCCTCGCTGGCCGTGTCGATGGTCGCATGACCCGACATCATGATCACCGGCATCGTCAACTGCCCGCTCGCGGCCCACTCCTTCAGCAAGGTGACGCCGTCGGTGTCCGGCATCCAGATGTCGAGCAGCACCAGGTCCGGCGGTTCGGCCTCCCGCATCGCGCGCGCCGAAGCGGCGCTGTCGGCCGTGACAACCACGTGGCCCTCGTCGGCCAGGATCTCCGAGAGCAGCTCCCGGATGCCGATTTCGTCATCAACGACCAGAATGTTGGGCATGGCGATCGCGTCGAATCGTCGGCAAGGATCAGCCGGTCGTTCCAGCCACGCGGCGGAACACGACCGTCACGGTCGCGCCGGCGCCTCCGAGTCGATTGATCAGGTCGATCCTGGCATCGTGTTCGTCGACTATTTTCTTCACCATCGCGAGTCCGAGGCCCGTTCCACGCGGCTTCGTGGTCACGTAGGGCTCGAAAGCGCGCCTTAGTATATTCGCCGGGAATCCCGGCCCATTGTCCTCGACAGAAAGACGCACCGCCCGCGATGGCGCGTCGTGGCCGGTCGCCGGGTCGTCGACGGCCACCGCCTCGGTGCGTATCACGATCCGCCCGCCGTCGCGGCGAACCGTAGCGCTGGCCTGCACCGCCGCGATCGACTCCTGCGCGTTGGCGACCAGATTGTGAACCAACTGGCGCAGGTGGGCGGCATCGCCCTCGATGACCGGCAGCGCGGGCGCCAGCCGCAACTCGATCCGGACCGGTCCGCCCGGCCCCTCCGCGCCCGCCCGCTCCGAGCGCGCTTCGGCCCCGTACAGCGATCCGATCTCCTCCACCAGCGCATTCAGATCCAGCGGCGCCAGCCGAGCCGGCGGTAGCCGCGCATATTCGCGAAATTCGTCGACCATCCGCTTCATCGCCGCCACCTGATTGACGATGGTCGAGGCGCCGCGCACCAGCACGTCGGCCTGCTCGGCCGTCAGCTGGCCGGCCAGCTTCATCTGCAGCCGCTCGGCCGCCAGCTGGATCGGCGTCAGCGGGTTCTTGATCTCGTGCGCAAGGCGCCGCGCGACCTCGCCCCAGGCCACGGCGCGCTGGGCCGAGATCACCTGCGTGATGTCGTCGAACACGATCACCGATCCGGGCCGCGCGTCCAGCGGCAGGCGCGATCCACGCGCCAGCAGCGACAGCGGCTCCGCTCCGGATGGCGCGCCGGCCCGGTCCAGCTTCATCTGGCGCTGCCACGAATCCTTCGGAGTGGCCGTCAGCGAATGGTCCTGGAACGCGTTCGACACCTGCTCGGCGAGCTGCGGATGGACCTCGGAGAGCAGGTCGCCGACCCGGCTTTCCAGCGACACACCCAGGATGCGTCCGGCGCCCAGATTCGCGGTCACGATGCGCGATTCGGCGTCGAGCACGATCACGCCCGCCGACAGGTTGGACAGCACCCGCTGCAGGAAGCCCCGTGCCGTTTCCAGTTCGCGCGACCGCGCCTCCACCGTTTCGCGCGCGTCCGAGAGCTGTCGCGTCATCTCGTTGAAGGACCGCGTCAGCACGTTCAGTTCGTCGTTGCCGCGGAATTCGCGCACCGGACGATAGTCGCCCTCGGCCACCGCGCGCGTGCCCGCGGCCAGCTCGATCAGAGGCGCCGTCATCGAGCCGGCCAGCATGACTCCCGAGGCGATCGCCGCGAAGATCGCCAGCAGCAGCGTCAGCGTCAAGGTGAGCCGATACATCTTCTGCAATCCGACCCTCGACAGCGACAGTTGCTGGTACTGGCCATAACCGGTGCGCAGCGCCTGCGCGTTGGCGGCCACGTCCGGCGCCACCGACCGCGTCAGCTGCAGCAGGCTCGGCTCCGCCAGGCGGATCGACGGCTCGGCCTCGGGCAGACCGGCGCCGCCGGCCAACGCCGGCGGCGAGGTGCCCACGCGCAATGCGGGCGGCGACGGCGAGGGCACCGGAACGATCACCCGGGTGCGCAGGCCGCCGCCGGGCTCGGTCGACTCCTCGTCGCCCTCGATCACCGCCAGGCCCCGTGCGGCCTGCGCCGCGCGCAGCGTGCTGGGGCTGGGCAACACCGGCATCAGGCGCCCGCTGCGGCCGGTGCTGGAGCCGATCAGCGAGCCGGAGGCCGTCACCCACAGCGCTTCGTCGGCGCCGGCGCGCTCGCGCAGCAGGTCCAGTTTGCGGATCTGCTCCGACGGCGGCGTGTCGGCCAGCTCGGCGGCGATGGCCCGCGCCCGGTTCTTCAGCTCGTCGCGCTGCGCCTCCAGCACGGCGCGACCCAGCTCGAGTCCGGAATTCAGCGCCCCCTCGACCTGGACGTTGAACCACGATTCGATCGAACGCGAGATGAACAGCGACGACACCAGGTAGACCATCACGCCCGGCGCCACGCCGATCAGCGCGAACGCGAGCGCAAAACGGGTCATCAGCCGCGCCCCGAACCGCCCCTTGCGGACCCGGCGCGCCAGCCGCAGCGACAGGGCCGTGACGACCGCAAGCAGCACCAGCGCAATCACACCGTTCAAGGCCAGCAGCAAAGGGTAGTTGCGCTCGAACGCAGGGCTGTTGCCGCTCGACAGCGCCAGCACCAGCAGCAGCACGCCGGCCAGGGCCAGGGCGCCGATCAGACCGTAGCGGACGACGCGGGGCACAGCGGCCGATCAGCGCTGGGAAATGGCACCGATGGCGACCGGTTGCCAGTCCGAGGCCAGTGCCCAGTCGTGATTGGTCAGCGAATCGACCTGGAACGGTTTCGGCAGCATCGTCGTATCGAGCCTGAGGCGAACGCGCGCCAGCGGATGATCGCGCAACTCGGCGGCTCCCCGCTCCGAGACCTTCCAGTCGCGCACCGTGCGGACCGTCGCCAGCGCCTCGGCCAGCGTATCAAAAGGCTGCGCCAGCGCGCCGCGCGACAACCGGAACTGGCGGGTCAGCGGGCTGTAGCTCAAGCGGTACGCGAGTGCGGCCGAGGCCAGCCGCTTGTCGAACCAGTACCAGCGCCTCCGAACCAGTTCGAAATCGATCACGAAGTAGACGGGAATGCCGCGCCGGACCGCGTCTTCGATCGACGCCGAAGGTTCGAACGCGAACTGCGCGTTCAGGTACAGGCCCGGCTCGGGATCGTCACGCGCTTCCAGCTCGGCCGCTTCGACCGATACCGAGCCCTGCGCGTGCGCGCGAGGCGGCGCCAGCAGCAGCAGCGCCAGGCCGGCCGTCAGCAGTCCGGCCAGCCAGATCCTGCGCGCCGTCGCCGCACCAACGCCAGCGGCGGGCGCTGCCCGATCCGTTTCGTTCAGCACGGCCTAGACCTTCTCGAACAGCGCAAAGAAAAAGCCGTCATGCTCGGTCGGTAGGCTGACGCCCTGACCGGGCTCAACCGGATCGGCGCCGGCGGGAAGCAGCTGCAACGAACCGTGTTGTGTCCCCGGCAGGGGGGTCAATCGAGCGTTCCGATGACGCTCGAGAAAGGCTACGGCCTGCTGTCCCGCCTCCTCGCGAAAAACCGAACAGACCACGTAAAGCAATCTACCAGCCGGTGCCAGCAGCGGCCACAAAGCGTCCAGCAATCGGGCCTGAATCGTTGTTAATTGCGCAACATCCGCGGGCCGACGCAACCATGGGATGTCCGGGTGGCGGCGCACAATGCCGGAACCCGTGCACGGCGCATCGAGCAGGATGCGCTGATAGGGATGCCCATCCCAGAACGAGGCCGCATCGGATGCGTCCGCGGTCAGAACGCGCACGCGCCGCTCCATCAGTCCGAGGCGGCGCAGGTTGTCGGCGATCAACAGGGAGCGCGCGCCATCGAGCTCGACCGCGTCGATGCTCGAGTCCGACAGTTCGGCCAGGTGACCGGTCTTGCCGCCCGGGGCCGCGCAGGCGTCCAGCACGCGCATGCCGTCGCCCGCCTCCAGCCACGGCGCCGCCAGCTGAGCACCGGCATCCTGCACCGACACCAGTCCTTCGCTGAAGCCCGCAATCCGCTCGACCGGGCACGGTCGGTGCAGCCGCACCGCGTCTGGACCCACGCGACTTGCAGCGACGCCTTCGCGATGCAACCGGGCCAGATAGGCGTCGACATCGCAGCGCCGCCGATTGACCCGCAGCACGAGGCCCGGCCGGCGGGCCGCGCTCGCCAACAGGTCGTTCCAGTCGTCGGGCCAGTCGCGCCGGATCCGGTCCAGCCACCAGCGCGGAACGTTCAGGCGCGTGGCGTCGTCGAGCAGCAGCTGCGGCACCAGAGCGGCGCGCCGACGCAGGAACGAGCGCAGCACCGCATTGATGAAACCCGATGCGGCGGCCAGCTGCCGGTCGGAGCGCGCTGCCGCAACCGCCTGGTCGACCAGCACGTGCTCGCGATACGCGTCATCGATCAACTGGGACAGCGCGATGGCCAGCAGTCCTGCCACCTCGGGCGCCGGAGCGCGCCGCACCAGGCGTTGCAGCAGCGCTTCGATCAGAGCTCGGTGCCTGAGCGCGTCGTGGCATACGTCGCGCAGCGCCGAGCGGATCTGGGCCGGGCCGTCCAGCCGCAGCGCCTGCTCGTGCAGCGCGCGGTCCAGCCCGTGGCCGCCGCACACGCGCACCCACACGGGCGCGGCCGCGCGCAGCACTTCGGCGAGCGGGGCGCCGGTGGCCACTCAACGCGGCGCGCGGTCCGCCGCCAGCACGTGCCAGCGCGCGCCGGCGGCTATCGGCGTTCCGGCCAGAAAATCGCGCGCGCGCAGTCGCTTGCCCCCGGCCCGCTGCAGCTCGTGGATCACCAGCACGCCTTCACCACAGGCCACGCGGATGCCGTCCTGCTGCGCCGAAATGACCGTGCCGGGTTCGGCGTTTCCTGATCGAGTTTCGGCTTCGCAGGACCAGATCTTCACGATGCCGTCGCCCAGCCGGCCGCTCGCACCCGGCTCCGGATCGAATGCGCGCACCTGCCGCGCCAGCAACGCGGCCGGTTCGGACCAGTCGAGCCATGCCTCGCGGCGGTCGATCTTGCGCGCGCTGCTGACGCCCTCGGCCGGCTGCGCAGTGGCCTGCCAAAGGCCCTGCGCCGCTTGCGGCAGCCACGCCACGATCAGCCGCGCCCCGAGCTGCGCGAGCCGCTCCGTCAGCGTCCCGGTCGTGTCGCTCCCTTCGATGGGTATCGCCTCGGAGTAAAGCATCGGCCCCGTGTCCAGGCCAGCCTCCATCTGCATCAGCGTGATTCCGGTCACGTGATCGCCGGCCTCGATCGCGCGCGCCACCGGCGCGGCGCCGCGCCATCGGGGCAACAACGACGCGTGGATGTTGATCGCGCGCGCCGCGCCGCTTCGCCCCGCGAGGCCGCGCGGGATGTCGAGCACGGCCTGCGGCAGGATCAGCCCGTAAGCGGCGACCACCAGCACATCGGGCGCGGTCGAGCTCAGAGCCTGCACGGCCTCGCGCGCCGCGGCGCCGCCCGAGTCCTGGCGCAACGAAGGCGGCGACAGCAGCGGCAGAGCGCGGGCGCGAGCCAGTTCGCTGACCGCGCTGGCGCGCGGCTTCAATCCCCGTCCAGCCGGGCGGTCCGGTTGCGTCAGCACCAGCGGAACCGTGTACCCGGCATCGAGAATAGCCGCCAGCGCGACCGCCGCGAAGCGGGGGGTGCCGGCGAAGACGATTCGCATCCCGCGCGCCGACTCAGGATTACTAGGCTTGCCGGGCGTGGCGTTTGCGCATCCGGGTGCGAATCCGAGTCTGCTTCAGAGGCGACAGGTATTCGACGAAGACGCGCCCCTCCAGGTGATCCATCTCATGCTGCACGCACACCGCGATCGCGCCCTCGCAATCGAGCTCGAATGGGCGGCCGTGCGGGTCCATCGAGCGCACCCGCACGCGAGAGGGCCGGCGCACCATGTCGTAGACGCCGGGCACCGACAGACAGCCCTCTTCGCACAGCGCGAACTGCTCGGATGCCCACAGCAGTTCAGGATTGATGAATACGTGCAGCGCATCCTTGTTCTCGGACACGTCGATCACGATGATGCGCTCGTGCACGTCGACCTGGGTGGCCGCCAGACCGACTCCCGGGGCCGAGTACATCGTCTCGGCCATGTCGGCCACCAGCCGACGCAGGCGCTCGTCGAAGGCGGTGACCGGTCGCGCGACCCGTTTCAGGCGCGGATCCGGGTATTCGAGTATGGCAAGCTGGCTCAACCGGGGTCTCCGTCCTGGAATATTGGGGTGAACGCCGTCTTTTTCATCGTTTCCCCGGCTCCCGGAGCGCGATACTGGCACCCGGGTCACGTCCCGCCGGTAGGGAGCCATCCGGCCGGATCCATTGCGATATCAAAGGTTTGGACGCACAATTTTAAGCCCCCCAGCGAATCGAGGCCAAAGCATGATGCATCTTCCGGACTCCACGCCCACAGCCGGCCGCCCCGAGGTCGGGCCGGCCTGGAACAGGGTCACCCTGCTCGCATGGATGGTCGCCTCGCTGCTGATCGTCTTGCGCGTCGCTCCGGCGTGGGGCCAGCAATCGACAAGCCACTTTCCGGTCACCGACGAGCAGCGGCAAACCGCCGAGAAGGTTTCGCAGGAAGGCGTGGCGCTGTCCGAACTGGCGCCCGGGGCGCCGGAGCGGTACACGATCAAACGGGGCGATACGTTGTGGGCCATTTCGGTTCTGTACCTCAAGTCTCCGTGGCGCTGGCCGGAGCTGTGGGGCATGAACCGCCAGCAGATCGCCAATCCCCACCTGATCTATCCGGGCCAGGTCATGGTGCTGGTCAGGACCGCCGAAGGGCGAGCCGTCTTGAAGCTGGCCGGCACCGAAGGCACGATGACCCCGATATCGGCGCCTGCGCCTGCGCCCGCACCCGCCGCCCCGGCCCCGCCGCCTCTGCCCTTGGAGAAACTGGGGCCGCGCGTGCGCGATCTGGGAGACGTCGGATCCGAAGCGATCCCGAGCATTCCGAACCGCCTGATCGAGCCGTTCCTGTCGCAGCCGATCATCATTGCGGCCGACGAGCTGGCCAAATACCCGCGCATCGTCGCCACCGCCGAGGACCGGGTGTACCTGGGCCGGGGCGACGTGGCCTATGCACGCGGCATCGAGGACCAGTCCCAGGTGGACTTTCACGTTTTCCGGCCGGCCAAGCCGCTGTACGACCCGGACAACGCCGGCAGCCACGAACCGATCGCCTATGAGGCGTTCTTTCTGGGCAGCGCGCGGCTGACCAAGCGCGGCGAGGTGGCGACGCTGAAGATCCTGGACAGCCGACGCGAAATCGGCGTCGAGGACCGTCTGATGCCGATCGAACACGAACCGCTGGTCAGCTATGCGCCGCATCGGCCGGTGCGCGCGATCCGGGGCCGGGTGATCTCGGTTTACGGCAGCATCGATGATGCGGGCCCGCAGAGCATCGTGACGCTGAACCGCGGAACACGCGACGGCCTCGACATCGGCACGGTGCTGGCGGTGGACCGCAGCGGGCAGACCGTGCGCGACCGCACGGTCTCCGGCAAGGAGTTCGTCAAGTTGCCGGACGAGCGGATCGGTCAGATGTTCGTGTTTCGGGTGTTCGACGGCATCTCGTACGCGCTGGTGATGACCGCCACCGAGCCGATCAAGGTCGGTGACCGCTTCGGCCAGCCCGACCAGACGGATAACGATTCGTCCGCCGATCGCGACCCGGTCCCCAGCCCGTCGCCCTCCGCGGCAGTGGCTGCCGCGCACTGACGCGGCGCGTCCGCTGTTCCAGACGCCCGGTTGTTGCCGTCCGCGCCCGGCGTGATGGACAGCGCCGAGCAACGCGCCTGGCTGCGGCTGTCGCTGACCGAAGGCGTCGGCCCGCGGGCCGCGCTCCAGCTGCTGTCGGCGTTCGGGCTGCCCGGCGCGATCTTTGAGGCAGGCCATGCGGCGCTGGCCCGGGTCGCGGGCGAGGCCGGCGCCAGCGCACTGCTGACCCCGGAGCACCTCGATGCGATCGACCGCGCGCTGGTGTGGCTGGGTACGGATGCGTCTCGATCGTTGATGACGCTGGCCGATGCGGACTATCCGGCGCTGCTGCTGGAACTGGCCGATCCGCCGCCGCTGCTTTACCTGCATGGGCGGCGCGAACTGCTGCGCCGTCCCGCGCTGGCGATCGTCGGCAGCCGCAGCGCCAGCCGGCAGGGCGAAGCCAACGCGGAGGCATTCGCGTCACACCTGGCCGGGTGCGGGCTGACGATCGTGAGCGGCCTGGCGCGCGGCATCGACGCCGCCGCGCACCGTGGCGCACTCGACAACGACGCCGCGACGATCGCGGTGCTGGGCACCGGCATCGACATCGCGTACCCGGCGTCCAACCGCGCGCTGGCCGACCGCATCGCCGAGCACGGACTGCTGATGTCCGAATACCCGCTGGGCACGCCGGCGATCCCGCACAATTTTCCGCGGCGCAACCGCCTGATCGCAGGGGCGGTGCGCGGAGTGCTGGTGGTCGAGGCCGCGTTGCATTCGGGCTCGCTGATCACGGCACACCTGGCCGCCGAGCTCGGACGCGAGGTGATGGCGATTCCGGGTTCGATCCACTCGACCATCACACGCGGCTGCCACCGCCTGATCCGCGACGGTGCGCGCCTGGTCGAGTCGGCGCGGGACGTTCTGGAGGAGCTTCGGATCGACGCGGTCGAATGCGCGGTCCAAGGGCCGACAATGGCAGCGAATTCATCCGACTGCACGAATCCGGGCGATGCGATGCTGCTGAAGGCGATCGGGTATGACCCGGTCGACCTGGATACGCTGGCGCAACGCACCGGGCTTGCCCCGGGGCCGCTGTCGGCGCGCCTGTTGCAGTTCGAACTGACACAAGATGTTGAGCGTTTGGCGGGTAATTGCTACCAGCGGTTGAGGCGCGGTTGAAGCTTCCTATTGCGCTGCCGCTGCTGGCTGCGTTACAGTGACGAGGCCCATGTTCGACGTGCTGGTTTTTCTCTACGAGAACTACAGTGCGCTGTCCGCCTGCCCCGACTTCGAGGCGCTCACGCGGCGACTGGCCGATGCCGGCTTCGACGAGGATGAGATCGCCGACGCGATGGTCTGGCTGCACGGACTCGCGAGCGTTACGTTGTCCTCGCGCATGCCCGAACGCAGCGAGCCCGAGGCCTTCCGTGTCTACACCAGCCAGGAGTACGCCTCGCTGGGCACCGCCGCGGTCGGATTCATCGCGTCCCTCGATCGCGACGGACAGCTGAGCCCGGCGCAACGCGAAATCGTGATCGAGCGGGCCGCGGCCGTGGCCGAAATGCCGGTCACGCTGGAACGCCTGAAGATCATCGTCTTAATGGTGCTCTGGAGCCAGTCGGTCGATGTCGACCTGATGTTGCTGCAGGAGTTGCTCGACGACGATCCGAGGCCGGCGCTGCATTAAGTCAGGTGGAAAAAATCATGAGGGACGCTCTCCCCCCGACCCCCGCTCCCTGAAGGGAGCGGGGGAGCCACCTCCGAGTTCATGATTCCGGCCTGCGGCCGGAAAAGGCCAGAGGAAGAGAACGAGGGGGCTCGGCTGGGAGAGAAGGCCACCATCCCCGTACTCGTTGCTCACCGAGCTTAGGTTATGCTGAAAAAAGAGACGCCAGAACCCGGCGTCGCTTCGACCTCATTGGGTGCAATGTCCAAAAAGACCCTGATCATCGCCGAGAAGCCTTCGGTGGCCGCCGATATCGCGCGCGCCCTCGGCGGTTTCGATAAGACTGCCGACTATTTCGAGAACGACGAGTATGTGCTGTCGTCGGCGGTCGGCCATTTGCTCGAAATTCACGAACCGGAACAGTACGAGGTCAAGCGCGGCAAGTGGAGTTTCGCGCACCTGCCCGTGATTCCGCCGCATTTCGACCTGCGGCCGATCGAGAAGTCGCACAGCCGCTTGAAGCTGCTGGAGAAGCTGATCAAGCGCAAGGATGTCGGCGGGCTGATCAACGCCTGTGATGCGGGTCGCGAGGGCGAGTTGATCTTCCGTTACATCGTTCAGCACGCCGACGCGCGCCAGCCGATTTCGCGCCTGTGGCTGCAGTCGATGACGCCGGCTTCGATTCGCGAGGCCTTCGAAGGCTTGCGCTCCGACGACGAGATGCAGCCGCTGGCGGACGCGGCGCGCTGCCGCTCCGAGGCCGACTGGCTGGTCGGCATCAACGGCACGCGCGCGATGACCGCGTTCAACAGCCGCGACGGCGGCTTTTTCCTGACCACCGTGGGCCGCGTGCAAACCCCGACGCTGACGATCGTGGTCGAGCGCGAGGAGCAGATCCGCAAGTTCGTCTCCCGCGATTACTGGGAGGTGCGGGCCAAGTTCGCCTGCGAGGCCGGGATCTACGAGGGTCGCTGGTTCGATCCGGCTTTCAAGCGCAGCGAGGACGATTCCGAGTTGCGGGCCGAGCGCCTGTGGAACGAGCGGCAGGCGCAGGACATCGTGGCGGCGTGCGCGGGCCAGCCGGGGCGGGTCAGCGAAGAATCCAAGCCGACCACGCAGCTCTCGCCCCTGCTGTTCGATCTGACCTCGCTGCAGCGGGAGGCCAACTCGCGGTTCGGCTTTTCGGCCAAGACCACGCTTTCGCTGGCACAGGCGCTGTACGAACGGCACAAGGTGCTGACCTATCCCCGCACCGACTCGCGCGCGCTGCCCGAGGATTACCTGGGCGTGGTCACCCAGACGATGCAGATGCTGGCGGGCAAGACGGGCGGCAAGGGGTCGGCCAAGAGCAGGGTCGATGCGCCGGCGCTGCTGCCGTTCGCTCCCCACGCCAAGCGCGTGCTGGACCAGGGCTGGGTCAAGCCGAACCGCAGGATCTTCGACAACTCGAAGATCTCCGATCACTTCGCGATCGTTCCGACGCTGCAGGAGCCCGGCCACCTGAACGAGGTCGAGGCGAAGCTGTACGACCTGGTGGTGCGCCGCTTCCTGGCGGTGTTCTTCCCGGCGGCCGAGTACCTGGTGACGACGCGCATCACCGAGGTCAAGACTCATTCGTTCAAGACCGACGGCCGCATCCTGGTCGAGGCGGGCTGGCTCTCCGTTTACGGGCGTGAGGCCCAGGAAGGTCAGACCTCGCTGGTGCCGGTCAAGCCCGATGAGACGGTGAAGACGGACTCGATCGAGGCCACCGCGCTGCAGACGCGCCCGCCGGCGCGCTACACGGAGGCGACCCTGCTTTCGGCGATGGAAGGCGCGGGCAAGCTGCTCGACGACGACGATCTACGGGCCGCGATGGCCGGCAAGGGCCTGGGAACGCCGGCCACGCGCGCGGCGATCATCGAGGGGCTGATCACCGAACGCTACCTGGTGCGCGACGGACGCGACCTGCATCCGACCGCCAAGGCCTTCCAGCTGCTCACGCTGTTGCGCGGGCTGGGCGTGGACGAGCTCACCGCGCCCGAGTTGACCGGCGAATGGGAACACAAGCTGGCGCAGATGGAACGCGGCGCCTTGAAGCGGACCGCCTTCATGCGCGAGATCGCGCAGATCGCGCGCAAGATCGTCGAGCGCGCCAAGAGTTACGAATCGGACACGGTACCGGGCGACTATGCGACGCTGAAGACTCCGTGCCCGAAGTGCGGCGGCACGGTCCAGGAGAACTACCGCCGCTTCGCCTGTCTGAAGTGCGATTTTTCGCTGCCCAAGCACCCGGCCAGCCGGACCTTCGAATACGAGGAAGTCGAGCAGTTGCTGCGCGACCGCCAGATCGGGCCCCTGACCGGTTTCCGCAGCAAGATGGGGCGGCCGTTTGGCGCGGTGCTGAAGATTTCGCCCGAATTCAAGCTCGAGTTCGATTTCGGCAACGCCGACGGATCGGACGCGTCGGGGCAGGCTCCCGACTTCAGCGAGCAGACGCCGCTCGGCCCCTGCCCGAAGTGCGGCGCGCGCGTGTTCGAGTTGCCGATGGCCTACGTGTGCGAGCGCGCGGTCGGTCCCTCGAAGACCTGCGACTTCCGTTCGGGCCGCGTGATCCTGCAGCAGACCGTGCAGCCCGAGCAGATGCGCAAGCTGCTGGCCGAAGGTCGCACCGACCTGTTGCGCGACTTCGTTTCGAACCGGACCCGGCGCAAATTCGCCGCCCGCCTGGTGCGCAAGCCGGACGGCACGACCGGATTCGAGTTCGAGCCCAGGCCCGTACGCGTCGCCAAGGCTGCCAAGCCCGCGTCACCCGAGGTGCCAAGCGAGGAAGCGCCCGCCGAGGCGCGCTTGCCCTCCGAAGCGCGCAGCGCGAAGGAGCGCAGCGCGAAGGCGGGACCGCCGACCCGCGCGAGCAAGAAACCGGCGAAGGTGGCGGCCGTCAAGCCGGCGGCCAAGTCGGCGGCCAAGTCGGAAGCGAAACCCGTCCCCCGTAAGGGGATTGCGCCGATTGTGGCTTCAAAAGCTCGTAAAACGGCGGTCAAACCCGACAAGAAGACCGACAAAAAGAGAGTTTTGCGTCGTAGCGCCTGACCCGTGCCAAAGCGCGGGTAAAAGCCCATTGCCTGTTCGCGTACAACGCGTGAGAATCAGGGACGCACATACGTACCGCCCCGCATGATCCGAACGACTTAGCGGATCATCCGAATCGGCTAGCGCGTGTGCATCGAGGGAGCGCACCGCGAAACGAACCGGTCGGTTCGACGCCGCGGGGCAAGGCAGAAGAAGTCGAACTGAGACGATGCAACACTCTGAAGTCGTCACGACGGAGCCGCTGTTATCGCTCGACGAGCCCAGCGCCATCGGTGCGAATCACGCGCGGGTCTTCGTGATAACGCTCGAGCAATTCGTGCAGCGGATGCCGCTGGTGCAGCCGCCTTGCGCATACCGGCTCAGCCTGGACAGCGGAGTCGAATTCAACAACGTCAAGCACGCGTTCGAGCAACCTCTGGCGGTGCGCCTGGATACGTGGCTGCGCCTGCTCCGAAGTCTCGGCGTCTGCCTGGTCGCCGCGGCCAGCAGTGAGGATGTCGCGTCGGACGATCCTTCGATTGCACGCGTGGTGATCGGAACGCCGGACGACTGCGCGTCGCACCTGGCGCCTTCCAAGCAGTCTTCGCTGCAGGACTGCCGGCGCGTGCGCAACCTGAGCATGGCGGCGCTGGCTCACCAGATCGGCGTATCGATCGACACCGTGACATCGGTCGAGCGAGGCCGGGGTCTGCTGCGCAACGTCGCGCGGGTGTGCCAGCAGTTCGGTTTGAGTCTGTTCGTCGCGCTTCCCGGAAGGTTCCGTTCGGTCGACGAGTTGTGGGCCGCCCACGCCGAGCGTTACCTGCTGGCTCCTTCCCAGTTTCCATTGCGCCGCCCGACGCGCAAATTCGAGGCGCCGCAGTCGATGACCGCGCCGCCGCCGCGCCGGCGCACCGGTCCGCCGCGCAAGCCCGGTCCGAAGACCTGACCCAGCAGGCCTGCCGCTAGGTCGGGCCGTACGGATTGGCCAGCTCGTCGATCAGCTGGTGCAGCGCTTCGCGCATCTGCTGCTCGGAGCACCCCATCAGCAGCGCGTCTTCGAGCGCATCCTGGGCGAACTGACGCAGCTCCGCGTAGTTCTCATTCAGCACCTTGAGCTTTTCGATGCAGGACACCGGCGAGCCATCGGGCTGGCGCCAGGTGAGCGAGGCGTGCAATCTCGGCTTGGAATTGTCCACAGCGGGCACAGGTCGAACCAATCGTGACATGGCGCGATTATGCCAAGGCGCCGGCCGGCGCTTAGATGAGCGACTGCAGAGAATCGGCCGCCGCCAGCGCCCCCAGCAGCGCCCGATTGCACTGGGCCGGGCCGACGCCCAGTTCGGCCCGGGCGCGCACCAGCGCCAGCGGGTCGGCCGCCTCGAGGTCCCGGGCAATCTCGAGCAGGGCGGCGTAGCGTCCGCTGCGTCCGAGCAGTGCTTCGGTGATCGTCACGGGAAGGCGGATGTCCTGCAACAGATCGCTCATCGTCTGGCCCGTGATCGCATCCAGCAGCGAGAACGTTCCTACGACGAAGCCGTCGTCGCGCTCGGAGCGCGAACACCCGGCCGCGGCGAGCAGATTCTCCAGCAGATGGCCGCGCACCACCGCAACGTAGACCAGCGGCGCAGTGCCCTGCTCCTTGCCGGCAATCGCCAGCAACAGCACCAGCCATTTGATCAGTCTCTGGTAACCGAGCAGCGAGATCGCGTGGCCCAGGGACGACACCGGCGTCGGGCGGCGGAATGCCGAGCTGTTGGCGAGCGTCAGCAACAGGTAGGCGAGCAGCGGCTCGCCCCGGAACACACGCTCCAGCGCGCCCACGTCGGCGTCGGCTTGCACCAGCCGGATCAGCTCGAACACGGCCGCTTGCGCGGGCGTCAGTCCAGCGGGCTCGGCCCGCTGGACTGCAACCAGCGGCCAGCCGGCCGTGGCGTGGACACCCGCGGCAAAGTCGGCATCGAGTTCCGCGTGCGTCGAATCGTTCAGGGTCAGTATCGAAAAGCTGCCGGGGTCGACTGTGCGCGGCAGCACCTGGCGCGACGACGCGACCAGGTACTGGAAGTACGACAACCGCTCCGGCGCCGCCGCGGCCGGCTGGTCCAGGCGCAGCGCCACCCGCACGCCCTGCTTCTGGATCTCGAACGTCCGGCGCAGCCGGCTCTCGTCATCCAGTTCGCCCTGGCCGAACTCGAGCAGCACGTTGCGCGGGGCCCGCCAGTCCGACATCGCCTGATCGGCGTCCAGGTTCAGCGGCGACAGCACGATCAGCCCGTGCGGAAACACCGGCTCGCCGTCGGTTTCGAAAGTCAGGCCCGCCAGCACGCCGTCGAGCACTTCACGCAGGCGCGGTGCCGGGGCGTCGGCGTCGCCCCGATTCACCGTCAACCGAACGCCGATCGGACGTCGGTCGCGCCCGACCAGCACACGCCAGCCGGCACTGACCCCAGCCAGCGCCGCCGGATCGGATTCTGAATCCCCGGTCCCGCTCCGGTCCGCCAATTCGAACAGTCGCACGTCGGTTCGCCGTGACCTTCATGAAGCGCGAGACAGGCCGCGCCACCGTCGGTAAGGTAAGCCGGACGCGGCGGGTGCGAACCGCCGATTAAGTGCGGGATCCGCATACCAGTTGCGGTGATCTGGTGGCCCGCAAGCGCCTTTGCCTCCCGCATCGACGGCTACCGGCCATCGCCGTGCGAGAATCGCGCCCCTCATGCCGCTGTACGCCGCCTCCATCGCGCTGTCCGCGCTGCTGCTGTTCCTGGTTCAGCCCATCATCGCCAAGCAGATCCTGCCGTGGTTCGGGGGCGGCGCCGGCGTATGGACCACCTGCATGGTGTTCTTTCAGACGGCGTTGCTGGCCGGGTACGGCTATGCGCACTGGCTGGCGAACCGGCTGTCGCCCCATCGCCAGTGGGTCGTGCATACGGCATTGCTGGCCGCCAGCCTGCTGTGCCTGCCGATCGTGACCGCCGACCGCTTCAGGCCGGTCGGCGGTCAGGACGCCGCGGGCGCAATCCTGCTGTTGCTGGCCGCAACGATCGGGCTGCCGTATTTCCTGCTGGCCTCCACCGGTCCGCTGCTGCAGTCGTGGCTGGTGCGCCGTCGGCCGGCGCACTCGGTGTACCGGCTGTTCGCGCTGTCCAACGCGGGCTCGCTGGCCGGTCTGGTCGCGTACCCGCTGCTGATCGAACCGCATTCCGGCTCGCACGCGCAAGCGCTGGGCTGGAGCGCCGGCTACGCGCTGTTTGCGCTGGCCTGCTCGAGCGTGGCCTGGCTGGCGTGGCGCCGGCCGATCACTACCACCCTCACCCCCGGCCCCTGCGCCTCTTCCGGCCAAAGGCCGGAAGAGGTAGGAGGAAGAGAACGAGGGGGCTCGGCTGGCCCCCTCGTGCTCCCCCCAGCCGATGTGAACGGCTCATCGCGAACAGAGGGCAGCAGTTCCTCCCCTCTCCCGCTTGCGGGAGAGGGGCCGGCGCAGCCCTGCGTAGCCGGGCCCGCCCGGCGAAGCAGGGGGGAGAGGGTGGTGGCCGGAGTGAGTGCCCAGCTGGCATGGCTCGCCCTGTCCGCGCTCGGTGTCGTGATCCTGCTCGGAGCGACCGCGCACATCTCGCAGAACGTTGCCTCCGTTCCATTCCTGTGGCTGGCGCCGTTGATCCTGTATCTGCTGAGCTTCGTGCTCGTGTTCGAGGGCCGCGCAGGCCGCGGCTGGTACAGCCCGGGCTGGGGCATTCCGGTCGCGCTGGCCGGCGCGACGCTGATGGCGCTCGGTCTGTCGGCCGCCAGCGGCGTGCTGGACGTCTGGCTGGCGGTGCCGCTGTATTGCGCCGGCGTGCTGGTGACGTGCCTGTTCTGCCATGGCGAGCTGGCCGCGCGGCGTCCAGCCGCCCGCGACTTGACGCGCTTTTACCTGATGATCTCGCTGGGCGGCGCGCTCGGAGGCGTCTTCGCCGGGCTGATCGCCCCGCGCGTGTTTCGCAGCGTGTACGAATTTCCTCTCGCGCTGTTCGGGGTCTGCGCGGCCGCGCTGGTGGCCGCCTGGACCCGGCCGCAGCTCGGCCGTTGGCGCCCCTGGATGGGCGCGCTGGCCGCCACCGCGGCCCTGGCGACCGCGTACTGGGATTTTTCGTTCGTCCGCTTCCTGCGATCCGACGTGATCCTGATGCAGCGGAACTTCTACGGAACGTTGCGCGTGCGGGAGGTCGGCCAGGGCGCGCTGCAGGTGCGGCGCCTGTTGCATGGCGTGATCCTGCACGGCGAACAATTCACGCGCGCGGCCGATCGCATGGAGCCGGGCTCGTATTACGCGCGCAGTTCGGGCGTCGGGCTGGCGATCCAGGCGGCGCAGCAGCGCGCCTCGGCGGTCCGGCTGGGCGTGATCGGGCTGGGAACCGGCACGCTGTCGGCCTATGGACGTCCGGGGGACACGGTGCGCTTCTACGAGATCGATCCCGACGTGGTCGCGATCGCCAAGAGCGAGTTCACTTACCTGGCATCGACGCCGGCCACCGTGCAGATCGCGCTGGGGGATGCGCGGCTGTCGCTGCAGCGGGAACTCGACCGCCGACAGGCGCCGCGCTTCGACGTGCTGGCGGTGGACGCGTTCTCGAGCGATGCGATCCCGGTCCACCTGCTGACGCGGGAGGCGATCCGGATGTATACGCAGTGCATGGCCGACGGAGGCATCATTGCGGTGCATATATCGAACCGTTTTCTCGATCTGAAACCGGTGCTCGCCAACCTGGCCGCGAACCTGGGCCTGAACGCGCAGCTGGTGCGCGACGAGCCGGACGAGGACACGACCCACGCTTCCAGCTCCGATTGGGTGCTGATCGCGACGCGGCCCGACGCCTTCGGGCGGGCCCCGTTGGCCGACCGGGTCGAGGCCTTGACGCCCGATCCACAGGTCGGACTGTGGACCGACCAGTTCAACGACCTGCTGGGGATCCTGAAAAGCGGACCGGCCCGTGCGTTCCGGGCGCTTTGGTCCGACTGAGCAAGGAATCTTCTGCGATACTCTTTGGTCGAGCATCAAGGCGTGCCTCCCCTTCATCC
>Ga0210394_10003891_pt1 | contig 18007 bp, 18 predicted proteins | sample IncBWC12MmetaG_FD_160121 | JGI IMG/M metagenome (GOLD analysis project Ga0210394, IMG submission 160121) | Forest soil microbial communities from Barre Woods Harvard Forest LTER site, Petersham, Massachusetts, United States - Inc-BW-C-12-M | ecosystem: Environmental > Terrestrial > Soil >... | reverse complement strand
GCGGACTGCACCCGCGCCTGTGTATCACACGGCTCCAGTTACGCACTGATCGTGGGCGACAAGGTCTACACTCTACAAACCACCGACAAGGCAGCATTGGCCACGCTGGATTCGCAGGCCGGCAAGACGGCCACAGTAACCGGGATTCTGAACGGCGATAGCATCGACGTCAGCTCGGTTGCCGCGAAATAAAGCAACCGGCTGATCGAGCCTGTTCGGGAAACCGAAAGTTTTCTAATCTTTGCCGCAATTCAGCCGGCGCTGTGTTACAGTAGTTCGCTTTTGCCCGGAGCCCTCCCCTACGATTTTCCGGGCGGCAAGGGCGGGACTCGCGCCAGCGGGTTCCCGCTTTTTTACTCTCTGCCGCGAAATTCATACTTTCTTTACAAAGCATTGTGTTAGATTGTGCATTCTCACACTCATTATTTCTCTGGCCGGAGGCGACAGCATTGGGCAAAGACATGGTTCCCAAGCGAATGTTTTTTACCAAGGGAGTGGGGAAACACCGTGAGCGGTTAACTTCGTTTGAGTTGGCCTTGCGCGATGCCGGCATTGCGGCCCAGAACCTGGTTCGCGTGTCTTCCATCTTTCCTCCGAACTGCAAGATGCTGGCGCGGAAAGAGGGAGTGAAATATCTCAGCCCCGGCGAAGTTGTGTTTGCCGTGGTCGCCGAAAACTCCACCCACGAAGCTCACCGGCTTCTAGCCTCATCCATCGGCGTGGCCATTCCCGCCGACAAAAATACCTACGGATATCTCAGTGAGCATCATTCCTTCGGCGAAACCGAAGACGCTGCCGGAGAATACGCCGAAGAGCTGGCCGCCGAGATGCTCGCGACCACGCTGAACGTAGAGTTCGATCCTGACCGCTCCTGGGACGAAAAGAAGCAGATCTACCGCCTGTCGAATAAAATCGTTCGCACCGCGAATGTGACGCAGTCGGCCGTGGGGGATAAGCGCGGACTGTGGACTACCGTGATCGCCTCGGCGGTGCTGATCTTTGATTAGCCTTTTAGATTGGGCTCTTAGATTCGGTGGGACACCGTCAGGCATACCCGCCCTGAAGTGCTGTGGAATAGTGGTGGTTCGGCACCGCGTTTACGCGCCGCAAGAAGCCAGATCCTATCCCCAGCGGCGAGAACAAATTACATGCCTCCGATACTTAAAGCTAACCTTTAATATCCACGAAGTTAGACCCATTGAATCATCAACTTGGATGGATATTGCGACTCTTGCTCAGGTCTCGCATCTAACCTCAGTGTGATAGTACCTAAGTAACCCCTCAGCCCTTCCCAATGTAATCTTCCGTTAACAGTTTTCCCATAGAATAGAACTGTAGGGAAATACCGGTTCAAGCAAGGATTAGTTTGGATATCGCTACTCGCAGAAAAAAACAGCGAGCACTCATGACTGAGTTGCTCGAAAGAAAAATTCGCCTACACGCGCAGCATCTTTACGATCAGCGTGGACAGCAGGAAGGATTGGCCCTGCAAGACTGGGTAGAAGCAGAAACTCGCGTGTTAGAGAACAGTATCCTCGCGCCGCTTTACCGCAAGACCCGCGAAACCTCCTCCCAAGCTGGCGCTTAACGCCGCCTCCCGCACCTAGCACTACCTAACGCCATCACAACTCATATAGGGGGACAGTTGCTCATGTGGGGACAGCCGCCTCGGCTGTCCAGTGGCTCAGGTGTATCGGGCCGCGGTACCTGAAGCCTCCAAAGGCCCATGCCCCCGCTCGAACGCCTGCAGCACCGTGGAAGAGCGGCGCTTCAGCGCCGCGAAAGACGCGTGGAATCACGCGGGCTTTAGCCCCGTGGTTGCCCTTACCTCTTCGCCGCAGCCGCTTTCCCCTTCCCCGCCTTGCTCCCCTTCTTATCCAACCTCTCCAACACCGCCGCCACAATCAGTGGCAGTCCCACCGTCGCATCCACAAACACTTCCCCAAACCTTCCCCCTTCTGCCGGAGGCACAAACTTGCCCCACGAAATTGCCTCGCTATAAGGGCTGCCCGACAGCCCACCCCAGAAAACCGGCTCAGGACAAATGCGCAAGCCGTAGTGATATCGCTTCAGTGGAACGTTCTCGCCCAGTCGGCGGTGTCGCAACTCGCAGAATGGGCCAAACTGCTGCGACCAGTTTCGCGGCACGCCGCCACCAATGGTGACGATGCCAAGCTTTTTCTGCCGCAGCAAAGTCGCGGCAAAGTGTTCGAGATCTTCGAATGGATCGAACCGAATCTTGTGCCTGCCGGTGGATTCTCGCAAACGGTTATTCAGCGCGGTATCCAGCCCCATCTCAGAATCACTGAACGCCGGAACAAATACCGGTACGCCCATTGCATGCGCCGACTTCAAAATTCCCCGCTGCTCACCCGAGTGCTTCGCGAGATACGCTCCAATCGCGTGATTCAACTTGTAAGAGCACATCACCTCATTGTGATCCCAACCCTCAAGCACCGCCGACATGACTTCTTCAACGTCGTCGAGGTTCTGCTCGGGCTCCAGCGTGTCATACACACGGTTATAGCCCTGCTCGTAGAGTTCCTCGTCCGAGACCTCGGGGTTATAGCGGAAGTGAGCGCGGCCGGTCGCTTCCACCAGACCATGAGCCATCAGCGCGCCGGTCGAAACCACCGCATTCACGATGCCGCGATCAATCAACTCGGTCACAATCAGACCCTGCTTGGCCACGGTCATCGCGCCGGACAGCGTCATCACGACGAAACACTCTTCATCGCGAGCCATGGCTTCCAGAACATCCGCCGCTTCGCCCAACTGGCGCCCAGTGAACGCCGTCTTCGACATGGCCCGCACCAGATCGTCGATCGAGTGCACCCGGGTCAAATCAAGCGGCTCAAGCGGGATCAGCCGGTCTTCAATAGGATTATGCAGTCGCCGATCGACGCCGTCTCCAGCATGACCCGCGTGGTCGTGAGATTTTCCAGCATGTCCGCCGCTATGATTGCCCTGCTTCAAGATGACACCTCCAAGCTCGCCCGCAAGAGTACCGACACATTACTTTACAGGAAGGGTGTGAAAAGATGCCACGGATCAGAGGTGGGTCTCTCTGCGCAAGAAAACGCTCGCGTTTTTTCCGATGCCGATGAACGATGAACGTCCGGCCCAAGCAGCGAGGTTACATCAATCTTAGAACGGACTGCACAACTGTGGGCACCACGGCTCGAATGATTGCCGGCAGCACCACCGTTACGATGGGATACGCCAGTGCGATCAGAGACAAAGCCAGTAGCCGCCGAACTGTGGGTGTTAATTTGGCGAGATAGGCTCGCATAGCATCCTCTTGGTCTATGTACGGATGGTCTGCTGGAAAAGTTCCCTTCTCGTACCCAGTAGCTAGTACCCAGTACCTACGTATGGTGTGGCGCAGGGTTTCACTGGATACTAGGTACTAGGTACTAGGTACTGAGTACGGTCAATACTGGCACGCCGCAACTGCCAAGTGGTATGCTTACCCCGTCATGGGGATGCAAACTCTGCTCCGCAAAGTTTTCCTGATCGACCTTCTCCAGGGGTTGAGGGTCACGTTCCGCTATCAGGATCCGAAGGAAATCTACACCGAGCAATATCCGCTCGAGCGCCCGCAGGTGGCCGAACGCTACCGCGGTGCGCCGCGGCTGAACGTGAATCCCGATACCGATGAGACCATGTGCATTGCCTGCGATTTGTGCGCGCTGGCCTGCCCGGAAAATCTGATCGTGGTCTCCAGCGCGCGCAACGAGCAGACTCGCCGCAAAGAGCTCACCAATTTCACCTACGACCTGAGCCGCTGCATGTTCTGCGGCCTCTGCGAAGACGCCTGCCCCGTCGACGCCCTCGAACTCACCCAGGACTTTGAACTCGCCAGCTATACGCGCGAGGGTTGGATCTGGGATCGCGAGACTCTGGAAAAAGGTCCACAGCCCACGCAGTACAAGAAGTAGCTCTTGGCTCTTAGCTCTTAGCTTCTGGCTCTCAGCCGTCAGCCCCCCACTCTTTGTCATTCCGAATCGGGCGGCAGCCCGGTGAGGAACCTGCTGTTCTCGACACTCTCCGCGCAACCGCCGCGCATTTATTCTTGGATTGTCATCCTGAGGCCCGCGTTCTTGGCGGGCCGAAGGACCTGTGTAGCTTGCTGGCAGCAGCGATGCTGTCGGCAAAACTGCGTTGTTGCTCTGTGGCAACTTTCCTCCGGGCCGCGGCTACCGGATCGCCTATGGCTAGCTACGGCATCCGCCGGATATTCTCCATTCATCGTTGCCCTCACACTAAATCTATCGATTACCGAGATTAGCGCGTTCTCCGCACGCGCGAGGGATCGCAAGAGAATTCGAAGGCTGGAGGCCTCATTTATGTCACCCAAAAAAATTACACTTTTATCTGTGTTACTTTTCTCCGCGACCTGGGTCGTGGCACAAGCCGCGCCCGGCGGAGGAGCGGCGCACGGAGGCGGAGCACCTGGAAGTTCCGGAACTCCAGGGCAGACATCGCCTGGCGCACCGCCAACCGGAAACACGGGGCAGCCTCCGACTGGCAACACGACACAGCCGCCCACCGGCAGCACGCCCGGAACGAACGCAACGCCGGGATCGAATCCAACCAATCCAAATGCGCCCGGCGGCAGTTCGACGACGAATCCTAACGCTCCTAACAGCACAAACCCGAATCCAAACCCAAATCCCAACGTAAACCCGACCACGCCCGGTGCGCCCAACGGCGGATCGACCAACCCTTATAACTCGAACCCCGGATCGAATCCCAACAATCCGAACCCAGGCTCGAATCCCGGTACCTCGAACCCCGGCAGCTCGACAAATCCAGGGTCAACGACGCCGAACAATCCTCCGCCAACGGGTCCGAACACATAGAGAACTACAAAGCTGTCCCCCATCCGCGGGCCCTGTTAAGGGCCCGCTTTCTTGTCTCTGCAGCGGGTTGTGTACAAGGATCGTGGCGAGGATTTAAGGATTGCTTCCAGCTGGCTGTTGCTGTGTCATGCAGTGCATGGTGCCGAGCCCCCAGATGAGGTCTCCGGAATAAATGGGAATCACTTCTCGAGTGGAGAACAAACTCGAAAGCGTGTTCAAAGCGATGCGGTCGTTCGGATCGTTGAAGACCGGCACGAGAACGACTCCGTTCGCAATATAGAAATTGGCATAGCTCGCAGGCAGCCGCCGTTTCTCGAAGACGACCAGACCGGGCATGGGAAGTTCGACGATATTCAGCGGCTTGCCGGACTGATCGTGGGCGGCCTGCAGACGGCGGAGATTATCACTCAGAGGCTTGTAATTTACGTCCTTGCGGTTGCTTTCCACCATGGTCACAACCGTGTCGGCAGACACGAAGCGGGTCAGGTCATCGACATGGCCGTGGGTGTCGTCCCCATAGATGCCTTTGCCGAGCCAGATTACGTTCGGTGCACCTAGGTAATCGGCGAACATTTTTTCGTAATCCTTGCGCGACATCCCTGGGTTGCGTTGTTGTACTTTGCTGAGCAGGCATTCTTCCGTCGTGAGGAGCGTGCCACGTCCGTTGACGTCAATCGATCCGCCTTCGAGGACCACGCGGGTGTTCCTCGAGACAGGGCGGATTTCCTGGGAGTGAGCGGTTTGTGCCATTAGGGCGCCGATTTTCGCGTCGTGGCGGTAATTGGAATATTTGGCCCATGCGTTGAAGCGGAACTTGACGGCGAACTGTCGATGATTATGTGGGGACAGCCGCCCTCGGCTGTCCGGCCGGGCGAAGCCCGGCTCTGCCGGCACAACGAAAATGCATCCAGAATCGCGCAGCCAGACGCGATTCGTGGACCAGCGATGGAAGTGGACATTGGAAAGGTTCACATCGCCGCGCAATAGCAGTTTGCGAACTCTCCGCTCGGCTGCGGCATCATTCACGATCAACTCGACCCGCTCATGCCGTGCGAGATTGCGAATGATTTCGGCGTAGACCCACGGGATGGGTTCGAACCTGCCCGGCCAATCGCCGTGATAGTGCGGCCATGCGAGCCAGGTTGCAGCGTGCGGCTCCCATTCGGCGGGCATTCGATAGCTGCGAGATGATCGCAAAGAGGAATTATCGAATGAAGTATTCTTCGAATAGTTAGCGGAAGGTCTATTCACACTGAACTCTTATCGCCCGTCCAGCAGGCGGTTTACGATGGGTGCATACGCGTCAATCCGGCGGTCGCGCAGAAAAGGCCAGTTGCGGCGGATGTCCTCCAGCGCCTTTAAATCGACGTCGCCCACCAAAATTTCCTCTCGATCATGCGAGGCTTCGGCGAGGACTCGGCCAAAGGGATCGCAAAAAAACGATCCGCCCCAGAATTCCAGTCCGTGCCCCGGCGTCGACTTGCCGCGCACATTGCCAGTCTCGAAGCCGACTCGATTCACGACTGCGACGAAAACTCCATTCGCGATGGCATGGGAGCGTTGAATGGTTCGCCACGCATCGTGCTGCGCCACGCCGAACTCGGCCTTCTCCGCCGGGTGCCAGCCGATCGCCGTGGGATAGAAAAGCACGGACGCACCCTGCAGCGCCGTCAGCCGCGCACCCTCCGGAAACCACTGATCCCAGCACACAAGCGTGCCAACACGGCCTACGTTTGTGTCGAGCGCGCGAAATCCCAAGTCGCCCGGCGTGAAGTAAAACTTCTCGTAGTAGAGTGGATCGTCGGGAATGTGCATCTTGCGGTAAAGCCCGCTCAGCGAACCGTCCGAATCGAAAATCGCCGCCGTGTTGTGATAAATGCCGGGCGCGCGTTTCTCGAACAAAGACGCGATCAGCACCACTCCGTGCTGGCGAGCGGCGGCCGCAAGTTTTTCGCTTGCCGGACCGGGTATCGGCTCGGCCAGATCGAAAAGAGCGTGATCTTCGCGCTGGCAAAAATATTGCGTCTGAAATAACTCCGGCAGACATACCACCTGCGCCCCTCGCCCAGCCGCGTCGGCAACGCGTTCGAGAGCCTTGTGAAGATTCTGCTCCGGTTCAGGCCCGCAAGACATCTGCACCAGGGCTACACGAAATTTGTCGGGAGGCACGCGCGATTTCCTCGACGATCAATATAGCATCTAGAGAATGCCTGGATTCGTATTCGCTTTTGCCCGGCAGAAAAGATCTTCCTTAAACTGAGAAGCTCAAACGAATGAGGATCGCTACAATGAACTTCGCAGCCCCGGCAAGAATCGAGGAAAACCACGTCCGAGTACGATGAACTTTTTATGGAGGAAGCTCTGCGTTGCGCCCAGCGCGCCCTGGAAGCGGGCGAGGTGCCGGTGGGCGCAATCGTCGTGTGCGACGGGCGCATCGCGGGCCGGGGATGGAATCGCAACATCAGCGATTGCGATCCCACGGCGCATGCTGAGATTGTGGCGCTGCGTGAAGCTTGCGCCTGCCTGGGGAATCGCCGCCTGGCCGACTGCGAGCTCTTTGCTACAATTGAACCGTGCGCAATGTGTGCTGGGGCTCTGATCCATGCCCGCATTAAACGCTTGATTTACGGAGCGGACGATGCCAAGGCTGGAGCAGTTCGGTCCGTTATGCAAGTGCTGAATCATCCGCAACTGAACCACAGAGTGGAAATCCGGAGCGGGGTTCTAGCAGGCCGAAGCGCCGAAATGCTGCAAACGTTCTTTAAGAGCCGTCGTTAGTCGTTGGCCGTTAGTCGTTGGCTCAATCAGGTGTCTTGCATCTATGCCACTTGTCGTTCTGAAGTCACTTGTGGTTCCGAGGGCACTTTGTCATTCCGAGCGCAGCGAGGAATCTTGGTTTCGCTCATAGCTGAGAGCTGACGGTCGACAGCTTTTTCATCCGGAGAGGTGCGTGAGCGGTTGAAACGATCCGCCTCGAAAGCGGACATACCTTAACGGGTATCGTGGGTTCAAATCCCACCCTCTCCGCCATATTTTCATCCGCATAAACACTGGAGATTATAAGGCGAGGTTCAACGCTAGGCCACCTAGCAATCCGCTGGCTAAAATTAGGCGCTTTCAGGCTAGGGGTCTAGCTTCAACCCCTCGGATTTTTGTAGAAGTGGCTCTAACGCATCGGAAAAGGCATTGGACGTGTGGAAATTTGGCGGGTAGGGTGGCCACCGTACCGGCAAGGTGAACCAACTTGCTAAGCACGCATGTACTTGCGTGATGTTACGCGTAACGCATACTATCCATACGAAATGGATGCTAACCCGTTAGCATAAATAGGAACTCGGCTCGCGGTCTTGGACACCGCAAGCCGAGGATAGCTAGGGCCTTCAGGGATTGGACATCCTGGAGGCCCGTTGCTTGCGTGCATTCTATAGAATCGAATCCCGTTACTGCATCACTATAGCGATGTAACGGGAATCAAGGTAGACACGGCGGCGAAAGTCGCTCAAGCGGCTCTTGATTCAAAAGGCTATGCACGCGCCAAAAGCGAAACTCCCTCATGCACCGCCTGTAAATCTTCCGTCATCAAGTTCGCGTCCGGTCAAAACTGTTGATTTCCTCTACAACGTATATTACAATTCTATTGTGTAGGAGAAATCATGCCCACAAGGAAATCATTAGGGGAATTCGAGCAATTGATTCTGCTAGCGGTCTTACGTTTACGTGACGACGCCTACGGTATGCGAATCCGTCTAGAGATCAAGGAACGCACCAAACGCACGGTATCACTAGGCGCGATTTACACCACGCTTGAACGACTGGAAGCAAAAGGCATGATTACCTCCTGGGTCGGTGATCCGACGCCGGAGCGGGGTGGTAGGGCAAAGAAATTTTTCAAGCTGGAGGCATCTGGACAGCGGGCGCTTCGCGAATCACGAGCATTAGTTGCGAGTATGTCGTCCGGTCTTACTCCGATTCTAGGCGGTGCCATGTGACTTCCAAACGATCTAAGAAAGATGTGATAAGCCAACTGAAATCCTTTCACTTTATGCCGGGCGAACCGACGATAGAGATGTTGCGGACCTTGCCGGAAAAGGAGTTTCAGAATAAGTTAAGCGAACTCAGATATCGGGACGGGAGAATCTGGGGTACCCGACCGCCTAACTGGCAAGCCGAGCGGAAAGCAGCTTGGGAAGTCGCCAAATTGGCTAAACCGATAATGAAGGCCTATTGGTCGCGTCGTGCCCCGCAAAATTTATCCGCCGATGAAAGCCCGTCTCCTCCGCGTTTCTTCGAATTTCTTTTGTTGCTAATTCCAATTCGTCAACGTGATCATGTGGTAGGGGATCTAGAAGAAGAATTCCGCAGCATTACGGTTCCCAAGTATGGGAAAAGGCTCGCCTCGATTCTTTATGCATGGCAAGTTTTGATTGAGATTGCAAGAGCCGTCATTACCGGGGTGAGAGGAGTAGCCTTCGGTTGGATCTTTGCTAAACTCAGTAAATAGATTGTGTGCTAATTCGTGTTGGGAATCCGCCCTTGCTGCCTATCTTGCCCCTCCCGCCCATCTCAAGACTCTGTGCTAAATTGTGCTACGGATACTAACTTCTCCGCATTTCACACATTCTACGCACTTTATGAATCTGTAACTTACACAATCTAAATCTAAAAGAGGCGTCACTGTCCAAATCCCACCCTCTCCGCCATTACTTTTGTTTTCAATGTTTTATAAGGGACGCATGCCCTCATCAAAATGACATCAACCTGAATTCTCACTAGCCGCTTCGCACCGACCTTTCACGCGCAGACACCTTCTTGTTTGCCCTCTTTTTCGTGGGCTTGATTCGGAGTGCATCTATGGGCTGCCGACACGTAGAAACAGCCATCAACCACGCCTCAAACCCAAATTCGAGCCCGCTTGCCGGTTTGATCTCGCCTAACACTTGAGCGGCTTCTAACGCCACGGCCCCATGTAGGAACGCCCAAAGCGCAACGGACGCCCGCGCAGCTCGGTCGGGCCCGGCAATTCGTTGCACCTGCCCGACAGTGAACGTCCAGAGGCTTTGGTGGGAGGTCGTATCGTGCTCTGGCGCGTGGAGACTCATCATCACTTCGTAGAGGTGACGGTTGTCTCTTGCGAACTTAATGTAAGCAGATGACATCTCGCGGATTGCGGTAACCGGTTCGCACCCGTCGGCTGCCTTCCTCAACGCCAGTTCCAGTCGCCGGGCAGCTTCGTTTGCTAGAGCAGCTTCCAGTACTGAGCGATCGGAAAAGTAACGGTAGATTGCATTGGGCGCGAGGTCGAGGGAGGCCGCGAGATTCCGTAACGACAAGTCGCGGATACCCCTGTGCGCCAGATCCTTCACCGCGGCTGAAAGGATGGCTTGGCGGTCTGTTTTCGACGGATACGGCATACAGAACACTGTACACCTTGACAGGTCATGGGCCAAGATGTACGCTGTACATATTGAAGATGATCAGTGATCATCTTAGGAGGAATGCAATGGCAAACAGCAAAGATGTCGTGGTCACAGGGGTCTCGACCGGAATTGGTTGGGGAACCACAAAGGTGCTTGTTTCAAAGGGATTTCGCGTGTTCGGTTCCGTACGCAAGCAGGCTGACGCTGAACGCTTGCAAAGAGAGTTCGGCGCCGGCTTCGTGCCTCTCATGATGGACATTACGGACGCCGACGCTATACATCAGGCTGCTCAGAAGGTCGGCTCCATGATAGGCGACAGGAATCTGGTTGGCCTGGTGAACAATGCAGGAGCTGTCGTGAGTGGGCCACTGCTTTATCTGAGGCCCAGCGAGTACAGGCGGCAGTTGGAGGTCAACATGATCTCTCCGCTTGTCGTAATCCAAGCCTTCGCGCCTCTTTTGGGAACGGATAAGAAGAGGCAGGGGCCCACCGGGCGCATCGTGAACATCAGCTCTACCATCGCAAAAGTTGCTCTCCCGCTTCTCGGTGCTTATAGCTCCTCCAAAGCGGGTCTTGAAGGAATGTCGGACGCGCTGCGGCGAGAACTGATGTTATTTGGCATCGACGTCGTAATCATTGAACCGGGCACCGTGAACACGGCGATGTACGACAAGGGCGAAAAAGAAGATCTGAGTGAGTTCAAGCAGACCGAGTATTGGGAGTCGGTGCAGAACTTCCAGAAGTTCATCGTCACCGAAGCGCGTACTAACGGCTTATCCCCTGAGCGTCTGGGCGAAGCCGTCCACGTGGCACTCAGCACGGCGAAACCGAAGGCACGATACGCAGTAGTCCCGCAACGTTTCAAGAACTGGACTCTGCCCAGACTTCTTCCCGCGAGGATGCTCGACGCCGAACTCGCAAAGCAGATGGGACTCAAGAAGCGGTACCCAGCTTTCGATTGATCTCTTCCGTATCTCGATAGTCGCTATGACATGATAGTGACTAACGCAAGCTGATTCTATATAATCGCGCGTCATGCCAACCCAGGAGACTCTCTATAACGTAGCCAATCGAGTAGCCACGATTACTTTGAATCGGCCGGACAAACTCAACGCCTGGACGGCGCTGATGGAAAGCGAAGTGCGTTCGCACATGGAGAACGCCGAGCAGGACGACGAGGTCCGCGTGATCGTGTTGACGGGCGCTGGGCGGGGCTTTTGCGCAGGCGCTGACATGTCGCGGCTGAGTGCGGTGGCGGAACGCGGCGTGGATCAACGAGATTTGGATTCCCGGGATTTGGATGACCGGCTCCGCGAGCAGGCTGTGCGCGACGGTGCCAACCGCCGTGAAGGCGCGGCCCCGGATTTTCAGAAGAAATACTCATATTTCCCGGCGATCGGGAAGCCGGTAATTGCCGCCATCAACGGGCCGGTGGTTGGCCTCGGTTTGGTTATCACTCTCTATTGCGATCTGCGGCTGGCTTCGGACGCAAGCCGCTTCAGCACAACATTCGCGCGGCGCGGGCTGATTGCCGAGTATGGAATGGCCTGGATGTTACCTCGGATCGTTGGAATTGCAAACGCGCTCGACCTGCTGTTTTCTGCCCGGACCATCGATGCCTCCGAAGCACTGCGCATGGGGTTGGTGAATCGAGTTTTTCCCCAGGAAACCTTTCTCGAAAAAGTCCAGGAGTCTGCCCAAGAACTGGCTTCCACGGTGAGCCCGCGCTCGTTGCGCATAATCAAGCGCCAGGTATACGAGGCCATGTCGCAACCGCTCGCGGAAGCCTTCGACATTTCCGTACGCGAGATGATGGCGTGTTTCCGCACAGAGGATTTCAAAGAGGGTGTCGCACACTTTGTGGAGAAGCGCCCCGCTGCTTTCACGGGTAAATAGGAGACAGGCGGCAGACATGAATTTCTCGTTCAGCAGCAAAGTGAAGGACCTGCAACGGCGCTTGCAGGTTTTCATGGATGAGCACATTTATCCGAATGAGCAGCGCTACCACGATGAGATCGAGCGCAACCGCTGGTCGCCGCCAGCCGTAATTGAGGAACTCAAGCCCAAAGCCCGCGCAACTGGTCTGTGGAATCTGTTCCTGCCGGATGACGCGCACGGGGCGGGGTTGACGAATTTCGAATATGCGCCTCTGGCCGAGATTATGGGGCGCAGTTTTATTGCTCCTGAGGTGTTCAACTGCTCGGCGCCGGACACCGGCAACATGGAAGTGCTCGCCCGCTACGGCACCGCGGAACAAAAAGAGCGCTGGCTCAAGCCTCTGCTTGCAGGTGAGATTCGATCGTGCTTCTCGATGACGGAACCCGGGGTCGCCTCATCGGATGCAACCAACATCGAGGCGAGTATTGTTCGGCGGGGCGACGAGTATGTCATTAATGGCCGCAAGTGGTGGTCCTCTGGAGCGGGCGATCCGCGCTGCAAGGTCGCGATCTTTATGGGCCGAACTGACCCAGACCGAACTGGCACAGACCGAACTGACCCAAAAAAGACGGATCGCTCGGCCGCGCTCCATAAACAGCAGTCGATGGTGCTGGTGCCGATGGATAGCGCCGGGCTCAAGGTTGAGCGCATGCTGACGGTGTTTGGCTATGACCATGCGCCGCACGGGCACGGCGAGATCACTTTTGAAAATGTTCGCGTGCCCGTCTCGAACATGTTGCTCGGCGAAGGCCGAGGCTTTGAAATTGCCCAAGGGCGGCTGGGTCCGGGGCGTATTCACCACTGCATGCGCTGCATCGGCGTGGCCGAACGGGCCCTCGAAACCATGTGTAAGCGAGTGCAGGCGCGGGTGGCCTTTGGTAAGCCGCTGGCCGAGCAAGGCACCCTACGGGCCGACATTGCGCGATCCCGCATAGAGATCGAGCAGGCACGTCTTCTGATTTTGAAAGCGGCCTACATGATGGACACGGTCGGAAACAAAGAAGCACGCGCCGAGATCGCGATGATCAAAGTCGTGGCGCCGAATGCCTGTCTGCGAGTGTTGGACCGCGCGATTCAGGCTCACGGAGGTGCGGGCGTCTCCCAGGATACCTTTCTGGCTGGGGCCTGGGCGAATGTGCGCACACTGCGTTTGGCCGATGGCCCGGACGAAGTGCACACCGAAGCTATCGCGAAGCTGGAACTCAGGAAGTGGAGTGTGCCGCAGGCCCTGGGTGACAAGAAATAACCCTTCAACAAACTCTCGTGTGAATCTTTTCGACAGAGATACGAGATAAGAGATTAAGAGATGCGGCAAAATCGAGAGGAGACACCAGTGCCGCTTGTCCTGGAAACACCCCATTCCTTAAGAGATTGGTTAGGTCGCGAACTCCCTCTGACGGACTGGTTTCCCATCACCCCTGAACGAATTGAGCAGTTTGCTGAAGTTACCGAGGATCGCCAGTGGATCCACGTGGACCGCGAACGTGCCGAGCGTGAGTCTCCCTATGGGGCCACAATTGCTCACGGGTTCTTGACCTTGTCGCTGCTGAGCCGGTTTATGAAGGAGGCAATTCAGATTCGAGGCGGTCTCCGCATGAGCGTCAATTACGGCTTGAATCGAGTTCGATTTCCTTCTGCTGTGCGCGCCGACTCTGAGATTCGTGTTCGCTTCACTCTTCAATCGCTGAAAAACGTGCCTGATGCGCTGGAAGCAGTCTTTGATGCGAGAGTGGAAGTCCAGGGTAGCGACAAGCCGTGCTGCGTAGCTGAGTGGGTAGTTCGCTACTACTATATGTAAGGTAGTGGTCCGTTCTAGGCAGTGCGCGGAATCGGTAGTGGTCAGTTTCCAAGTAGCCGGCCAACCGGGAGTTGATCGGATTGGTCAACATAAGCGCGTTTCTCGGTACTGATTTGGAGAAACTTCCCCGAAGCCAACTTCTGGCCCGTGGCGTTGAAAGTCTGTACCAAGCAGAATTTTCGACTGGCCCTGATGCGGCCATTGTGGTTGCCGTAACACTCCGAGCCCAGGTGACGAACATTTTTTGCGTTGTCCTCAGATTCGAACCGTAGATTGAACCCACCCGGCAAAAGCATGCCAAACTGATGTTCTTCCGAAGATGAGAGCAAACTGCTGAAACGTGATTAGGAAGGCGCCCGCCCAAACTGTTGCGCGGTGGACACGCCGAGTCGCCAATAGATCGTAGGCAACCAGCAGCAGAATGAAGATATAGGAGAGACGCTCCGCCACCGGCGCGCTGAAACCAAATACCCTCGTATGGAGGAACCCATGCAAGTGCCAACGAGCAATGGGGGCACTCATAAGCGCCGTCGAAGCCACGACGATCAGCCGTTTGTGCGCCCCAGAATCAAAGCGTGCGCGGCAAGCGAAAACAATCAATATGGCGAAGGCGGCAATGTTGGCGAGTGGGAAAATATAGAACCCAAGTGGGTCGCGCACGCGGGAGACACGCGCCAACTGGTCGGTTGCAGCCCAAACTCCGACAATTAGCATGGAGCCCGCCAAAATGAAGCCTGCAATTCCAAGTCGGCGATGAATATCGACCCGACCCGCAACCGTCAAAGATGTTTGCGCAATGAGCAGCAGAATCCAGAAGGAAAACACCACGGCATGGACGTGAATGGCGAGGCTAGGTAGAGGCGCCCGGAGAGCTCCGGCGAGGTAATAGCTGGGCGCGAATCCCACGAATACAGTGACCAGCATAAGCCAAGCGATTCCCGGAAAGAAGAGGTGATCAAACCGCGCGCCGGAAAGACTTCTCGTCACCGGACCTGCAATTCGCTGCTGCCCTAAAGCTGTGGCCATAGTTTCCTCCGTTTGCATGGGTGCTTCTAAACAGTCGGCAGACTCAGACGAGTTTTTGAATACCTTGGTTCGAACCGGCACGTCCCTACAAAACTCTGAAATTTTGCTGATAAAATCCTGAGAACTTCCCCAAGCGCCGTATATGGCCGTTTCTAGCGACAAGATTTACGAATTTGGCGAGTGGCGCCTGGATCCCGCCGAGCATTTGCTCTCGCGGAAGGGCTCCCCCGTTCCCCTAGGTCCCAAGGTTTTCGATACGCTCCTCATGCTGGTCGAAAACGCCGGTCGTCTGGTCACAAAAGACGAATTCATGAAACGCGTCTGGCCCGACAGCTTCGTCGAGGACTTGGCGCTGACTCAAAACATTTCGCAGGTGCGAAAGATCCTGGGGAATGGTGATGAGCCGGTTATAGAGACTGTGCCGAAGAAGGGTTACCGACTGCTGGTCCCGGTGACGCTAAGGGAAAGAACGCAGTCCATGGAACCAGCAGCTCCAAGGAGGTCGGCTGAGGCCGTGAGCCGCCTACCTCTAAGCCGCGTTGCGTTCTTTTTGGTCCTTGGAGCGCTCGTTGTCGCCGCATTGATTGTAGCGAACCGCAAGTCTCGAAGCCTTCGTGCTTCCAATTTTGTCCAGATCACGAACGATGGTCGGGCAAAACAGGGCCCCATCGTCAGCGATGGGCTCAGACTCTACTTTCGCGAAGGCGCCTCGAATCATTACACCCTTGCTGAAGCGGCGGTTGCCGGGGGCGAGACGACGGCCCTGCCGACTCCGCTACAAGCCCCATACATCCTGGACATGGCCCCGAATCGATCTGAGTTCCTTGTTGGATCGTCTGGCCCCGAGACCTCAACCTCCGCCGCCCCCAGCAACACTGGCTCTATGCCTCCACTCTGGAAGTTCTCGCTGCCGGGAGGAGCGCTTCGGCGTGCCGGTCAGACCGCGGCAGACGCGGCAACCTGGTCGCCAGATGGAAGTGAGCTCGCATTCGTTGATGGCGCAGTGGTGTATCGCGCTCGGAGCGATGGCAGTGACGCAAAAGAAGTGGCCAGGTTGCCTGGCACAGGGTCCTGGTTGCGATGGTCGCCTGATGGTTCCCGCCTGGCGCTAACGGTTTTCGATAAAACGACCGGACGGTCTTCCCTATTGCAGGTTTTGCTGTCGGAAAGGAGAGCACGACGTCTGCTCGGTGCTTGGAATGAGCGAGGCTCCGAGTGCTGCGGCAATTGGACAGCGGATGCGAAGTTTTTCGTCTTCCAGGCTACGTACCAAGGAAAGACGGACATTTGGGCACTTCCAGAGAACAGCCAACAACCAGTGCAGCTCACCAGCGGACAAATCAACTCGTTGGCGCCCTTCGTGAGCGGGGATGGAAAGAAGCTCTACGTCATAGGTGAGCAACTGAGAGGCGAGCTGTCGCGTTACGCTTCCCAAGCGGGTGAATTTGTCCCTTATCTGTCAGGAATCTCAGCCGAATTTGTGGATTTCTCGAAAAACCGTCAATGGGTCACGTACATTACGTTTCCGGAGCAAACCTTGTGGCGCAGCAGGGTTGACGGGAGCCAACGGCTGCAACTTACCTCAAACCCTGTGCGTGCGGTTCTCCCGCGGTGGTCTCCTGATGGCAAGCGAATCGCCTTCTTTGACGTCGCACCGGGCAAACCCTGGAAAATCTATTTGATCTCGTCCGATGGTGGCATGCCCGAGCCACTGCTCAATGAATCAAGAAATGAGATGGACCCGACCTGGTCTCCCGACGGGACTTCGCTTGCCTTCAGCTACTTTCCCCTATTCGACCGAACGACGCCAGAAAAACTTGGGATCTTCATCGTCAATGTGAACAATCGAAGCGTTCAAAAGGTACCGAGCTCTGACGGCTTGTGGGCGCCACACTGGTCGCCGGACGGACGTTATTTGGTCACTAGGTCGACCGACATGCTCACTTTAATGCTCTACGACTTCAAGTCACAGGCATGGTCAAGAATTGTAGAAAACACCTATGTCGGCGATATGAACTGGTCCTCCGACGGACGTTACCTCTACTATTCGCGTCGCGGAAGCGATCCAGCAATTTTACGTAAACGGCTCTTGGATGGCGCAATCGAGCAAGTTGCCGATCTGAACGGAGTGCGACAAACCGGTTTCCGAAGCGGATTTTGGATGGGCCTCACTCCTGACGACTCACCTCTGGTACTGCGAGATATTGGAACTGAGGAAATCTATTCTCTCGATTTATCGACTCATTAAGCGGCGAAGGACAAGACCTCCGGGCGGTTGAGAAGAATGGGAGGCGGGTAGTCCCCTCGGAAGTTAGCCAGAAACGGGTTTCGAGGAAGTTGGCCGGATTGGTATCGAGAAGTCGGCTTGGGGGAAGCGATTCGCGCTTACTCCTGGATGACAAGGTACTCGCAAACTGACACACTACCGCGGAATCCTCTTAGCGGTGAGTACACAGTCCCGGGGCGGCGAGGTGCGGCACCGCATTGAAGGTAAATAACCGTAGCTGCTCTTTTCGCAAACGCAGGATTGTGTAGGATGCGTTATACACTGCCCCGGCAAGCCGCATGATCCGCTCATCGGAAATCTCCAGTGACAGGCCAGTCCAAATCGCAAGCGGCGTGGCCGACGTAACCACGAGAATGTTCTCTTGCCGCGCGTCGAGCATCCTCAACCGGCAGGCCGCAACGCGCTCACGAAACTGGTCCCACGTTTCGCCGCCATAGGGATAACGACCGGCAAGCCATGCCTCCACCACTTTTGTATCGCAAGGCATCCATCTGCGATGAATTCGTGCCCCGTGCGCGCCCTGGCTAACGCGAACCTGCTCGCGCATTTCGTCGTATTCGTGCAGAAATTCCGGATCTTCGGCAGACAGGAGCGGAGCAATTTCGCGATACACTCGCCCCAGATCGAATTCATCCCACCCAGAATCGACGCGAACTGTGGGGAAGCCAACCCCCGC
>Ga0210394_10003890_pt1 | contig 18016 bp, 12 predicted proteins | sample IncBWC12MmetaG_FD_160121 | JGI IMG/M metagenome (GOLD analysis project Ga0210394, IMG submission 160121) | Forest soil microbial communities from Barre Woods Harvard Forest LTER site, Petersham, Massachusetts, United States - Inc-BW-C-12-M | ecosystem: Environmental > Terrestrial > Soil >... | reverse complement strand
ACCCGCCCGCTGGGCAGAACCTTCAATTGCCGCTGCGATAGACCTGTATGTCCAGATCGCGGATCTTCTTGCGCAAGGTGTTGCGGTTAAGCCCCAAAAGGTCGGCCGCCCGGATTTGGTTGCCGCGGGTCGCCGCCAGCGCCGCCGTGAGCAGCGGCACCTCGATTTCCTTGAGGATCCGGTGGTAGAGGCCGGGGGGCGGCACACCATTGGGGAAACCCGAAAAATGCGAAGACAGATAGGCTTCGACGGCGCCGCCGAGGTTGTCGATGCTGTGGTTCGCATTGCCGCCCGACGCCACCGCCGGAGGCGCCAATTCGCCGTCGATGACCGATCCGGTGATGACGTCCTGCGGATATAGTGCTGCAAGCCGGCGGGCGAGGTTTTCGAGTTCGCGAACGTTGCCCGGCCAGCGATGCTGCTTCATGCGATCCAGCGCGAGCGCATCAAGCTTCTTCGGCGGCAATCCGTCCTTCTCGGCCAGCGCAAAGAAATGCCGGATCAAATCAGGCAAGTCCTCGATCCGCTCGCGCAGCGGCGGAAGCCGCAACGGCACGACGTTGAGGCGAAAGAACAGGTCCTCGCGGAACAGGCCCTGCTGAATCAGAATCCGCAAATCCTTGTTGCTCGCCGCTACAATGCGCACATCGGTCTTGATCGGCGTACGGCCGCCCACGGTCGTGTATTCGCCCTGCTGGAGTACCCGGAGCAGTCGGGTTTGCGCTTCCATCGGCATATCGCCGATTTCGTCGAGAAACAGCGTTCCGCCTTCGGCCTGTTCGAACCGGCCGGAGGCGCGTGTGTTGGCGCCGGTGAATGCGCCGCGTTCATGACCGAACAGCTCCGACTCGATGAGATCGCGCGGGATCGCTGCCATGTTGACGGCGACGAACGGCCCGTTGCGCCGCTTGCCGTAGTCGTGCAGCGCGCGCGCCACCAATTCCTTGCCGGTCCCTGACTCGCCGGAGATCATCACGGTGAGATCGGTCTGCATCAGACGCGCCAAAACCCGATAGATTTCCTGCATCGCCGGCGAACGGCCAACCAGCGGTATGGAGTCGAATTCGGAATCGTCGACGCTGTTGGCTACCCGCTCCTTCGGCTCCGCGAGCGCGCGGCCGACAATCGCGATCAATTCCTTCAAGTCGAACGGCTTCGGCAGGTATTCATATGCACCGCGCTCGGAGGCGCGGATCGCCGTCATGAAGGTGTTCTGCGCGCTCATCACGATCACGGGAAGATTCGGCCGCATCTTCTTGATCCGCGGCAAGAGATCGAACGCGTTCTCGTCGGGCATCACAACGTCGGTGATCACCAGATCGCCCTCGCCCTGGCTTACCCAGCGCCACAACGTCGCCGCGTTTCCTGTCAGCCGCACCTCGTATCCGGCGCGCGACAGCGCCTGATTGAGAACCGTGCGGATGGCTGTATCGTCGTCGGCGACAAGTATGCTACCTGCGGGCATCGTTATTCCTCATCTTGCGTGTTGTGAGGCATGCAACGGCGTCCCCGAAACGTCATCGCGGTCACTTTGATCGAAATGTTTCGCGGCATTGAACATCGGAAGCAGCACCCGGAAGGTGGTTTTTCGCGGCTGGGATTCGCATTCGATGATGCCGCCATGATCGCCGACGATCTTGGCCACCAGCGCCAGTCCGAGCCCGCTGCCTGTCGGCTTGGTCGTGACGAACGGGTCGAACAGGTTCGGCAACAGGTCCTCCGGCACGCCGGGACCGTTGTCCCTGACGCAGAATTCGAGCGGCAACGACACCCGCGATTTCTTGCCCGGCACCGAAAGGCGTACGCCCGGACGGAATGCAGTGGTGAGCTGTATCTCTCCGTCGCTGCCGAGGTCGGCCAGGGCCTCGGCGGCGTTCTTCACCAGATTCAGAAAGACCTGGACCAACTGGTCCTGATTGGCGAGCACCGGAGGCAGCGACGGATCGTACTCTTCGACGAAGCGGATATTGCGGGCGAAGCCAGATTGCGCCAGCCGTTTGACGTGATCGAGCACCGAATGGATGTTGATCGGACCGCGCGCCACCGGCCGATCGTCGCCAAACACTTCCATGCGATCGACCAGCGTGACGATGCGGTCCGCCTCATCGCAGATCAGCCGCGTCAGCATGCGGTCTTCGGGCGAAGCCGCCTGCTCGAGCAACTGCGCCGCACCGCGGATCCCGGACAGCGGGTTCTTGATTTCATGCGCCAGCATCGCTGCCAGCGCGATCACCGAACGGGCCGCGCTCCGGTGCGTCAATTGCCGATCCATCTTGTCGGCGATGGTACGTTCCTGCAGCATCACGACGATATGACCGGGCCGCTCGGTGAGCGGCGCCACGTGAAGATCGACCAGACGATCGCCACCCATTCGCGGGGTACCCAGGTCAACCTTGTACTCATTGACCGGCGAGCCGCTTGAGCGCACCTGATCGATCAGCGCCAGCAAAGGGCTTCCGAAGGGCACCAGCTCCTTCAACGACTGACGTTGAAGAAATTGCGCGGAAATCTCGAAAAACGACTCGGCCGACATATTTGCATCGACGATCCTGCCATCGGGCGCAACCAGCAGCACGGGATTGGGCAACGCGTTGAGGATGGCATCGGCGTCGGACGGCACGGGTCGGCGATTTTCTGCGGCCGAGGTCATGCAACGCTCCACGCAAAGTCGTCGAATGCATCCTGCAGGGATCGATGCACGAGGCGCGGATCGTCTGATGTCAGAATCCTCTCGCGCCAGCTCTTGAGCGTCGTCGCCGGCGACCGGCTGTATTGGGCCGCGATCTGCAATGCCCAGCCGAGATGCTTGCGCGCATGGCGAAGGCCAACGCGCAGACCGTAATGGCTGCAAACCTCGTCATAGAGGGCGCGAATATGTTTGAGCTGCTCCGTCAAGGAGGGTGCGGATTCCACAACCCCGGTGTCGATGCGACGCCCGATCTGGCCGGGCAACCATGGCTGGCCCTGCGCGCCGCGGCCGACCATGACGGCATCGGCGCCCGACATTTCGAGCGCGGCCACGGCCTTCTCGAACGAGGTGATATCGCCGTTGACCACCAGCGGAATACGAATGGCATCCCTGACTGCACGCACCGCGCGCCAGTCGGCTTCACCTTTGTAGAACTGGCAACGGGTGCGGCCATGCACCGAAATCAGCTGCACGCCTGCAGCCTCGGCGCGGCGCGCCAATTCCGGTGCGTTGACGGAACGATCGTCCCAGCCGAGCCGCATCTTCAGCGTCACCGGCACCTTCACCGCGGAAATGGTCGCCTCGATCAGTCTCAAGGCGTGGTCGAGGTCGCGCATCAATGCCGAACCGGACTGGCCGCCCGTCACATGGCGCGCGGGGCAGCCCATATTGATATCGATGATCTCGGCGCCAGCGGCTTCGGCGATACGGGCACCCTCCGCCATCCATCTGACTTCGCAGCCGGCGAGCTGAACGACGTGCGGGCCTATTCCGGAAGCTTCGCACCGCAGCCGCGACATCGGTCGACCGTTGACGAGATCATCGCTCGCGGTCATTTCCGAGACGACAAGTCCGGCTCCAAGTGCCGCAACCAGGCGTCGAAAGGGGGCGTCCGTGACGCCCGACATGGGTGCCAGAAGAACCCGGTTAGCGACCTGAATATCGCCTATTTTCAGCGGTTTAAGGTGTAAGGATTCCAGGGCGGTCACGGATTTCTCGTTGTTTCGACAGACGCCGCGCCTGCCGGAATCCACTTTTGGGCACAAATCTTGTGCAGTCAAGTTATATGCCTACACTTTAGACAGTTCTATAAATCTTGCAAGTGCACTGCAACAAAATATGCTTTTCCCCACAGCGTATGGGAATCGTTCTGTTTTCGTCGCGTCCGCATGATAAGGGCAGAGCGCCGGCATTTACCGCGCGTTCAAAATCCCGTTTGCATCTAGTTGAAATCCCATGCCGAAACCTGAGCGGACTGCAGCCATCCTTGTCGCGGCCGGACGCGGCCTCCGCGCCGGTGCGGGTGGACCGAAGCAGTACCGCTCGATCGGCGGCCAGACGGTTATTTTCCGGGCGATGGAACCCTTTTGCCGACATCCCGAGGTATTGGCCGTGCAACCGGTTTTGAATCCCGACGACATCGCCATTTTCAATGAGGCCGTGCGGGAGTTGAAGCACGAGCCTCCGGCAAACGGGGGGGCCACACGTCAGGCTTCGGTGCATGCCGGACTGGAGGCGCTCGCCGCCCAAAAGCCTGACGTCGTTCTCATCCACGACGCCGCGCGACCCTTTGTCTCCGCAGCGCTGATTTCGCGCGCGATCCAGGCAGCTTCCGCTACAGGCGCGGCGGTTCCCACCATACAAGTCGCCGACACAATCAAACTGGTCGATGGCAGAGGAAATGTCGAGGCGACGCCCGAGCGCGCCCGTTTGAGAATCGCACAAACCCCGCAGGCGTTCCGCTTTGATGTTATTCTCGATGCCCACCGCCGCGCGGCGCGCGACGGCCGCAGCGATTTCACCGACGATGCCGCGCTGGCGGAATGGGCGGGATTGACGGTGGCGACATTTGAAGGCGATCCTGCGAACATGAAACTGACGACTCCGGAAGATTTCGCCCGCGAAGAAGCCCGCCTCGCGAGCCGGCTCGGCGACGTCAGGACCGGGACAGGTTACGACGTTCACGCCTTTGGCGAGGGCGATCACCTCATGATTTGCGGCGTTCGCGTGCCGCACACCAAAGGCTTCCTCGCGCATTCGGACGGCGACGTCGGCCTTCACGCGCTCGTCGACGCCGTCCTCGGCGCGCTGGCGGATGGCGATATCGGTTCGCATTTTCCGCCCAGCGACCTGAAATGGAAGGGCGCGGCATCGGACAAGTTCCTGAAATACGCGGTCGATCGGGTGACGGCGCGTGGCGGCCGCATCGCCAATCTGGAAGTGACGCTGATTTGCGAACGGCCGAAGATCGGCCCGTTGCGCGACACCATGCGCGCGCGGATCGCGGAGATCGCTGGGGTGAGCATCTCGCGGGTTGCGGTGAAGGCGACGACCAGCGAGCGCCTCGGCTTCACCGGCCGCGAGGAAGGCATCGCCGCGACCGCGAGCGCCACCATTCGCCTGCCATGGGATGACAAAGGTTGGGACGACAAAGGTTGGAGCGGTTAAATGAGCGGCAGCGACGCCCGCGCCCTCTCCCGCTCGCTGCTTGATCTTTGCCGGATGCGCAAGCTGACCATTGCGACCGCCGAATCCTGCACCGGCGGTCTGGTCGCCGGTGCGCTCACCGATATTCCCGGCTCCTCCGATGTGATCGACCGCGGCTTTGTCACTTATTCCAACGAGGCCAAGCGGGCGATGCTCGGGGTCAAGGCCACGACGCTTGCAACCTTCGGCGCGGTCAGCAAGGAAACCGCGACCGCGATGGCCATCGGCGCGCTGGAGCGAGCCGGCGTCGATCTTGCCGTGTCCATCACCGGTATCGCCGGTCCGGGAGGCGCCACGCCGGGAAAGCCGGTGGGCCTCGTGCATTTTGCCGTCGCCGCCCGCGACGGCCGAATTCTGCATCGCGAGAGCCGCTTCGGCGCCATCGGCCGCAGCGCGGTGCGGCAGCGCTCGGTCGTGGAAGCCCTGCGCATGTTGTTGGAACTGGCGCGCGGGCCGCAGGCAACCGCAAAACCGCGACGCGAAGCCGCCAGCCGGATCTATCCCCGCCTGGCACGAACGCCCCGCCGCGGCGCGGTCAAACGGCGGCGGCCGCCGCGGGCATAGCAAGCCGCACGACAAGCACTCATGATGCGGTCTTGCCAACGACGCCCGGCTTTCCATAAATCGCATCCGCGCGCTTTTCGAACGCCGCCGCGAAGCGCTGGAATGCGGCGTCGAACATCGTGCCCATCAGCATTGCCAGCATCCGGCTCTTGAATTCGTAGGCAAGGTAGAACCCGACTTCGCAGTCATTGTCCGACTTCGGATCGAACGTCCAGCGATTCTCGAGGTTGCTGAACGGCCCCTGCAGGTACTCGACGAGAATTTTCAGGTTGGGACGGTCCAGCGTCACCCGGCTGGTGAAGGCCTCGCGCACCAGCTTGAACGCTACCGTCATGTCGGCGATGACGATTTCGGTGCCATCGGACTTTGGCGTGCGCTGACGTATTTTCAGCGAGCGGCACAACGGCACGAATTCGGGGTAGCGCTCGACGTCGGCGACCAGGTCGAACATCTTCTGCGCGCTGTGGTGAACCCGGCGCTTGCTTGAGAATCTTGGCATTGCCTTGACGCTCTAGCGGGATCTTGCGGCGCGCGCCGCCTGCAATCGCGCGAAATCCTCGCCAGCGTGATGCGACGACCGCGTCAGCGGGCTCGCTGACACCATCAGGAATCCCTTGGTATAGGCGACCTTCTCATAGCCCGCGAACTCATCCGGGGTCACATAGCGCATCACGGCGTGGTGCTTTCGGGTCGGCTGCAAATACTGGCCGATGGTCAGAAAATCGACATCCGCCGAGCGCAGGTCATCCATCACCTGCAGGACCTCGTGGCGCTCTTCGCCGAGACCGACCATGATGCCCGATTTGGTGAAGATGGTCGGATCGATTTCCTTGACCCGCTGCAGCAGCCGGATCGAATGGAAATAGCGCGCGCCCGGGCGCACGTTCAGATACCGCGACGGCACCGTTTCCAGATTGTGGTTGAACACGTCGGGCTTCGCCGCCACCAACGCTTCCAGCGCACCCTCCTTGCGCAGGAAATCCGGCGTCAGAATCTCGATGGTCGTGGTCGGGCAGCGCGAGCGGATCGCGCGGACGGTCTGCGCGAAATGCTCGGCGCCGCCGTCGGCGAGATCGTCGCGATCCACCGAGGTGACGACGATATGGGCGAGCCCCAGTTTGAAGGTCGCCTCCGCGACGTGCTCCGGCTCGTGAGCATCGAGCGCGCCGGGCATGCCGGTCTTGACATTGCAAAAGGCGCAGGCACGGGTGCAGGTGTCGCCCATGATCATGAAGGTCGCGTGCTTCTTGTCCCAGCACTCGCCGATATTCGGACAGCCCGCCTCCTCGCACACCGTGACGAGGCCGTTTTCCTTCACGATGTTGCGGGTATCGGCATAGCCGCGCGTGGTCGGCGCCCGCACGCGAATCCAGTCCGGCTTCGGTGGCGAGAGCGCATCCGGCCGATTCACCTTTTCCGGGTGACGCGGGCGCAGCGGCGTGGCGGAGACGGTATCGACGACGACGACCATGGAGAATCCGTATCTGTCAGACCTTTAGGTAATCCGGTGGACCGAGAACCGCAACCGCTCGCCTAGGTCTGCTTTCGGTCTTAACATACCGGCCCGAATGGCCCAAAACCGCACCCTGATCGCGCCAAAACCAGGCAAACCCCTCAAACGTACCTTCTTTGCTCGCAGCGTGCATCAGGTCGCGCCCGACCTGATCGGGGCCACGCTGCTGGTGAACGGCGTCGGCGGCATCATCGTGGAGGTCGAGGCCTACCACCACACCGATCCGGCCGCACACTCCTTCCGCGGACCGACGCCGCGCAACCGAGTGATGTTCGGCCCGCCTGGATTTGCTTATGTCTATCGCTCCTACGGCATCCATTGGTGCGTCAATTTTGTCTGCGAACAGGAAGGTTCGGCGAGCGCCGTGCTGATCCGCGCGCTGGAGCCCACCCACGGCATCGCGGCTATGCGGCGCCGAAGGCACTCCGACGACGAGCGATCGCTCTGTTCGGGGCCGGGCAAGCTGACCGAAGCGCTTGGGATTACCCACCAGCACAATCGTCTTCCGCTCGATGCGCCCCCGATCGCGCTGCGCGCCCGCGCGAGCACGCCGGAGATCGCCTCCGGCGTGCGGATCGGCCTGACCAAGGCGGTTGAACTGCCCTGGCGATATGGGCTGAAAGGCTCGCGGTTCTTGAGCAAGCCGTTTTGATGAGAGCATCCCCCGCCCGTCGTCATGCCCCACCACCGGGCGGCGCGTTGCGTCGACCCGGTGGCGGGTGATGACAACAGAGAAATAGCTGCGCACTCCCGCGGCGCGATCGCGCCCGAGTCATGCATCAATCTTCCGCCCCATAAAGGGCGTGGGGAATGCCGGGTGCCGATTGCACCCGCAGCCTCGTGTGTAAAATGGTAGAACACACGAGTTAGTCACCACGGTCGCACCGGGATCACCCGGCATTCCCGCACGCGGATGGTTTTAACGGTTTCCTTCGCGCTCTCCCCGGTGATCGGGCTTTCTTGTCACCGTCATCGGCGGAATTTTCTTCCGCCAACTTGACGCCGGCGTCGAGGCGTCAGGACCACACGACTTCGCCGTCCGCGAACGCCTTCCGAAAAAGCCACTCGGCGGGCTTGATACCAGTCCCGCCGAAGCCTTAGCGAAGGCGGATCAGCGCCGCTCGTCTTGCGCCGCCGCCGCGTCCACCGCATCCCGCCCAACGTCCGTGACGATCGCGAAACGCCCCTTTGAGTGGGACGGGATGGCGAGAGATATGGATGTGATTTGGGGGAAACGAGAAGGGATTTATTTTTGCAGGAAGGACTGGACAGGTAGCATCAGCTTGATGCGGTTCAATAAATTGCTGTTTTGGCGCACATTCCTGAAAGACTGCCGGCTTCTCGGACCGCGGCATCTCATGACCGATCATCCGCATCAAACGGCAGATACGCAATTTGCAGACTAGGCCACCGCGTTTCGCTCGATGACTTCACGATAGAATGATGCGCTTAGCTTCGGCGTGCGACGCTGGGTCTTGAAGTCGACCCGATAGAGCCCGAAGCGCTTTTCGAATCCGTCCGACCACTCGAAATTGTCCATCAGACTCCACAGGAAATACCCACGCACGGGCACACCCTCGGATGTCGCGCGCTGCAGTTGCGTCAAATAATTGCGCAGGTACATGATGCGATCCACATCGTAGATATTGCCGTCCGCGGCAGGCTCGTCAGTTGCCGACGTTCCGTTCTCGGTGATGTAAATCGACTTCACGTCCCAAAGCTTCGTCACGTGGCGCGGCGCCCAATACATCGCCTCGGGGCCGATCCTGAGCCAGGTCGAGTCCATATGCGGAAAGGTTTTGGGAAACGGCACCACGCTAAAGCCATGCTCGTTGTCGGCCGCAACGACATAGCGATGCGGCGTGTAGACATTGAGCCCCACAAAATCGATCGGGGATGAAATGGCGCGCAGATCTTCGGCCGGGTATTTCGGGGCGTTGTCGCCGGCAAATGCCAGAAATGCATCCGTGTATTTCCCTTCGAGCATCACGGTAAGGTAACCGGCATTGAGTTCGCGCGTGGCGATTTCTGCCGCACGTATGTTTGCGGGCGTTTCGATTGCGGGTATGCAGATGGTCATGTTCTCGGCTGGCCCGACATCGGTTCCACCGCGTCCATGCGCCCGCACCGCTTGCACCGCGAGACCATGCCCCAGCGCGACATTGTGGCGAATCTGGTTCAGCGCAGCCTGCGGTAACCTCAGGCCCGGCGCGTCGAGGCCGGCGCCATAACCGAGTTCAACGAGCCTCGCACATTCATTGATCGTGAAAAAGTGCTTCACACGATCGCTCAAGCGCGCTGCGACATAGCCGGCATAATCGCCGAAGGCCCTTGCGGTATCGCGAGACATCCACCCGCCCTGACGATCCTGAAGCGTCTGGGGTAAATCCCAATGGTACATGGTCGCAAACGGCTCGATGCCATTCGCCAGCAGTTCGTCGAGGAGACGATCATAGAAATCGAGACCTTTTGGGTTTGGCGAACCTGTACCTTCCGGGAAAACACGAGGCCACGCTATCGAAAAGCGATAGGCCTTCGCCCCCAGCGCCTTCATCAATTGCACATCGTGCTTGTACCGATGATAACTGTCATTCGCGACGTCGCCATTGCTGCCATCCGTGGTCTTGCCGGGCGCGTGGGTAAAACGATCCCAAATCGATGGCCCTCGTCCGTCCTCATTGACGGCCCCTTCGGTCTGATAGGCTGACGTCGCGGTGCCCCACAGGAAGTCGCTCGGGAAGCTGGAGGACAGGCTCCGGTCCGGCAGTTTGGTGCTCGGGTCGGCCTGACTGGAGCCGGCGGATTTCGCCGATATTCCGAGAGCCGACCATCCCGCGATCCTGGCAAAATGGCGCCGAGAGAGTGCGTTGAACAACATCACTTTACTTGTTGGGACCACGACAAATTTGCTATCAGCCGATCCTGTACTCGGCGGTGCGTTGGCATCCCGACCTGCCGGCGCGGACCGCTTTACCATATTCGACAAGCTTCCTGGAGGACAGAACCAATCGCCGTTCGCACGCCGCTAGCGCTTCTTCTGATATCCCTGAGCATCATTGCCGCGGCCTGGTGGTGGTTGGCCGAGCCGGTCACGCTTGCCCATGCGCCGATCGATCCCGCGGCAAAACTGGATTGCGTGTCTTACGCGCCGTTCCGGGATGACCAGACTCCGTTGAACCCGGAATTGATCGTCAGCGAGACACAGATACAGCAGGATCTCGTCGAGCTTGCCAAAATATCCAACTGTGTCCGCACCTATTCCGTCGACAACGGATTGGACAAGGTGCCCGAACTGGCTTCCAGGGTCGGCCTGAAAGTTCTGCTCGGGATCTGGATCGGAAACGATCCCCGCAAAAACGCCCTCCTGATTGATACCGCGATCTCGCTGGCCCGGGATTATCCTGGTGTAATCAAGGCGATCATCGTTGGCAACGAAGTGCTGTTGCACGGAGAAATGACCCCGATTGACCTTCGGAAACTCATCCGCTCGGTTAAAGCGCGCGTGAATGTTCCAGTGAGCTACGCCGACGTTTGGGAGTACTGGCTGCGCTACCGGGAAGTCTATGACGATGTCGATTTCGTCACGGTTCACGTCCTGCCCTATTGGGAAGACGTTCCGGTCAGCGCCGAAGACGCGGCCGCGCATGTAGCTGCCATTCAGAAGCGGATGGCCACTGCCTTTCCCGGCAAGCAAATCCTGATCGGCGAGACTGGCTGGCCAAGCCGGGGACGGATGCGTGAAGGAGCGCTTCCATCGCGCACCAACCAGGCCCGCGTCATCTCCGGGATTCTTGATCTGGCGAAGCGCGGAAATTTTCACGTCAACCTGATCGAGGCCTACGACGCGCCCTGGAAGCGTCGGTGGGAAGGAACTGTGGGCGGCAATTGGGGCCTGTTCGATGGAAAGGATCGCAAGCTGAAATATCCGCCCGGTATCGCCATCAGCAATTATCCGTTCTGGAAGCTGCAGATGGGAAGCGGCATGGTTTTGGCGGTCTCGGTGTTCGCCGCAGCGTGGCTGGCATTGAGACGCAGACCCTGGACGCCACCGCTTGCCTGCTGGGTGGCAGTCGCGATATCGGCGGCCACGGCCGGAATCCTGCTGGGGGTGGCCGCCGACGAGATGTTCTATGGAAGCTACGGTCTCGGTGGCTGGCTCGGCTGGGGTTCGCTGCTGGCGGCCGCGATCGCCTCACCCCTGATTGGTGCCAACGCCTTGATGTCGGGGCGCGGATTGCCGACATTTCTGGAATTAGTCGGCCCGCGCGAAAACAAAACCTTGCCGAACGCCACGATGTTTTTGGGGCTCGTGCTGACCGTGACGACGTTGATCGCAACGGAGACCGCGCTGGGCTTCGTGTTCGACCCGCGTTGGCGCGATTTCCCGTTCGCCGGACTAACCATGGCAGTGGTGCCGCTCTGGACATTGGCGGTGTTCAACGGGCCAAAATCCGGTACGCGCCCGCTCGCCGAAGCCATCTTCGCATCCTGCTTCGGCGCTACTGCGCTGTATGTCATCTTCAATGAAGGCTCCCACAACTGGCAGGCCTTATGGACTTCTGCTGCGTATTTTCTGCTCGGCAGCACACTCTGGCAGGCGCGTTCCGTTGCTGTTGCAGAGGCAAAGCCGGCCGTTCCGGTCGACATTTCCGAAACCGGCTTGGTTGGCAGCGAAAGTGTCGGCGTTCAACCCGATCGGTATCGCTTGAGGCCAAGAGCTAACGTCGCAGGCTAGAGTCAGCGCTCACCGAGTTCGTAGCGCATGATTCGAGGCTCCGGTTTGGCAGACCTTGAATCACTCCAAACCGGTGCCTTCAACCGGCATTTCCACGATTACCTCCCAAGCGGACATGACAAAATCGACGGCCCGCGGGTTACCGTGAGGCAGACCGGAAGTTGCGGGCGCTCGTCAAACCCTACGTTGCTCGACGAAACAATCTTCCACGAACGTCAGTTGCAGAAATTGCATTTAGTGAGGCTTCCAATTCGATCTTTTCAATCGCATACCCGACATCGCGTCCGTAGAATACGTGAGTTACGTTGGGAAGTGGCACGACGGTGTAACCTCCCTCAAACTCGCGGAGGGCATGTTCAATCCGGGCGCGAATGTAATCAAAGCTGAACGGATTGTTTTCATCGGTCCCGCCGGTATCGCGGACCGCAATGCAAACCTGTCCAACGCGACGGAGTCCCTCGGCGATCAGGGCCTTGTGGCCGTCGTGGAACGGCTGGTAACGACCGATGAATATGGCTGTTGGCCGCTTTGGGTCGAAAATGGGTCGTACCCGTTTCGCTATCTGTTCCGCCCAGTAATCCGGAGTGCCCTCCGCCGAGACCCTCAGGTTAAACTGTGCGGGTGGAACGAACATGCGGTTCGTATCTTCAAAGCGCCCCGCGGACACACGATCAACCCAGACAACGAACGCGGAACCTCCACGTGTGAAGGCCGCGCGGGTGTCTTCGGTGGGGCAAATGAAGTCAGCAACCGCGAAACTCCCGGTCCCGATGACTTGATCACACAACCAGCCCATGCGACGCGCATGTTCGATCCTGTCAGGTTCGGAAAATCCGAGACCTGCGTTAATTTCGCGGCGGACTTCATCAGCATTAAAGTGAACCGCGTTGAGTCGTGGTGCAAGTGCGCGTGCCAGTGTCGTTTTTCCCGCGCCAGGCAGGCCCATAATCAGGATCTTGCGATTCATTGATTCCTCACGCCAATTCATCTTCCGGGATTTCACGGGCCAGCCGCGAGCGTAACGGCGCGAGCCGTTCCGCATGATTTCGCCATTTGCCGATCGAAGACGAATAGATCGGGCGGCGCACTTGAACAGCGCTTGCGGTCGCTGACGGTGCGGGGCTTTCATGAAATCGCAGGACCTCGTTGTCCCAAGGTAGTCCGGCAAATGCGATGAGATGGCGGCTTGCTGCTAGTTGGTCTCTTACAATGTCCTCGTAGTTTATTTCCAGCAACACGTCCGGCGGAAGTGTCGCCTTCCAGTGCTGCGAAAGCCTGCGATAGGCCAGATAATATTCCGCCAATTCGATCTGATCGTACGCGAAGGCAAACTTGCCTTGGAAATGTGCTTTGTAGATTGCCCAGCACGCGTCCATTGGATTCCGCTGGACCAGTACGATTTTGGCCTTGGGCAGAGCCGCGTGAATCAGTCCACAATAGAGGTAGTTTTGCAGCGTCTTGTCGACGAAGCGAACATCTTGCAGCACGCCAAACGCCGTCACCGAATCGACATAGCGTCTGCCGACGTCCGCGATGTCGCTTGACCTGCCCTTCATGGCGCGGCTCATTTCGTTCGCAAACGCGCCGGTTTCGCCCACCGAGCTCACTGCAGGGTGGCTGGAAACGATCCGCTCAACCAGCGTCGTGCCGGTGCGCGGCAGTCCGGCGACGAACACCGGCGCGGCGGCCGAGTAGCCCGGTGGAGCGGCATCAATCCAGCTTCGAGTGTGAGTTTTGATAATCTGATCAATCTCGGCGATCTCGGCTGCGCGATCGTGCGTCATCAAGCGGCGCTGAAGGTCGCAGCCGGCATCGACATGGTCGAACGCACGATCGTGCATCTCCAGGTCTTCATATTCCTTGCCAAGGGCGAAGCGCAACATGACCTCACTCGGAGGCGCCAACTTGCCGTCCCCGAGCAGCGCCTCCATTTCCTCGACATGATTGCGATCGACGGTCTGGATGCGCAGATCGGAGCGCAGGTAATGGGCAAGACCGTAATGGCGGTCGAGTGCGATGGCAGCGTCGCAATGCGCTTCGGCATCAGTCAACGCCCCAGTCATTCGTTCGGTCGCCGCGAGATTGAACAGATATTGCGGCACGTCGCCGCGGGCGGCCACGGCGCGCAGCAAGAATTCCTTCGCCCTGTTATGCAGCCCGAGCAGGCCAAAAATCGCGCCGAGCGGGTCGAGGGCTTCGGGGGCATTTTCGACCATCTTTGAAGCGACTTCGGCGGCCTCGAGCGCTGCGCGCGCCTCGCCGGAAACGAAAAGGCACTTTGCGCGTAGAATGAGCGCGATCGGATCCGCCGGCATCAATGCGACCGCGCGATTTGCGCAGATGATTGCCGCCTCGGGGCGCCCGCGCTGCAGAGCGGTTTCTGTCAGGAGCGCCCAGGCTGTTCCATCGTCCGGCGCGCGCGCGAGTATCTCAGAGCAAATTCGTTCGGCGGTCGCCAAATCGCCCTTGGCAAATGCGCGTCGCGCTTCATTCGTGGTCGACAGAATGGCTCGCTTCGGAGCAGTGGCAAACAAAGGGCTCTCCATCATGGAGGCCGGGCGACGTACGCCCGGCCGTCTGCGTTCGTGTGAACGGGGTCGGTCGGCAGCCGCCGTCGGAAGCTGCCCCTTGCCGATCAGTGGTGCCAGTCAGTGATCCCCACCATCACGATCTGCGAACGAGAAGTTGCCCCAGAGATCGCCGATCGCTGGACTGTTCAGCGGGACATAAGGGTTGTCATGTGAAGTCTTCGGGTTCGGCAGATTGTCGCGGGTCCGGTTCGAAAGCCTGGGAAGATCCCAGTTCCGTTCGATAAATTTGGTGATCGAGACGTGGTCGGAATATTCATGCGACACTTGCCCGCCTTCCGAATATTTCGAGACTACCAGGAGCGGAATACGCGTTCCGTCCCCGAAATAGTCGACCGGTTGGACGTAACCGGAGTCGTAATAGCCGCCGCCCTCGTCGACGGTGATCACGATCGCGGTGGATTCCCACAGCTCTTCCTTGGACTTCACCTGCTCGATGATCTTCTGGGTGAAGGCTTCGAACAGCTCGACCTTGGATGAAGCCGGATGACCATCGTTGAAGGTGCTCGGCTTGACGATCGACACGGCGGGCAGAGTGCCGTCTTCGATGGCATTATAGAGATCGAGCGTATCCTTCAAATGCGCGTCGCGCGCCGAAGCATTGGTCATAACGGACGCGGAATAGAGGAACGGATTGCAGATGTTGCAATACAGATACGCGACCGGGTCGAGTGATCCGAAGTTTGCACCCTCACCGGGGGCGGTCTTGAAGTCGCTCCAGCGCTCGCCGAAATACGCCCAGGACACGCTGGCCTGGGTGAGCGCATCGCCGATATGCTTCTGCTTGATGACCGGCGGTAACGTGAATGGGCCGTTGTTGATCGGATCGGTGGCACCGCTACCGATGAAAGCAGGGACATAATTGTTGAGCAGATAGTAGGCGTTTGGCGCGCAGTTCGGCGACACATGAAGGGCGTTCAGATAAGTGACGATCGGGGCGACACCCGGCTGCATGGGATCGGAGCAGTTCGTGTAGCTGCCGCCGTCAAGTCCAAACGAGAAATTGCCGCTGCCATATCCGTCATTGGTGTACCAATTGTTGGTGCCGGGCACCGGATTGGGGTTCTCGATCTCGTTGACGTAGATGGGCGGGTTCGAACCCGGAACGAGAACATGGTTGGGGGTAGCCGGATCGCCGTTGCCGTCGGCGTAAAACAACGCGTCGGCATAACCCAGCATCATGTGGTTGGCGAAGGTGCCGCCCATCACCGGCTGATGGTAGTTATCGTTGAGCGTGTACTCGCGGGCGAGCTTGGTCAGGTAGGGCACATCGCCGTTAGCGACGTTGTAGAAGCCCATCGCGATATCGCCTTCAGCGAGCGGCTTCTGCGTCGGATTGCCGTTGCTGCCGGAGGAAACGGTTGTCTCAACGAAGGGGAAGAGATCGGCCTGACATCCACTCGGATTGCTCTTGGTGGCCTTGGCGACGTCGCAGTCGAGTTGCTGCCACATCTGATAGAAGCGATGCACCGGGCTCCCGCCGTAAGTCTTATAGAGGCTCGAGGTCGCGTCCCCGCCCTGCGGCAGCGTCACCAGCGGATAGGGGCCGTTCGGCAGGTTGGCGTAGTCCAGGATGCGCGTGTCCGGCGAACCTCCGGGAATACCGGTCGCACCGGTCGTCAGCAGCGGCAAATCCTGCGTGCGCAGGCCATAATCGGCCTGGGCGGCCAGCGCCAGCGTGGCCATGCACCCCGGGCCATCGAGGGCGGCGGTGTTGACATCGGTATAGCAGGTCTGTGGCGCGTAGGACGTTCCCGGCGGCTGTAGCTTGTTGTTGTTGGTGTCGTAGGGGGTCTTTGGCGTGGGGTTGATCGAGTAGAAATTGTTGACCGTCGTCGAGAACTGCGCCGCCTTGGCGTAGTTCGGACCGGGCGAGCCGTCCTTGTTGATAATTCCCTTGGAAAGAAGATTATCAACGTGCTCGCCGTCGCGCGGCACGTAGGTTGCAAATAGATGATCGAACGTCCGGTTTTCGCCAAGAATGACAATAAGGTGCTTGATAGGGCTGTCGGTTTTGCGGTCGTTGGTGCTCGCTCCCCCGATCGGGCTGCCGCCAGCGTAGGTATTACCGCTCATCAGCGACAGTATGGCGGCGGTTACGACCGTGCGATCGCGCAGGCTTTTCGTTCGTTGCTTGAGCATTATGCGCCTCCTCGAGTTAGAATCAAAAAGTGACTGTTGTCATCCGGCAACAAGTGCGTGGACGCTAAGTGCGACACGTGTCAGCCATGCTTCGAGGGCGTGTCAGTTCTGTTAAAGGATGATGAAAGCGGTTCGCGCGGTGGCGGCGAGTGGTGAATCCAAGATCGACACTTCAAAAACCTTCGCCGACACAACGAGCAGGTGGCCAACAGCCGCCAGGGCCCTCGACTTCCGCTTTTGGCGGTCCTAGAAGATTTCGTTCGTCACCCGCCGCGTGTCTGAGATGGAATTTTCCACGATCTATTTCTATAACCTGACGTGGCTGCTCTCGAATTGTCCTCCTGACAATAAACAAACTGGAATTCCCAGCGTATTATTCATGCGGTAAGAGCCGCTCTCGAAACTGCTCCGCCATCCAGTCTATGAACACCCGCAGGCGCGGCGATAGTTGCCGCGTATGGGAGTAGAGGACGTGGATAGGCAGCGGCGACGGTGGAAAGCCGGCGAGCACATCGACCAGCGCGCCGCTGGCAAGCTCGGAGCTGACGCGATATCGGGGCACCTGAATCAGTCCGAGGCCCATGCACGCGCACGCAACGTTGGTCTCTGGACCGGTCACCGTCACCATCGCCGGCAGCCTCACCTGGCGTGCCTTGCTATCGGAGCCGAAGACGAGCGAAACGACTTCGCCGGAGTCCGGCGAAAGCAATCCGACCATCTCATGACCTGCGAGGTCGTCAGGCGTTCGCGGCATGCCGAAACGGCTGAGATAATCCGGACTGGCGAAGGTCCCCCTGTCGAGCAGCGCCAGGCGCCGCTTGATCAGCGGACTGTCGCTCAGTTCGCCGGCCCGAAGGATGCAGTCGAGTCCCTCCCGGATCATGTCCAGCGGTTGGTGCGCTTCGCTGAAGTGCAGCCGGATGTCGGGGTATTGCTGTCGGAAGCGAGGCAGGCCGGGTAGCAGGAAATACCGCGCCTGGGTGCCGTGAACGTCAACACGAACCAACCCCGACGGCTTGGCGCCGGCGAAGGCACCTTCCGCGTCCTCCATATCCGCGATCAGGCTCACACAGCGCCGATAATAGGCCTCGCCATCCAGGGTCGGACTGACCTGCCGCGTCGTGCGCTGCAATAGCCGTACCCCCAACCGCGCCTCCAGTCCCTTCACGGCATCGGTGACCGAGGAGCGCGGTAGACCAAGATCGTCGGCGGCCAGGGTGAAACTGCGTCGTTCCACGATGCGGGTGAAGACGCGCATGGCGTCGAATCGGTCCATTGTTCGAACTTTCGAATGATGA
>Ga0210394_10003889_pt1 | contig 18016 bp, 22 predicted proteins | sample IncBWC12MmetaG_FD_160121 | JGI IMG/M metagenome (GOLD analysis project Ga0210394, IMG submission 160121) | Forest soil microbial communities from Barre Woods Harvard Forest LTER site, Petersham, Massachusetts, United States - Inc-BW-C-12-M | ecosystem: Environmental > Terrestrial > Soil >... | reverse complement strand
CCGATGTTATGGGCGGTCGGCTTCATCTTCCTGTTCACTCTCGGCGGCGTCACTGGCGTGGTATTGGCCAATGCCGGCGTCGACCGCGTGCTGCAGGACACCTACTACGTCGTCGCCCACTTCCACTACGTGCTCTCGCTCGGCGCCGTGTTCGCCATCTTCGGCGGCTGGTACTACTGGTTCCCGAAGATGACCGGCTATATGTACAGCGAGACCGTCGGCAAGCTGCACTTCTGGCTCACCTTCATCGGCGTCAACCTGGTGTTCTTCCCGCAGCACTTCCTCGGGCTTGCCGGCATGCCGCGCCGCGTCGCCGATTATCCCGACGCGTTCTCCGATTGGAACTTCATCTCGTCGATCGGCTCGTACATTTCCGGCTTCGGCGTGCTGGTTTTCTTCTTCGGCGTGGCGCAGGCCTTCATCCGCAAGGAGCGCGCGGGCGCCAATCCGTGGGGCGCCGGCGCGACGACCCTGGAATGGACGCTGCCGTCGCCGCCGCCCTTCCACCAATACGACACCCTGCCGCTGGTCCGATGAGCGTCACGCTTGCGCACGCCGAGCCGAGCTTAGCTGGCGTCGGCGATTACCTGGAACTGATGAAGCCGCGGGTGATGTCGCTCGTGGTGTTCACGGCGTTCGTCGGCCTCGTCATCGCACCAGGCCGCATCCATCCGGTGATCGCGGCGACCGCGCTCCTCTGCATCGCGGTCGGCGCCGGCGCCGCCGGCACGCTCAATATGTGGTACGATGCCGATATCGACGCGCGCATGGCGCGCACCGCGGCGCGGCCCATTCCCGCGGGACGGATCGCGCCGGGAGAAGCCTTGGCCTTCGGCCTGACACTCGCCACCGGTTCGGTGGTCGTGCTCGGCCTCCTGGTCAATGTCGCCGCCGCGGCGCTCCTGGCGCTGACGATCGCGTTCTATGTCGTCGTCTATACAATGTGGCTCAAGCGCACGACGCCGCAGAACATCGTCATCGGCGGCGCCGCCGGCGCACTGCCACCGGCGATCGGCTGGGCGGCGGCGACCGGAAGCCTCGCGGTCGAGCCGCTCGTTCTCTTCCTCATCATCTTCTTCTGGACGCCACCGCATTTCTGGGCGCTGTCGCTGTTCCGTTGCCAGGACTACGCCCGCGCCGGAATTCCGATGCTGCCGGTCGTCGCCGGCGAGGCGCAAACGCGGTGGCAGATCCTGCTTTATTCGCTCATTCTGGCGCCGCTCGGCGCCGCGCCGTGGCTCCTTGGTTACGCCGGAGCGCTTTACGGCGTCGTCGCGCTCGCCGCCGGCGCGGCGATGATCGTGCTTGCACTGCGGCTGCGCGGCGAAGGAGCCGGCGAAACGACGAACCGGCATTCGGCCAGCAAGCGCCTGTTCAGTTTCTCGATCCTCTATCTCTTCCTGCTGTTCGCCATGCTGCTCGTTGACCGGGCGGCCGCGGGTCTCCTCGGCCATATCGCATGACGGCAATGGATGCGGCCATGAACGACGCCAACAACGGCGCCAAATACGAGCCAAAACCGGAGCCCGGAGTGAGGCTCACGCCGGCGCAACTGCGCGCCCGCCGCGCCCGCTCGATCGCCATCGCGCTCGCGCTTGGCGTGCTGGTCGTGCTGTTCTACATCGTGACGCTGGTGAAGGGGCCGGGCGTGCTGATACGGCCGCTGTGAAACGAATATTTGCATCGTGAGACGCCGATGAGCGCACCGCAGCCGGCTGCCCCGACCACCTCCCGCCGCGACCTTCTGGTGGCGTTCGCCTGCGGCGGCTGCGTTGCGGCGATGGTCGGCCTGTCATTCGCGGCGGTGCCGCTTTATTCGTGGTTCTGCCGCACCACCGGTTACGGCGGCACCACCCAGGTGGCGAAGGCCGCGCCGACGCAGATATCCGACCGCAAGGTCACCGTGCGCTTCGATTCGAACGTCGCCGCCGGCCTGCCGTGGCGGTTCGAGCCCGAGCGCCGCACCATCGACGTGCGGCTCGGCGAGGTGGTCACCGTCTACTACAAGGTGACCAACGAAGCCGCGCGCGTGACCGCCGGCCAGGCCGGGTACAATGTCAGCCCGCCGACCGCCGGCATCTTTTTCGAGAAGATCAACTGCTTCTGCTTCACCGAGCAGACGATGCAGCCGGGCGAGACGCGCGACATGGCGGTCGTCTTCTACGTCGATCCGAAGCTCGCCCGGGACAGCGAGCAGGACGGCGTCAATCTGATCACGCTTTCCTACACCTTCTATCCGGTACGAGTGCCGGATCAGGCGGCGGCACAGAGCACGGCGCCTGGAAAATCCGGACGTATCTGATAAACAATGACAGCGGCGCGCACGGCGACGGCGGTCGCGCCAAGGTGGAGATGACGAAAATGGCTACTGCTGCCCACGCCAAACCGCACCACGACTACCACCTGGTCAATCCCAGCCCGTGGCCGGCGGTCGGGGCGACCTCGGCTTTCGTCCTCGCCGTCGGATTGATCCTGTGGATGCACCACACCGTCGCCTATGCCCCGATCATCCTCGGTGCCGGCGCGATCGGCATCGCTTACACCATGATCGGCTGGTGGCGCGACGTCATCTTCGAAGCGGAAGTCGAGCATGACCATACCCGCGTGGTGCAGATCTCGCACCGCTACGGGATGATCCTGTTCATCGCCTCGGAGGTGATGTTCTTCGTCGCCTGGTTCTGGGCCTATTTCAACACCGCGCTGTTTCCCGACGAGCTCAAGGACGTGGCGCGGATCGCCTATACCGGCGGCGTGTGGCCGCCGAAAGGCGTCGAGACCTTCGATCCCTGGCACTTCCCGTTGCTCAACACGCTCATTCTGCTCACCTCGGGCACGACGGTGACTTGGGCGCACCATGCGCTGCTTGAGAACAACCGCAAGGGACTGATCTGGGGCCTCGTCTGCACCATCGCGCTCGGCATCAGCTTCACCTGCGTGCAGGCCTGGGAATACGGCCACGCCGCGTTCCACTATTCGGGCAACATCTACGGCGCCACCTTCTTCATGGCGACCGGATTCCACGGCGCGCATGTGATCATCGGCTCGATCTTTCTTATTGTGTGCCTGTTCCGCGCGGTAGCCGGACAGTTCAAGCCCGACCAGCATCTCGGCTTCGAGTTCGCCGCCTGGTACTGGCACTTCGTCGATGTGGTGTGGCTGTTCCTGTTCGCCTGCATCTATGTCTGGGGCGGCGGCGCGCACGCGGGATAGTGCAGCCGATCTCTCCGCTCATTCCCGCGAAAGCGGGAATCCGGCGACGCCAGGAACCGGGTCGCCGCTTGCGCGGGGATGAGCGGAAGGCGTAAGCCGGCGCATGGCCGAAAAACGCATCGATACGCTGTCGGGAGCGATGCTCGCGGGATTGTCATGCGCCTGCCCGCGCTGCGGCAAAGGCAAGCTGTTCCAGGGTTTCCTGACGGTGCGGCCGCGCTGCGAGACCTGCGGGCTCGATTATGGCTTCGCCGATTCCGGCGACGGCCCGGCGGTCTTCATCATGTTCTTCGCCGGCTTCGTCGTCGTCGGCGCCGCGCTCGTCACTGAGGTCGTGTATCGGCCGCCATTTTGGCTGCACGCGGTGTTGTGGCTGCCGCTCATTCTGATTGTCACGCTCGGACCGTTGCGGCCGATGAAAGGGCTGATGATCGCGCTGCAATACCATCATCAGGCCGCGGAAAGCCGCTTCGGCGGCGGAGAGCATTGAGCGCGCCAATGGCTGCGCGACGCTCGTGGCTCGGCCTGCTCATTCCGGCACTGCTCGCGTTGGCCGCGCTCGTCGCACTCGGCACGTGGCAGCTTGAGCGCAAGGCCTGGAAGGAGGCGTTGATCGCGGCACTGACCGAGCGGCTCGCGGCGCCGCCCGCAGCGCTGCCGGCGTCGGCCGCTTGGCCGAGCCTCAACGAGGCGAACGAGGAATACCGGCGCGTGACCTTCAGCGCCACCTTCGATCACGGCGCAGAGGCGCTCGTCTACGCCTCCGCCTCCGCGTTCCGCCCGGAAATATCCGGCCCCGGCTTTTGGGTGTTCACGCCGGCGCGGCTTCCTGGCGGCGCGCTGGTGCTGGTCAATCGCGGCTTCGTGCCGGAGAACCACCGCGATCCGGCATCGCGCGCGCAAGGGCAAATCGCCGGCCCGGTCGAGATCGTCGGCGCGATGCGCTGGCCGGAACACCGCAGCTGGTTCGCGCCGGCCGACGATGCGCGGAAAAATCTCTGGTTCACGCGCGATCCGCAAGCGATCGCCGCCGGCAAGGGGGTCGGCCCGGTCGCTCCGTTCTATGTCGAGCAGGAAGCGCCCGTCCCACCCGGCGGCTTGCCGCAGCCGGGCAAGCTCGCGGTGACGCTGCGCAACGCGCATCTGCAATACGCAATGACCTGGTACGGTCTCGCCCTGGTGCTGGTGGTGATGTTCGTCGTCTGGGCTCGCACGCCGCGGAATCCATAGCCTGGTCGGCGAGCGTGCCCGATGCCTGGCGCCTTCCTTGTGAAACGGCCAAGTCTTCTATAACTGTCCCCCTTGACCGGGAGCGGTTGGCGGTTTTACCGCCCGCACGAAATTCCCGTAGAATCAATAGCTTAACTCGCCAACCCGGCGTCTTGCCGGGCATTTGGGACCGGATCGGCGTGCAGCACGTCTCGACCAGGGGGGAGGCCCTCCCGCTCGGCTTCGCCGAGGTGATGCTCGCGGGCCTGGCCCGCGACGGCGGCCTCTATGTGCCCGAGGCCTGGCCGCGGCTCGAGCCGCAGACGATCCGCGCATTCGCCGGCCGGCCCTATGCCGAGATCGCCGTCGAGGTGATCGGCCGCTTTACCGGGGATGCGATCGCCGAGGCCGACCTCGCGCGCATGGCGCGCGAGGCCTATGGCACTTTCCGCCATCCCGCCGTGGCGCCGCTGGTGCAGCTCGGCGTGAATAATTTCGCCCTCGAGCTGTTCCACGGGCCGACGCTCGCCTTCAAGGATCTGGCGATGCAGCTTCTGGCGCGGCTGATGGACCACGTGCTGGCGGCGCGCGGCGAACGCCGGACCATCGTGGTCGCGACCTCGGGCGATACCGGCGGCGCCGCCGTCGAAGCGTTCCGCGATCGCGCCCAGGTCGACGTCGTCGTGCTGTTCCCGAACGGGCGCATCTCGGACGTGCAGCGGCGCATGATCACTACGGCGGGCGGCGCCAATGTGCATGCGCTCGCCATCGACGGCACCTTCGACGACTGCCAGGCGATCGTGAAGGGCCTGTTCAACCACGCCGCCTTCCGCGACCGGGTGCGGCTCTCCGGCGTCAACTCGATCAACTGGGCGCGCATCGTGGCGCAGACGGTTTATTATTTCACCGCGGCGGTCGCGCTCGGCGCGCCGCAGCGTAAGATCGCCTTCACCGTCCCGACCGGCAATTTCGGCGACATCTATGCCGGCTACGTGGCGCTACGCCTCGGCCTGCCGATCGACCGGCTGGTGATCGCCACTAACGTCAACGACATCCTCGCCCGCACGCTGGCGACCGGCACCTACGAGCTGCGCGAGGTGGTGCCGACCACCTCGCCGTCGATGGACATCCAGGTCTCCTCGAATTTCGAGCGGCTGTTGTTCGATGCCTACGACCGCAACGCCGGCGCCGTGCGCGCGTCAATGGCCTCGCTCGCGCAATCGCGCCGGTTCACGCTGTCGGCGCCCGCTCTGGCGCATATCCGTTCGCTGTTTAGCGCCGATCGCGCCGACGAGGACGAGGTTGCCGCCACCATCCGCACGGTCAGGCGCGAGACCGGCAATCTCATCGACCCGCACAGCGCCGTCGGCGTCGCTGTCGCCGAGAAGGAACAGCGCGACCCGGCGGTGCCGATGGTGGTGCTGGCGACCGCGCATCCGGCGAAATTTCCCGACGCGGTCGAGGCCGCCTGCGGCGTGCGCCCACGCCTGCCGGAATGGCTGTCCGATCTCGATATACGTCCGGAGCGCGTCACCGTGCTGCCGGTTGACCAGTCCGCGGTCGAGCGTCTCGTCCTCAAGACGAGCCGCGCCGCGCAGGAAGGAGCGGCTGCATGAGTGTTGCGTTGACGACCCTGAAATCCGGCATCCATGTGGTGACCGACACCATGCCGCATCTCGAAAGCGCCTCGCTCGGCGTGTGGGTCAATTCCGGCAGCCGCGACGAGCGGCACGACGAACACGGCATCTCGCATTTCCTCGAGCACATGGCGTTCAAGGGCACGCAGCGGCGCACCGCCCGGCAGATCGCCGAGGAGATCGAAGCCGTCGGCGGCGATCTCAACGCCGCGACCGGCGCCGAGAGCACCGCCTATTATGCGCGCGTGCTCAAGGCCGACGTGCCGCTCGCGCTCGACGTGCTCGCCGATATCCTGTCGGAGCCCGCGTTCGACCCGGAGGAGGTCTTGCGCGAGCAGAACGTCATCATCCAGGAGATCGGCGCCATCGCCGACACCCCGGACGATCTCGTCTTCGAGCATCTGCAAGCCGTCGCCTTTCCCGATCAGCCGCTCGGCCGCCCGATCATCGGCACGGCGCAGACCGTGCGTGCGTTCGACGGAGCCAAGTTGCGCGATTATCTGGCGCGGCACTACCGCGCGCCGGACATCATCGTCGCCGCGGCCGGCGCGGTCGATCATCAGGCCGTGGTCGCCGACGTGGAGCGGCGTTTTGCCGGCTTCAACGGCCCGGCGAGCCCGGCGGCGACGCCGGCGAGCTTCGGCGGCGGGGCGCATGTCGAGAAGCGCGAGCTCGAGCAGGTGCACATCGCGCTCGCGCTTGCCGGCGTCTCCCAGCACGATCCGGCGCTCTACAGCACGCAGGTGTTCACCAACATCCTCGGCGGCGGAATGTCGTCGCGGCTCTTTCAGGAAGCGCGCGAGAAGCGCGGCCTGTGCTACTCGATCTATTCCTTCCATGTGCCCTATTCCGACGTCGGCATGTTCGGCCTCTATGCCGGCACCGACGCCGCCGACACGTCCGAGCTGATGCGCCTCATCGTCGAGGAGATCGCCAATACGGCGGAGACCATTTCCGAGCCGGAGATCGCGCGCTCCAAGGCGCAGATGAAGGCCGGGCTACTGATGGCGCTGGAGAGCTCCGGCGAACGGATCGGGCAGATCGCGCGGCAGATGATCGCCTGGGGCCGCCCGATCGCGCTCCCCGAGCTGATCGAGAAGGTCGAGGCGGTGACGGTCGAGAGCGCACGTGCCGCCGGGCGGGCGCTCATCGCCCGCGGCAAGCTCGCTACTGCCGTCATCGGACTTGGCTCCGGTCTTGATAGCGCCGCCGCCATTGCCGAGACGCTTACGCGCCGCGCCGCATGATTTCGGGATGAGAAGTTCCGCTCGTTCCCGCAAAAACCGGGGCCCGGTGTTCCGCAGCTGAATTCCCGTTCTTCGCCGGAAATGCGCGCAGCGTGGTAAAAGTACGGCACCATGGCGTTCTTTCGCACCATCAATTTCTCCGAGCCGCTGCCCTGCGTCGCCGGCGCTGGCGTGGTGCTGCGCACGCCGCAAATGACCGACTACAATGAATGGGCGGCATTGCGCGAGAAGAGCCGCGCCTTTCTCGTGCCCTGGGAGCCGACCTGGCCGGAGGACGATCTCAGCCGCAGCGCCTTCCGGCGCCGGATCAAGCGCTATGTCGAGGATCTGCGCTCCGACCAAGGCTACGCCTTCCTGATCATCCGCAATACCGACAACGCGCTGGTCGGCGGGTTGACCATCGCCAATATCCGCCGTGGCGTCGCCCAGGCCGGCAGCCTCGGCTACTGGATGGGAGAGCCTTTCGCGCGGCAAGGCTACATGACGGCGGCGGTGCGCGCTGTCGTGCCGTTCGCGTTCGCAACCTTGCGGCTGCATCGGCTCGAAGCGGCATGCATTCCGACCAATGCCGGCTCGATCCGGCTCCTGGAAAACACCGGCTTCGTACGTGAAGGCTACGCGCGCGAATATCTGTGCATCGACGGCGCCTGGCAGGACCATCTGCTCTACGCACGCCTCAAGGATGCCCGGCCTTGATCACGTCCGCGAGCAGAGCCTGCGCCTTGGGATGGCCACGGTTGACTTGATACTTGGTATAAGGCCTTGGGGGAGCGCCGTGGCGACGACGTGCCGGGGAATGCTGCGGAATAAATATCGGGCGAGCGGGCGGAACGCCGCGGTCACGGCCGCGCTCGCGCTCGCGCTGCTCACCGGCGGATGCGGAGGTGGCGGCGTCTTCGGCACGCAGAACGCGCCGGAGCCGGAGCCGGCCGCGCCCTCCTTCACCGATCGGATTACGGGCTTCTTCTCGACTTCGTCGGCGCGAGCGCCGCAGGCGGTCTCCGGCGCGGCAGCCAACGTCAGCTGCCCGGCGCTGGAAATCCGCGAAGGCGCCTCAACGCTCACCGTCGGACCGCGCGGCGAGACCATGTCGCTCAAATACCAAGGGAGCTTCGTGCGCGTGGCGCGCGAATGCGCCGTGGTCGGCGGCAACATGGTGATGAAGATCGGCGTCCAGGGACGCATCATCATCGGCCCGGCCGGGGGCGCGGGCCAGATCGACGTCCCGTTGCGCATCGCGGTGGTGCAGGAAAGGCCCGGGGGATCGGCGCCGATCATCACCAAGTTCATTCGCATTCCGGTGACGATACCGGCGCAGGGCGACGCCACCTTCACCCGTATCGAAGAGGGGCTGAGCTTTCCGCTGCCGACGCCGCTGACGGCGCTCGACGACTACATCGCCTATGTCGGCTTCGATCCGCTGACTGCCGAAGCCGAGGACAATCAGAAAGCGAAACCGAAGCCGCGGGCCAAGCCGAAGCCGAAACCCGCGGCCGGCTCGGGTTGACGCGCGCCGGTCACCGCGAACCGCTCGCGCGCGCCGCCGCGGGCGAGAGGCCAAACTGGTCGGGGCGGCGGCCGATATCGGTGAATTTCTTCATCGTTTCGTGCTGCGAGGCGAGCCGGAACAGCGCGCCCATTGCCGCGCCGACCTCGGCGTCGCCGTTGAGCAACGTCTTGGAAATCTCCAGCGCGACCTTGGCGACATTCTCGGTGTGATCGATGGTTTGGGTGAAGACGCCGAGCGCATCGGCCATCAGCCGCGCATTTTCCGCGGCGCTCTGCGCCTCGGTGGCGATGCTGGCGGTCGCCTTGGATTGCTCGCGAACGGCGCCGGCGACGCTTTCCGCCGTCGCCGCGATCTCCATGATCGTCTGGCTGGTCTTGATGATCTCCTCGACCGATCGGCGCGTGACCTCCTGCACCATGGCGATTTGACTGCCGATGTCCTGCGTCGCCTTCGAGGTTTGCGTCGCCAGCGATTTGACCTCGCCGGCGACCACCGCGAAGCCCTTGCCCGCCTCTCCGGCGCGGGCCGCTTCGATAGTCGCGTTCAGCGCCAGGAGATTCGTCTGCGCCGCGATTTGCGATATCAGATCGGCGACCGACCCGATTTTCTCGACGGTGTCGGACAGCGACCGGATGGTTTCGTTAGTGCGGGTGGCGTGCACCGCCGCCCCCTCGGCGATTTTCGCGCTCCCGCTCGCCTGCCCGTGGACATCGGCAATGGAGGCGCTGAGCTGTTCGGCCGCCGCCGCGATCGTCGATACGCTTTCCGCGGTGCTGTGCGCGGCGCTCCTTGCGGTACCGGCCTCCCGCGACGAACGCCCGGCAAATCCGCTCAGCTTGTCGGCGTTCTCGGCAAGCAAGGCGACGGCGGCGGCCACGGTCGAGCGCACCGTCTTCACCGCCTCGCCAAAATCGTTGATGCCCTGCAGGACCTCATTGCCGCGGGCGCCCGCATCCGTCACTTCGGCGCGATAATGCAGCCCCATGGCAATGGCGGTGTCCATCATCAGGATGCGTTCGGCCACATCGGTCAATCGCAGCGCCTTGCGCCGCGAAATTCCGTAGCGGCGGCCGAGCAGCGCGCGATTGAAGTTGGTCAGGATCGACTGCGTAAGGCTGCCCCGCGTGCGCATATCGCAGCCGAGCTCGATCTCGACATCGACGCGCTTGCGGACGTCGTCGACGAACTCGTCGTCGAAGGCGTTAAGAAAAAGCCGTGCCGTGGATCTTATGATGATTCCGCGCCAGAGATCGCCCTTCTCCTTGATCAGCGCATCATAAAACGGCGTGTATTTGAGCACCTTGGCGAAGTGGCGATCGAGAATCGCGTCCATCAGCGGTTCAAGAAAACGCCAAACCTCCGCTCGAAGCGACATCGCTTCGTCGTCGATCTCGAACATATCGAGCGCAAGCTGGTAGGACGGACGTAACGCCATGCGGGACCCCGCCGGCGAACTTGCGCCATCTTGGTGTGTTTTCGGTAAATCCGTCGCCCGCGGCGGCAAAAAACACCGGCAAATGGCCACTTTCCGGGGCGCGGCGCCTAATTGAACTTGTTGCGGACGTCCTCGATACCCTTGGTCAGAAGATCCTCGGCGAGCTTGCCCTTGGCGGTGTTGGTCAGGATCTTCTCCGCGGCGGCGGCGGCGGCGTCAGCCGCGGCCGAACGTACATCGGCAAGAGCCTGCGCCTCCGCCTGGGCGATCTTCGCCTCCGCCATCTTGGTCCGGCGGGCGACGAAATCCTCCATCTTCGCTTTGGCCTCGACGGCGAGCCGCTCGGCCTCGGCGGTGGCGCCGGCGATGATGGCGGCGGCCTCGCCCTCGGCCTCGCGGCCCTTGCGCTCGAATTCGGCAAGCAGCGCCTGCGCCTCCTCGCGCAGCCGCCGCGCCTCGTCGAGTTCCGCCTTGATCCGTGTTTGCCGCTGATCGAGCGAGTCGGCGATCCGGCGGTGCGCGCCGAAATAGACGAGGATGCCGAGAAAGATGACGAAGGCGACGGCGACCCAGGCTTCGGCTTCGAGCATCGGCAACACTCCCAATCTCAGCGCTTGAGCAGGTCGCCCAAGGCGGCGGCAATCTCGCGCTCGGAGGGCGTCGTGCCGATCAATCGCTCGACGATGGCGGCGGCAGTCTGCGCCGCGATCGTGCCGACATTGCCCATGGCGGCGGTCCGCGTTGCGGCGATCGAGCGCTCCGCGGCGGCGAGCTTCTCATGCAATTGCGCCTCGAGCCGCTGGTTGGTCGCGGCCGCCTCCGCCGCCTGCCGCTCGCGGGTCGCGCCGGCGATCGACTGGGCGCGGGCGCGCGCATCGGCCAGCGCCTTCTCGTAGGCGGCGCGGGCAGCGTCGGATCGTTCCTTGAGACCTTGCGCCGCCTTGAGATCGCCGGCGATGTGCCGGCTGCGCTCGGCCAGGATCGCGCCGATACGCGGCAGCGCCAGCCGCGACATCAGCACGTAGAGCAATACGAAGCTCAGCGTCAGCCAGACGAGCTGCGAGGGGAAGTGCTGCGCCTGGAACGGCGGGAAGGCACCGTGTCCTTCCGGCGCCTCGGTATGGGCGGTCGTTTCGGCCATGATCGCGGTCGCGGACGGGCGTCAGAGCCCGAACAGCAGCAGAAGCGCGATCAGCAGCGAGAAGATGCCGAGCGCCTCGGTGATGGCAAAGCCGAAAATCAGATTGCCGAACTGTCCCTGCGCGGCGGAAGGATTGCGCAACGCGGCGGCCAGATAATTGCCGAAAATAATGCCCACGCCGACACCAGCGCCGCCCATGCCGATGCAGGCAATGCCGGCCCCGATGTATTTCGCGGCGGTCGGATCCATGAGAGAACTCCTTTTCGAGGTTGGAAAGATCGGCCGTCAATGGCCCGGGTGGATCGCATCGTTGAGATAGATGCAGGTGAGAATGGCGAACACGTAGGCCTGCAGGAAGGCGACCAGAAACTCGAGCGCCGTGAGCATGATCACCAGCAGAAGCGGCAGCGCCGCGCCGAGCCAGCCGACAACGCCGAAGCCGGCCAGCATGATGATGAAGCCGGCAAAGACCTGCAGCGTGATGTGGCCGGCGAGCATGTTGGCGAACAGCCGCACGCTGTGCGATACCGGCCGGGAGATGAACGACAGCACCTCGATCACGACGATCGCCGGAAGTATGTAGACCGGCACGCCCTTGGGCACGAACAGGTTGAGGAAATGCAGGCCGTTCCTCCAGAACCCGTAGATGACGACGATGAAGAACACCAGCAAGGCCAAACTCGCGGTGACGATGAGCTGGCTGGTCACAGTGAACGAATAAGGGATCAAGCCGATCAGATTGGCGGCGAGCACGAACATGAACAGCGTGAACACGAAGGGGAAGAACCTCATTCCCTCCTCGCCGGCCGAGCTGCGCACGGTATTGGCGACGAATTCGTAGGACACTTCGGCAATCGACTGCAGCCGTCCGGGCACGACCGCGCGCGGCGCCGTCGCGGCGAGAAGGAGCGCGGTCACGCCGACGACGATGATCAGCATGAACAGCGCCGAGTTGGTGAAGGCGATCTGATGGCCGCCGATGGTGATGATCGGGACCAAATTATTGATCTGGAATTGGTGGATCGGATCGACCGTCATCTTTTCATCGCCAATGGCGCCGCAGCGCCGCTTCAGCCTTGCCCGTTCTCCGGGATGACCCCCGCCGAGCGCATCACCGTCAGCACGCCCGCCGCGAAGCCGAGCAGAAGCAGAACAATGAGCCCCCAGGGCGAGGTGCCGAGCAAGCGGTCGATGAGCCAGCCGAGGCCGGCGCCGACCAGCACGCCTGCAACGAGTTCGCTCGAGAGCCGGAAGCCTCTGGCGTAGCCGGATGCAGTCGCTGCCCGATCCACACCAGGTCCATCGGAAGGCGGCCCGGCACGCCCGCGTGCTTGGCCCAGTCCTTCGCCGAGACGCTGGAGTCTCGCGGAGAGAGCGGCCTCCTCGGTGCGCGCCTTGCTACGATCCCCGTTGTCGCGCGTGCCGTCGTTCATAACCTTCGACACTCGCGGCGTGGCGACGATCGCAGCGGGCCCGCCGCCGTTGAAGCCGCGCGGACCATACTGATTGGGTTTTGCCAAGTCAAGAAACGGCCATCATTCCTAATGCATTGAAATTAATGGCAGATATCGACACTTGCGGGATCGCCGCCGGGGCGCGATTGTGCGCTGCAAAGCCGTTACCGCTAGAGTAACGCACGGGATCGTTCCGGTGGCCCGGTGGGGAGAATGACCATGATCGGCAAAACCAGTTTCGCCATCGCCGTCGCCGGCTGCTGTTTGATCGCGCCGCCGGCGGCTCGGGCCGATGACGCGCCGCCGGGAAGCGGCGAAGGACGCTACACCTTCAACAAGGCGGCGGACGGCTTCGTGCGGCTCGACATGCAGACCGGCGAGGTCTCGGTATGCAGCCAGCGCAGCATCGGCTGGGCTTGCCAGGCGGCGCCGGAGGATCGCGCCGTGCTCGAGAGCGAGATCGCGCGGTTGCGCGCCGAAAACGCCGCGCTGAAGAAGGACCTCCTCGCGCGCGGGTTGCCGTTGCCCTCGGGCGCGATGCCGGAACCGCCGATGGTGAGCCAGGGAGAGCCGGTGCCGCAATGGCGCGGCGATTCCGATCTCGACCGCATGATGGCCATTGTCGGCCGCATTTGGCACCGGTTCGTCGAGGCGATCGCCCGCGCTGAAAAGCAGATGCAGAACAAGGGCTGAGCGGCACCGCGTGGCTTTCGATCCGGCTTCGATCCACCTCGCCCGTGCGGACGTAATCGCGACCGCTTCGCTCGCGGTCGAGACGCCCGGCGAAGGCTTTGTCGAGATCACCCGCGAGGTCGCCCGCTTTCTCGATAAGATCAAGGCGCGCGACGGCGTGGTGCTGCTCTATCTGCGGCATACCTCGGCATCCCTCGTCATCCAGGAGAACGCCGATCCGGATGTGCGCACCGACCTTGTGACCGCGCTCAGGCGCCTTGCGCCGGCGAACGCCGGCTGGGTGCACGAGGTTGAGGGGCCGGACGACATGCCGGCGCATATCAAATCCATGCTCAACGGCGTCTCGCTCCACGTGCCGGTCGCCGGCGGCGAGATGACACTCGGCGCCTGGCAAGGCATTTACGTTGCCGAACACCGCGCACGGCCGCACCGGCGCGAAGTGACGCTGCAATTCATCGGAGCCTGCGCGCAGGAGTGACGGCCGCGGCGAATGAAAATTACTAAACCCGCCTATAGTTTTTCTCGTTTGCCGGTGAGCGCGGATCATCGGACAGAATGCGGGAGCGGTTCGTCCGCGCCCCGCGCACATTGTTAACATGACCGGCCAACGCAGCGGCTCCTTTAGACCAAGACCCCGCTGGCATGCCTCGGAGAACGCCGTGACCAACGCTGCGACAGTGCCGTCCGAACCCTCGCCAGCGATCGAGTTCTGGTTCGAGTTCGGCAGCAACTACAGCTACCTCAGCGTCATGCGGATCGAGGACGCCGCGCGCCGATACGGCGTGCGTATCGCCTGGAAGCCGTTTTTGCTCGGGCCGATATTCCGCGCGCTCGGCATGGAGACATCGCCGTTCCTGCAACAAAAGGAGAAGGGCGCCTATGTGTGGCAAGACATGGCGCGCCAGTGCCGCAAATACGGCTTGCGCTGGACAATGCCGAGCATTTTTCCGCGGCTTGGCGTACTGCCGGCGCGCGTCGCGCTCATCGGTGCCGAGGAGCCCTGGATCGGCGCCTTCTGCCGCACGGTGATGGAGCTCAATTTCGCGCTCGACGAGGACATCAATCAGCCCGAGCGCCTCGCCTCGATCCTGATCGACCTCAATCTCCCGGCCTCGGAGATTCTGGATCAAGCCGAGGCCGCGCCGGTGAAGGCGCTGTTGCGCCAGCAGACGGAAACGGCGCGCGGCAAAGGAATATTCGGCGCGCCCACTTTCTTCGTCGGCCAAGAGATGTTCTGGGGCAACGATCGCCTGGACGACGCTGTCCTGCTGGCCGTGGAGCACAAGCAGGCTGTGACCTCGCCACGCGCGTGAATGAGGAGCACCCATGCCGGTCCGCGTCGAACGCAGCGATCGCATCCTGACGATCATCCAATCGCGCCCCGAGGCGCGCAACGCCGTCGACCCCGACCACGCGCAGGCCCTCTACGAGGCCTTTGTCGCATTCGATGCCGACGCTGCGGCGGATGTTGCGGTGTTCTGGGGCGAAGGCGGCGCATTCTGCGCCGGCGCCGATCTCAAAAGCCTCGCCGCGCGCGGCATCGCCACGCCGGAAAACGCCGCCACCCATACCTCGCTGGAATTTCCCAAGGATGGTGGCGCAACGCCGCGCGGGCCGATGGGACCAACGCGGCTGCGGCTAAGCAAACCGGTGATTGCCGCAATCGAGGGGCCGGCGGTCGCCGGCGGCCTGGAGCTGGCGCTCTGGGCCGACTGCCGGGTGATGGCCGAAGGCTCCTATATCGGCGTCTATAACCGCCGCTGGGGCGTCCCGCTCTCGGACGGCGGCACCGTGCGGCTTCCGCGCCTCGTCGGCGAGGGCCGCGCGCTTGAGTTGATCATGACCGGCCGCAAGGTCGATGCCGAGGAGTGCCTGCGCATCGGCTTGTGCGAGCGGCTCGTGCCCAGGGGCGAGGCGCGCCGCGCCGCCGAAGCCATGGCGCAAGAAATCGCGCGCTTTCCGCAGGCGAGCCTGCGCGCCGACCGCCGCTCGGTCTATTTGCAGTACGGGCTCGCCGAACGCGCCGCGCTGGAACGCGAATGGAGCAATTGCAGCGGCGTGTTCAAGGCCGAAGGCGCCGCCGGCGCTGCGCGGTTCGCCGATGGCGCCGGGCGGCACGGCGATTTCAGGAACTTCGCGCAGCCGCGAACCTAATTGAGCAACGTCAATGCCGCGATGGCTTGGTCGCTATGGCGCGGCCCTTGCGCGAGGGCGCCAGACGGGCGAGCATCGCAAAAAATCACACGATGCTCACCGGAGGCCCGAATGATCCCTCGACAAATCGCTGCTTGGCTGGCGCGAGCGGCGCTCATCGCCGCGCTCGGATCAATCCCGACGGTTTCGGCCGTCCTGGCGGACGAGACCAAGCTCGAGACCGAGGATTATCTCATTGCTGCAGCCGATCCCGGCATCGAGCTCTTCATCCGCAACAAGCATCCCGCCGGCGTCACGAGCTTTACCAGCGACCGGATCCTCCTCTACGTCCACGGCGCCACCTATCCGTCGGAGACGGCGTTCGATCTGCCGCTCAACGGCCTGTCGATGATGGATTACGTCGCGCGGCAAGGCTGGGACGTTTATCTCGTCGACGTCCGCGGCTATGGCCGCTCGACCCGGCCGCCGGAGATGGAGCAGCCGGCGGCGGAGAATCCGCCGATCGTCGACACCTCCGTCGCCGTGAAGGATGTCGGCACCGCGGTCGATTACATCTTGCACAGACGCGGCGTCGCCAGGATCAACCTGATGGGCTGGTCATGGGGCACCGTGATCATGGGCACCTACACCACGCAACACAACGACTTGGTGAACCGGCTGGTGCTCTATGCTCCGGCCTGGATCTTCACCACGCCGCCGGCGATCGGCGGCAGCGGCCCGCTCGGCGCCTACCGCACGGTGACGCAGGAAGCGGCGAAGCAGCGTTGGCTGCGCGGCGTTGCTGAGGACAAGAAGGCCGATCTCATTCCCGACGGCTGGTTCCAGCAATGGGCCGACGCCACCTGGGCGACCGATCCGGTCGGCGCGCAAGCGAACCCGCCGGTGGTCCGCGCGCCGAACGGCGTGTTCGCCGATTTCGGCAAATACTGGCTCGCCGGCAAGCCGCAATACGATCCGGGCGAGATCCGCGTCCCGACGCTCATCATTCATGCCGAATGGGACGCCGATCTGCCGAGCGATCAGGCGCAAGGCTATTTCGCCAAGCTGACCAACACGCCCTACAAGCGCTTCATCGAGATCGGCGAAGGAACGCATTCGATCATGCTGGAAAAGAACCGCATGCAGTTCTTCCGCGAGATCATGAATTTTCTCAACGAGCCGGACGCGCAGAGCCTGAATTGAACGGCCTCGCCCAGCCGGCGGGTTTGCGGGCAGCCGGGTCGTTGCAGCAATCGCTACGGCGACCCATTGCGGCGCCCTGTCGGCCGCGACCGGAACAGACCTCTGACCCGCTTAATCCTCGCTGCAGCGCGAATAAACCAATCCGGCATTCCCAGGTAACGCAGCGCCTTGATCCGCCCTCGGGTGTTACGCTGCCGAAACCGCGCGTCGGAAAAATAATCAGCATTGGCCTCGTACCATTGCCGCGCATAGGCACGCTGCTCCTGCAATTCTACGCCGTCCGGTAATTTGCTCGCGAACGCGAGCTCGCGGCCGACACAGACCGCCTCGATGCGCGGACGCAGCTTCTCTTCATATTTGATTCCGCAGCGCTCCAACCTGGCATGGGTTGCTTCATGGACGATCGAAGCGGCGATGCTTCCGAGCGTCGTGGTCTCGGCGAGAACAAATCGCTGATCGAACACGCAGGCGTTCAGTGATCGGTCATAGTGCGCAATGGCGTCCGGCAGTATGTCCACCCAGATCCGCTCGAGATTGCGGCAGATGCGCGAATAGTTCAGCGGATCGTGTTGCTTGATCAGCGCGAGCGCATCCTCGACGCGGCGAAGGCCGAGCCAGGGCTGGCCCTCCATGCTCCCAACCCACAGCCCGTCGACATTTCGGCTGCGCGACAGCCAGAGCATCAGCCTCTTGGCGACCCTGAGTATAGTTGGGGCCGTGACCAGTGGGTTCGGCTGCGTCCTTCGGGTGACCATTTCGGATTGCCGGCACGCGCCGCCCTCGCGAACACTGATAGCCACGCCGCGCCTTCAGCTTGCTTAAAAAGGTTAGCTGGAATTGTGTTGCCGATCAAACCGCACGCGGCAGATCGGGCCTGACGAGTCGGCTCTAAAACATCTCGTCTCGGCGCTCCAGGACAGGTCGATATTCTGCAGTCAATTACCGTGAACCCGGACGGCGGCGGTGGACGCCGCCGGGATAACGGCGCTAACATCGCCGGTCGTGAACGAGGCGCAATCCCACCATCTGCTGATCGCCGACGACCATCCGCTGTTCCGCGGCGCGCTGCGCGAGGCGGTGACCGGACTGTTCAGCCGCGCGCATGTCGGCGAGGCCGGCACGTTCGAGGAGGTCACCGAGCTCA
>Ga0210394_10003888_pt1 | contig 18017 bp, 18 predicted proteins | sample IncBWC12MmetaG_FD_160121 | JGI IMG/M metagenome (GOLD analysis project Ga0210394, IMG submission 160121) | Forest soil microbial communities from Barre Woods Harvard Forest LTER site, Petersham, Massachusetts, United States - Inc-BW-C-12-M | ecosystem: Environmental > Terrestrial > Soil >... | reverse complement strand
CCTCATGGAAGTGTGCCAATCGAAAGGTGAAACCTACCGCCCCTGCGAAGATGGCTTCGTTTTTTCACCAGCCCAAATCACCCGAGCCATCCGCCTCCGCAACCGCGAACGCCAGCTCGAAGGAGCCTTCAAAACGGCCGCCCCACAATTTGAGCGTGGTTCGGCTAGCCGCGCGAGGGCGAGTTAACATATGCCGATTATCAAAAGTGGGCCGAGGGTGCCCAAGGGGGCAAATGAGAGACCGAACGGACCGCTTTATTTCCCGAGAATTACATGGAAGTTATATCGGTCTTTCGGCCCAGCCCCAACTAAGTAAAATCCTTCGCCGGTGGCGCAAGCGAGGGCGGCGTAGTATCGCGACGGATCGAGCGCCGACCACACCAACTGACCGGCGAAATCGTATTTCGCCAAAAAGAAGCCGTTGTTCGCCATAGCTGCGACGAGATACCCGTCTTTGACGGCGAGGAATTGAAATACTCCGCCCTGCGGCGCGGGGAATCGAACCGGGACTGTCCATTCTCTCCTAAACGTCGAATCAAAGCTCGTCAGGAAGAACTCGCCTCGCTTGAGGTCTGGCTCTCGGTCGTAGAGGACTGCACACTGGCCGGCTGGGCCCGCAACCGTCTCAGCCCTGCGTGCGGCAATCGCGGCTCGATGGCGGACGTTCCCCAAGCTGTCGAGTTGGATCACATGAATCCGAGGCGCAGCGTAGGCGGGGCTCGCGATGCAGCTTGCGCCATTTTTGAGCGCCGCGCCCGACGGCAAGTCCCAATTTCTTGGAAACTCCTTGCGCCAGACCAGGTCCCCCGACGGACCAATGCGGATGACGATCATTGGCTCCTGGTCTCCCATGACGATAAAATCATCTTCGTCACTCAAGGCGAAAAATCCCTTGTATTCAGGTCCGGGGCCGGCGACCGTCTTCGGAAAGCTTGCTGTGCCGTCTTTCCCGAGCGAGACGAACTTCGCTCCGTCGAAAAACATGTTGCGCCCTCCGTGCAGATAATGAGCCAGTATCCCAAGAGTGCCAGAAGGCGAGACGGCCAGATGAAAGTACACGAGCTCAGCGGGAGGTTGGGGCGCGAGCGATGCTGGGAAATCTGCGGACGAGAGCAATTGTCCGTCAGGGCTGATGCGAAGAAGGCGGTGAGACTTTTTCTCATGAGCCGTCAACCAGAGAACTCCGTCGCGGTCCGAGACGGCGCTTCCAAGAACGTCGGCATGATAGCCGGGGAAATCGTGCTCCCATACGATGTGGTCGCTGATGGTGACGGCGGGCTGGGCGTCAAGAAAAAACACGCACACGGACAAGACGGTGGCCAACCGTGCGGTGAATTTCGGAACGGACAGGGGACGCACTAGGTGATAACTCCTGTGAAGAATATACCAACTGGCTGGCGGTGAAGCGCGGGACAGTACACTCAATCACCATTTTGCTCGACGCGTCCGAAATTGTGTTTGAGTGTATTGTCCCGTGTTTCCGGTGTTTCCGCGCAGCGTGAGTCAAGCTGAGCGGACCGGAGGGAGCGGCGATTGTCAGGAAGAATGTGGTTCGACGTGGACCAGGACGTCTTCTACCCAATCGACATCTTTGCGTAACGCGGTTCTGACTGCCGTTGCGATTTCGTGGCTCGCGCGGACGGTCAGGTCCGGGTCGACTTCCAGATGCAGGTCCACGTGATAGCGGAGGCCGGTTTTGCGGGCGAAGCATTTTTCGATGCCGAGGGCGCCGGGGACGCGCAGGGCGACGGCGCGGATTTCATCCATCTGGCGGCCTTCCGGCATGGTGTCCATCAACTGCAAGGCCGTTTCGCGGACCACGCGGAGGCCGAAGAAGATGACGAAGAGGCCGACGGCGAAGCCGCCCCAGTGGTCGGCGGCGTTCATGCCGGGGATGAAGACGGCGAGGCCGACGGCGATGAGGGCGACCATGCCGGAGCACATATCGACCGCGTCGTTCCAGGCGTCGGCGGAGAGGGCGACGCTGCCGGATTTTTTGCCGATGCGCATTTTCGTGGTCCACAGGATGGCTTTGAGAATGGTCGCGCCGATAAGGGGCCACAGGGCGTAGGATTCGGGCGTATGTTGATCGTTGCGTTCGGCGATGGCTCGCCAGGAAATGCCGGCGCCGGCGGCGGCGAGGACGGCTCCGATGGCGAGGCCGGTGAGGATCTCGAAGCGGCCGTGCCCGTAGGGGTGATCGTCATCGGCGGGCTTGGCGGCGACCCAGAGGCCGAACAGAACCAGGCCGGACATCAGGATATCGGCGGCGGATTCGAAGCCATCGGAGACGAGGGCGACGGAGTGGGCGGCGAGGCCGACGATGATTTTAACGGAGGAGAGCGTGACGCTGATGGCGATGCTGGCCATCGCGGCGCGGCGGGCGGTTTGCTCGGGACTCCTCACGCTTCAGGGTACAATGATCGCGCGGCGGGATAAGATCACTGCATGCTCGCCATTTTTCTTTCGCTCTGGCTCGCACAATCGAAAGATTCCGGGAATTAAACGTCCCTGAACCGACCGTACTATCGCGTAAACGGGATTCGTTTGCGTAACAGAAACAGGCCGAGTCCGGCGGCAACGGGCAAAAACGCCGATGGCTCCGGCACAGCACCTTGGGTCCCGTAAAGCCGGAGCGGGAGCGTCGTGCCGCCGCCACTGCCGGGAGTCGGTGACGCGAAATTTGAATAATTCGTGTTTCCGGAGCTCAGCGAAGTCAGCCCGTTTTGAGTAACCGAGGTGGCCGGGGCGATATAGTCTACATTCAGGTTATTGTCTCCGATCACGCCAAAATAATAAGTGCTGCCGGCGTTGAGCGTGAACGAAAACACGGTGGAAAGGACGTACGAGGTTGACGCTGACGCCGAAACTGCCTGTACCTCGCTGAACAACAGGGTAGTATCGGTTGAGTCCCAGATCATGTACTTGATATCGCCACCGTTTGGCATGTCCAGCGACATCGCCATTTGAGTCAGGTTTGTCGTAGTGCTGACCGAAACGCCGGTGCCCAGACCAGAATCGGACGCGCGAAAAGTCGTACCGTTGCCCGCTCCGGAGTCGAACAGCAAGCTGCCCTTTACTCCTGTAGCAGCGCCGATTAGCCCCGCCGTCCAAATGCAAACTCTTAGAAACCGCCCATTAGCTACTTTCATCGCAACCCTCCGTGCTCACAATTGTGGCCGTGACTTTTCCCCGGCCCAGGTATTAAACATTATCACACCTTCATGGTTTTGCGCAAGGGGGGGGTGAGCAGGATGAAAAATCGGTCAAAAGTCTTTGACCCGCAGCGGATTCCCGAGTATGCTTTTTAGCATGAAGACTTTTCGAAATATTCTTTTCGGCGTACTTCTCGGCTCCGTGACCACCATGGTTGTCGCCCAGAACGTCGCCACTGAGCGCGCGAATCATCCACGCATCGCCGCCGCCATCCGTCAGCTCAACGACGCCATAGCCTATATGGAAGCTGCTCCGCATGACTTCGGCGGGCACAAAGCCGCCGCGATTCAAGCCTCCAAGGCCGCCATTCACGACTTGAACCTGGCATTGCAGTACCGCGCCAAGGAAGATCGCAGCAAGTAGGTACCGGTCCCACATCGACGTGCCCGCCCTGTCCGCTCCCTGACGGTCGCGGCCCGGTTGAACCGCCATGCGTCAGCATGCGGATCGGCGCGAACGCTCTTATCGCCGCACCCAGTTCAGATCGAAGACCGTATCCTTCCCACTCTCCGTCTTGGTCCACTTCTCGGAAAAATGATCCCGATCGGTCAACGTCATCACAACAAGCCGCATGTGCGGCGCACCGGAGCTGTGCAGATTCGCCGCGCCGGTGAACAAGAAAGTGAGCCGGTCCTGCGCGCCGCTCAGGGGGCCGGTTTCGAGGCGCGCCACGTGCCCGTCGGGCGTCAACGCGCAGACGTGCGTCAGCAGAATGCGGTTGTTGTCGCGCGTGTAAATCGAGACTTCGTTATCCGCCGGAGTGCCCAGGGTCTCCTCGATGGCCTTGCCGTTGGATACCAGCCGAATCGAATCGGTCAGCTTCCCGAATCCCGGCAGATCGGCTTCCCACTCACCAGCCAGCGCCTTCAATCGGTCGAAGGCATCCGGCGGTGCGCCCGCAAGAAACGCATAGCCGGCTAAGAAAATCGCGACGCGCATTTTTGCCATGCTAACACGTAGAATCGTTGGTATGTCTGAAATCGAGTGCATTGTCGACCTTTTGCAAACCGGCTACAACGGTTCTCCCTGGCACGGCCCGTCGCTGGTGGCGAATCTGACGGACATCACCGCCGCGCAGGCCGCCCAGAAGCCTATCCCCGGCGGGCATTGCATCTGGGAACTGGTCCAACACGTCACCGCCTGGGTGAATGTCGCGATCAACGTCATCGACGGCCAGGCTTACGCGATTCTCCCGGTGGAACAGGACTGGCCCGCCATCTCCGCCGAAGATGATACCGCGTGGCAAGCGGCCTTGGGCATCCTCGATAGTTCGATGGAAGCCCTCATCGGCGCCGTGGGCGAATTGCAGGACGACGCTCTGTGGCCGAATCTGCCCGGTGTTGAATTCAACATGTACTGGATGCTGATGGGCGTCGTCCAGCACAGCGCCTACCACGCCGGGCAAGCCGGGCTCATCCGAAAGTCTTTCGCTTGAAGTGCCTGGCGTTTCTACTTGGGCTGGCACTCTGCTCCGCCGCCGACCGCCGCGTCGCCATCACCATCGACGATCTGCCCCGCGGAGGCGATGGAGGTCCTCGCGATTACGAGTCCCTTCGCACGATGACCGAAAAGCTGCTCGCGCCGTTCAAGGAGCAGAAAATCCCCGTCATCGGCTTCGTCAATGAAGGAAAAATCCCCGCGCCGGAACTGCGCAAGATATTGGATCTGTGGCTCGATGCGGGCGCAGATCTGGGGAATCACACCTATTCGCATCCGAACTTTTTCACCACTCCGCTGGAACAATTCGAAAAAGAGGTCATCGACGGCGAACCTGTCACGCGGGCCGCGCTGGCCGCTCGCGGAAAGAAACTCGAATACTTCCGGCACCCGTTCTTGAACGTCGGTCCGAACCTGGAAACCAGGCAGGCATTCGAGAAATTTCTTTTGAGCCGCGGTTACCGCGTGGCGCCCGTCACTTTGGACAATTCCGACTACATGTTCGCGCTGGTGTACTCCGATCCGGCCTTAAAAGCGCGAATCGTGCACGATTATGTACCTTATCTGAACACCATCGCGCAGTTTTTCGAACAACGCGCGAATGAGGTTACGGGCCACGACATCCCGCAGATTCTATTGATCCACGCCAGCCAGTTGAATGCCGACCAGATGCCCCAGATCCTGGCCATGTTCCGCGCCCGCGGCTACTCGTTTATCACGCTGGAGGAGGCGCTAAGAGACCCGGCTTACGATCTTACCGACACCTACGCCGGTCGCGGAGGATTTTCGTGGATTCACCATTGGGCGATCACGAAGAAAATGAAGTTCAAAACCTACGAGGCGAATGAACCGCAATGGGTCCACGACGAATACGTTAAACTTCAAAAATCTCCATAGCCTGTTTCAGGCTGGCGATCGGATCGCGCCCCTGTGCCGGCGAGTATTCGTGCGCCACGTAGCCCGTGTATCCAAGGTCGGCGATGGTCTTCGCGACGAAGTGGTAATTCAGCTCCTGCGTATCGTCGATTTCGTGCCGGCCCGGATTGCCTCCAGTGTGAAAATGTCCCAAATATTGAAGATTATCCGTGATGGTGCGGCAGATATCGCCGTCCATGATCTGCATGTGGTAAATATCGTAAAGCAGTTTCACGCGAGGCGAGCCGACACGCTTCATCACGTCCACGCCCCATGCCGCGTGATCGCACATGTAGTCCTTGTGATTCACTTTGCTGTTCAACAGCTCCATGCAAATCGTGACGCCTTTGTCTTCCGCGTGGGCCTTCACTTTGTTTAGAAATTTCACACAGTTATCGGCGCCTTCCGCGTCGGCCATGCCCTTCCGGTTGCCGGAAAAGGTGATGATATTCGGCACGCCGTTGGCCGCAGCTTCGTCGATGCCCGCATTCATCGTTTTTTCCAGGCGGTCGTGATTCTCGATGCGATTCAGGGCATCGGGGATAGTTCCGCCGGGGCCTTGAAACATGGTCGGGATCAGGCCGTATTTCTTGAGCGTCGGCCAGTCGGCGGGGCCTTTCAAATCGTAGCCGACAATGCCCAGGCCGGCGGCGATCCGGCAGGTGTCCTCGAAATTCGAGCCGCGGCCGAAAACACCCTGGGTTACGCATTGTTTCAGGCGGCCTTTTCGCTCGACTTTGGGAGCGTCTTGAGCGGAGGCGATGGGAACGGCGGCGAGGGCGGTCACAAAATCTCTGCGTCGCATATCCGTCTATCGTACACCGAGTTAGCGAAGAACGGCGCGGAATAGTTTTGATCGCCAAGTTAGCATATGGCCGTGACCTGCTTACAGAGTTTTCTCGATTTAGCGGCCGGCACGCCCGTGGAACGCGATGCGCGGCATTTTCGTACCTGGCAGAGGGTTTCTGTTCACGTGCAACGCGAGGTGCGGGCGCTGGCGGCGCAAACATTTTTCGCCCAGGAGTGGCGCGCCGCGGTCAACCTGGACCGCGCGTTCACGATGGTTGTCTATTCGTCCTGCCATCCGTGCTACGGGCGGCGGCCGATGGACTTCACCTACGATATCTGCGAGCTGGCCACGCTCTCGACGCCTCTGCGCCTTATCGGACGCAACATGTATGCGCGCCTGGCGCAAATTTCACAGGGATTCCAGGGAGACTCGCACCTGAAGCGCCGCTTCCTGCCGGTGTGGCACGTGGACATCCTGCACGCAGTGAAGAGGAAGCCGCGAACGCTGATCGAGCTGCTGGCGAGGGAAGCCACCATGACCGGCGCATTGATCGATTTTGGAACCAGGCGCGACGCGCGCTCCGAGAAGCGATTCCTGAAAACGGCGGTGCGCGCGGCACGAGTGCTGGGAATCGACTCAGCCACGCTTCAGGACGCCGTGCTGCGCACAGCGATCGAGAACCTCGGCCACCGTGGGGTTTTCGAGGACGTCGACATGGTCCCCGCGGGGCGCCCAGATGCGCGGATCGGTGGAGACAAAAATCGCGACCACGGGAGTGCCGACGGCCGCGGCCAGATGGCTGATGCCGGAATCGTTCCCGATGTACACGCTTGCGGTTGAGATCCAGCAGGCGAGTTCGTAGAGATCGTCGATTTGGCCGGGGATGCACCATTCAACGCTTTCGAGCCGCTCAGCGACGGCCTGGAAATTCTCGAGCGGCCAGTTTTTCTTCGGGCTGCTGGAATAGGGATGAATGATGGCGAAGTTTTTCCGCGTGGCCGGCGGGACTTGGATGCACGGAGCGGTTCCGGGCAATGACTGCGCCGGGAAAAACGTGAAGGGCAGATGCGCGACGGCCTGGCGGAATTCAGGGCGATTCGCGCCGTACCAGGAGTAAATTTCGTCGAAGGCTGTTAACGCAGGACAATCTGCGCCGGTGACTCCAACGAGGTCGAGCCCTGTGTCGGCGATGGCTCTGGTTTTGTCGGCGAAGCGAATGAGAGGGAGGGTCACGCGAGGGGCCCAGACCTCAGTGTAATCGGCTTTCGCGGACTCCAGCGCAGGCAGCGAAAGAATGACGTCGCCGATGGCGCCGGGGCGGATCAGCAGGCGTCGCATAATTGGCTATTCGAAGACAATGGTATCGGTACGCGCTTTGGAGCCCCATGCGTCAGCGTGGGGCTGTTTCCACGCTCGCAATAGCCCCAAGCTCACGCATGGGGCTCATTTCGTCTTTTCGAATGTCAGCATGTACTGGGTGTTCGGAATATGATCGCGCTTCGAGAGCAGGTGGAACCCGTTGCCTTCGATTTCCGCTGCCACGTCGTCGCGCTCCGCGCGGATGTGGCCAGGGCTGGGGCTGGCCGACTTGTAGTAATCGACGATCACGAGATGCGCGCCCGGCTTCAAAGATCCGCGAATCGCTTGGAGCATTTTATCCGGGTAATCGAAGTGATGATAGACGTCCAGCACCAGCGCGATGTCGACGGAATTGGGAGGCAGCTTGGGATCGGTCACCGTGCCCAGAATCAGCTCCGCGTTCGGGACGTGCTTGGCTTTCGCGCGCTCCAGAAAATCGACCTGGATATCTTCGCCGAACACCTTACCATTTGCACCGACCGCTTTCCCCAGGAAGGGGAGCATATAGCCGGTCCCAGTGCCGATGTCGGCGACCGTCATGCCGGGCTTGACGTTCATCGCCGCGATCAGTTCCTGCGGCTTCTGCCTCCCATCGCGATGCGGATCGTCGAGCGTGGCGGCAACTTTGTCGCGGCCCTCTTTCGTTTTGTATCCTTTGTTGGCGTCGTCGGCGACCTGCGCCCACGCGCTGAACGTCAAAATCAATACGGCGAAAAGTTTCATAGCGGTAACTCCATGGGCATCGCCAGAGGCGGTTCGATTAAGAAATTCAAGGCCAGCATGCGCGCGATCGCCGCGCGGATCGATTGTTCGGTGGCCGGCTCGACGGTGATGACGAAGGGCAGATCGCGCCAGTCGGCCTTCGGCAACTGTAACACGGCGTCGATAGAAATGCCTTCGGCGGCAAGCGCGGTGGCCAGTTGCGCGATGATACCCGGGCGATCCTCGACGCGGAATCGCAGATAGTACGCCGATTTGCTGAGCGTGATCGGGACGGGTTTATATTCGCCGAGCCTCGAATGCGCGAACGGCGAAACACGCTCTGGGCTGCCCGAACGAATCTCCCGCGCGACGCGCATCAGGTCGCTGACCACGGCCACTCCGGTGGGATGCGGGCCCGCGCCTCGGCCGTAATAAAACGTATCGGCGCCATATTGTCCGCTGACCCAAACGGCGTTGTACGCGCCGCGCACGCCGGCCAGAATGGTCGACTGAGGAATCAGCGAAGGGCGCACGGAGAGGATCAGGCCCTGGGGCGTCTGGCGCGCGGCGCAGATCAGCCGGATGGTGTGATGCAACTGGTGCGCGTATTCGAAATCGACCGGCGTGATGCGGCGTATACCTTCTGTATATATGTCGGCCGGGATGATCCTCTCGCCGAACGCGAGCGCGGTCAGAATCGCCAGCTTCGATCGCGCGTCGAAGCCGTCGACGTCGGCCGATGGGTCGGCTTCCGCGTACCCGGCGCGCTGGGCCTCTGCGAGCACGTCGTCGAAGGACGCGCCGCGCGATTCGATCTCCGTGAGGATGAAGTTGCAGGTGCCGTTCAGAATCCCGTACAGCGTATTGATGCGGTCGCCGGAAATTCCTTCGCGCAGGACGGCGTGAATCGGGATGCCACCGGCGACGCTCGCCTCCATCGCCAGGTTGATCTGCGCGGTGATGGCGCGATCCCACAGCTCGGCTCCAGCAAGCGCCATCAGCTCCTTATTCGCGGTGACTACCGATTTTCCGTTGGCGATCGCAGCCTCGACGATTTCTCGCGCGGTGGTGGTGCCGCCGATCAGTTCGACCACAACGTCGACGCCGCGATGATTGACGACTTCGCGCCAATCGGCTGTCTTAAAAACGGAGCCGAGCGCGGCTGGCAGATGCTTCGTCGCGATCCCGCGACTGCACACGGCGGCGATGTGCAGCGGGAATCCGAGCTTCGCCTCGATATGCGCGGCGTTTTCCGTAAGGATGGTCATGGTGCCTTCGCCGACGTTGCCGAGCCCGATAATGCCTATATTGACGGGTTTCATTTAATCTTTCAATGTACGACGAGCCGGAACTCCACCACCAGCACCAGCGCATCGGGGTTGACGCGAACTTCGGTCAGATCGAACGAGGACAGCTCGGCTTTATACGACGCACCTTCGCGCGTCTGCTCCAGAATTTTCCGCGCCTGATCCTTCACTTCGATTCTGACGTCCTTGGCGAAGCTCTGCGTCAACGCCGAGCGGACGCGGCGGATGTAATAGGAATCCTTGGTCGTCGTGACCTTCACGTCCTTGAATCCCATCGCTCCGTTACGCACAACAGGCGTGGCGGCGATCGACAAATCGAACGAATCGCCGAGGCCAATGCAGCCGCCGAACAGATCGAGCGCGGTGCGTCCGCTGAAGCGCGCGCTGACACGAAGGAGTCCGCTGTCGGCTCCGATGCGCGGTTTTTCGAGGTAGGCGAACTGGCACCTGGTCGCCGGCGTGCCGCGCACGTATTTACGGCCGTCCTGCGTGAACACTTGTTCTGAAATGATGCGCTCCAGCGCGTCGAAACGGAGTTCGATATCGGCCGCGATGGAAGGAACCGCGGCGACGAACAGAAGAATGCCGGCGGCCAATGCTCTCACTTGTATCATTGTAGGTGATGGCACGAAATCTCCTCGCACTGCTCTTCACATTGGCGCTGGTCGCCCAGCGCGGACAGCCACCGCTGCCACCGCCCGACACGCCCCCCGACACGCAGCTTCCCAATGGCAAATCGCAGCCCGCGGAGATCCTTAAACAGGATCACAAGAAGAATCTGGCCGACGCGGCCGCGATGGCCAAGCTCGCCGAGGAGGTGAGCGAGGATCTGGAAAAAGACGATCGTTTCGTATATTCGGTGAAAACGATGAAGAAGCTGGACGAAATCGAAAAGCTGACCAAGGCGATCCGCGGCAGGTTGAAGAAATATTGACTGTGTTACCCTCAAAACGTTTACCCGCCATGCCCGCTACTCGCGAAAAATCACAACTCATGAGCGCCTCCGAAATCGATCGGACACTGGTCCGGCTGGCGCACGAAATTCTGGAACGAACGTCGAACCTGGACAAGCTCGCCTTCATCGGCATTCGCCGCCGCGGCGTGCCGCTGGCGCAGCGGCTGGCGAAAAAAATCGAGGATCTGGAGCATCGCAAAGTGCCGGTGGGAATCCTCGACATTAATCTGTATCGCGACGACCTGTCCACCGTTTCGCATCAGCCGGTGCTGAACGCTACCGACATTCCGTTCGAAGTGACCGGCAAGGACGTCATATTGATGGACGACGTGCTGTACACGGGCCGCACGATTCGCGCTGCGCTCGACGCGCTGTTCGACCAGGGCCGCGCGGCGCGCGTGCAACTGCTGGTGCTGATCGACCGGGGGCATCGCGAGATCCCTATCGAAGCGCAATTCACCGGACGGATGGTGCAGACGACGGCGAACGAAATTATCGAAGTGAAGTTTCAGGAAATCGACGGCATGGAGAAAGTGCTGTTAGTCGAGAAGACGGGAGCGTAGATGCGTGCCGGTCTGTTGGGCATTGAGGGGCTGACGCGCGATCAGATCCAGGCCATTCTGGACCGGGCGCGCGATTTTCAGCCAAAGCCGGAGCAAGGTTTTCGCAAGCTCGATTTGTTGCGCGGCCGGATGGTGGTCAATTTATTTTTCGAGGCGTCCACCAGGACGCGTACCAGCTTTGAGATCGCCGCGAAGTGCCTGGGAGCGGATTCGGTTTCGATCACCGCGCAGGCGTCCAGCGTGTCGAAGGGCGAATCGCTGGTGGATACGCTGAACACTCTGGCGGCGATGCGGCCGGACGCGATCATCATGCGCCACGCGGCATCAGGCGCGCCGCACTTTCTGCAAAGGCACATGGAAACGCCGATCATCAACGCGGGCGACGGGACGCATGAGCATCCGACGCAGGCGCTGTTGGACGCGCGCACGATTCTCGACCGCGGGAAATCGCTCGAAGGGCTGCGCGTGGCGATCATCGGCGATATCGCGCATAGCCGCGTGGCGCGGTCGAATGCCTACCTGCTTTCCAGATTCGGCGCGGAGATCGTGCTGTGCGGACCCGCGTCGCTGCTGCCGCCGGAGCTGAAACAGATCGCGCCCGGTGTCACGCTGACCACGCGCATGAAGGAAGCCATTCGCGACGCCGACGTCATCATGATGCTGCGCGTGCAACTGGAGCGGCAGCACGAATCGGCGTTTCCGGCCAGCGAGTATTTTCAATTCTACGGACTGCGGCTGGAGCATCTGCGGCTGGCCAAGCCCGATGTGATCGTGATGCATCCGGGCCCGATCAATCGGGGCCGCGAGATATCGTCGGAGGTCGCGGATTCGCAGCGGTCGGTGATTCTCAATCAGGTGGAAAACGGAATTGCGGTGCGGATGGCCGTGCTCGAAAGGGTGCTGAGTGGCAGCGCTGTTAATTAAAAATGGCCGGGTGATCGACCCGGCGTCCGGTCACGACGCGGTGGCCGATGTGATGATCGAGGACGGTCTCATCGCCGGCGTCGGCCGGGATCTTTCCAGGGCGGGGACGGAAGTTTTCGATGCAACCGGACTGATTGTCGCACCGGGCTTCATCGACATGCACGTGCACCTGCGCGAGCCTGGATTCGAGCACGCGGAGACTATCGAATCGGGCGCGCGCGCAGCCGCCGCGGGTGGATTTACGTCCATCGCGCCGATGCCGAACACGTCGCCGGTGAATGACAGCGCGACCGTCACCAGCTACATCGTGGAGAAAGCGCGCAAGCACGCGGTGGTGAATGTCTGGCCCATCGGCGCGATTACCAAGGGCAGCGCGGGTGAGGAATTGGCCGCCATCGGATCGATGGTGAATGCGGGCGCTGTCGCGATTTCCGACGACGGACGCCCGGTGATGAACGCGCGTGTGATGCGCCGCGCCATGGAGTTTGCCCGCAGCTTCGGCATCCCGGTGATCGACCATTGCGAGGACTTGCATCTGAGCGCGGGCGGCGATATGCATGAAGGCCTCGAATCCGTGCGGCTTGGCCTGCGAGGCATTCCCGGCTGTTCAGAAGACGTGATGGTGGCGCGCGATATCCTGCTGGCCGAGGTGACGGGCGCGCGCTATCACGTGGCTCACATTTCTTCGAAGCATTCGGTGGAGATGGTGGCGTTCGCGAAATCAAAAGGCCTGCGGGTGACAGCGGAGACGACGCCGCATCATTTCGCCATCGCCGATTCGGACATGGCCCCGTACGACAGCAATTACAAAATGAAGCCGCCTCTGCGGTCGCATAGCGACATCAGCGCAGTAATCGAGGGAGTCGTCAACGGCGCGATCGACGCGATTGCCACCGACCACGCGCCGCATCCGGGCGACGAGAAAATGCAGGAGTTCGAAAAATGCCCGTTCGGAATTTTGGGCCTGGAAACCGCGCTAGGTGTGTCATTTGAGCATCTGCTGCATCCGAAGAAAATCGGATTGAAGCGTTTGGTGGAGCTGTTCACTACCGGTCCTGCGCGGATTCTGGGCATTCCGCGAGGCACCCTCGCGGCGGGCGAGGCCGGGGATGTGACGATCTTTTCGCTGGATCGCGAATGGACTTACGACGTGAACAAGTCGTTTTCCAAGAGTCGCAATTCGCCGTTCGATGGGAAGACGTTTCGCGGCGGACCGGTAGCGACGGTCGTCCATGGCGCGATCGTTTGGCGATTATAGAATCGCCCGTACCACACCGCCGTCCGCCCGCAGGGCCGCGCCGTTGGTCGCCGACGACAGAGGGCTCGCGATGAATGCCACCAGCGCCGCCACTTCTTCGGTTCGCGCGAAGCGCTGAAGCAGCGACGACGGGCGCACGCTCTTGAAAAATTCGCGCTCCACGGTCGCGGCGTCGGTCTTCTGCGCCTCCGCCATGCTCTTCACGAAATCGCCGACTCCTTCCGATGCGGTCGGCCCGGGGAGCACCGAGTTCACCGTTACATTCGTGCCTTGGGTCGTCTCGGCGAGCCCCCGCGCGATGGCGATCTGCGCGGTTTTCGTCATGCCGTAGTGAATCATCTCGCGAGGAATCTGCACTGCGGACTCGCTCGATGTAAAAATGATGCGGCCCCAGTTGCGGGCCATCATGCCGGGCAGATATTGGCGGCTCATGCGGACGCCGCTCAGCACGTTGACTTCGAAAAATCGCCGCCAGTCGTCGTCGGAGATCTGTTCGAACGGTTTCGGCTCGAAAATGCCGAGATTGTTGATCAAAATATCGACGTCCGGATACCGCGCGGCAACTTCCTGCGCTCCGGCTGCCGTGCCGAGATCGGCCGCAATGCCTTCGACATGGCCCTTCAACTTGCCTAACGCCTGATCAACGCGTTTCTGTGTCCGTCCGTTGACGATAACCCTCGCACCTTCATTCGCTAACGCCTCGGCGATCGCGAAACCGATTCCCGCGGTCGATCCTGTGACCAGCGCGCGCTTGCCTTCGAGCTGCAAATTCATAAATTCGGAGTCTTGACCGCTACGCGCACGGTCGTTCCCGTGGCCAGCGAATCCGGCGGATTCACGATGACGTTATCGCTCTCAGCGAGCCCGGAAACCACTTCGACTTCGGTGCCGTAATCCTTGCCGATTACGATCGGCATCAACTCCACCTTGCCGCCTTCGCGCACTACGCCCGCTTGCAGCCCCTCGGCGCGAAACAGCAGCGAGTTCACCGGAAGCACCAGCGACGGGGCTTTCGAAGCCAGTGTCAGATGCACCTGCGCGAACGCACCGGGCAACAGTTCTCCGGTCTTGTTGTCGACGTCGACTTCGGTCAACAGCGTTCTCGACGCGGGATCGATAGATTCCGCGTTGCGCGCGACCTTCCCTGTAAACCGCCGTTTCGGATATTCCGCCAGCGTCAGTTGCGCAACCACGCCCGGCACCGCCGAGCGCGAGTAAATCTGCGGAACGTTGACAAACACACGCAGCGTGTCGGTGGCCGCCAGCGTGAAAAGTTGCTGCGACACTCCGCCGTTGCCGGCGTTGATTAGCGCGCCGATATCGGTATTGCGCGCCGTAATCACGCCGTCGAACGACGCGTACACCTTCTCGAACGACACCAGTTGTTCCAGGCGTTTCACATTGGAAGTCTGCGAAACGACGATGCTTTTATCGGCCTCGTACGCGCCGACGGCGTTGTCCACGTCCTGCTTGGGGATCGCGTCTTTCAACAATCCCAGGTCGCGATTCATGGTGATCTCGGCCAGCTTCAGGTTGGCCTGCGCGGTGGACAGATCGGCCCGCGCCTGATCGAGCTGTTTGTCCACTTCCGGCGTTTCAATCTCGGCCAGCAATTGCCCCGACTTCACGCGTCCGCCGATATCGACGTACCACTTTTTCAGATACCCGCTGGTGCGCGCGTAAACCGGGGAAATGGTGAACGCCTGGATATTTCCGGGCAGCACGATCTCGTCTTTCAACGCGCCGCGCTTGGGATGGACCACGGAAACCGTCGGCACCGACATGTCGATGGTCTCCATCTTCACGTTGGCCGCGGCTTTGATGCGGGTGTTGATGCCGCGATACACGCCCAAGGCGAGCAGCGCCAGCACCGCCAGCACGACGATCGCCCGTATGGTCCCTCGCATCATTCTCTTATTTTGCCTTTATTTTCACTCATGCGCTTTTCTTTCGCAGCCCGTGCAGCACGCTAAACACGGCAGGGACGAAGAACAGCGTCGCCACCGTAGCCAGCATCAATCCGCCGATTACCGCGCGTCCCAGGGGGGCATTCTGTTCCCCGCCCTCGCCCGCGCCCAGCGCCATCGGCACCATGCCGATGATCATTGCCAGCGCGGTCATCACCACGGGGCGGAATCGCGCGAACCCGGCGTCCAGCGCGGCCTTCTTCGCGTCGCCTTCCTCGGCCAGCACTCCTTTCGCGAAGTTCACCACCAGGATGCTGTTCGCCGTCGCGACGCCGACGCACATGATCGCGCCCATCAACGCCGGCACGCTGATGGTGGTGTGCGTGAAAAACAGCGACAGCACGATTCCCGCCATGGCCGCGGGCAGAGCCGTAATAATGATGAACGGATCCAGCCAGCTCTGAAAATTCACGACGATCAACAAATACACCAGCACGATGGCCAGTACCAAGCCGCCCAGCAGGCCGGTGAACGAGGAGCGCATGGTCTCGATCTGCCCGCGCAACACCACCTGAGCGCCGCGAGGCAGTGATGCCCGGCTCTCGTTAATAATCCGGTTGATGTCGGTCGATACTCCACCCAGGTCGCGATCCTGCACCGCGCCGAAAATGTCAATGGTGCGCTGAATGTTGTAATGCGACACCACCGCCATTCCCGCGCCCCGCTCGGTCGAGGAAACGTCGCCCAGAATTTCTGGCTGCGTCGCCGTCGATCCTGTGATGGCAATGTTTTCCAGATCCCCCAGCGAACTGATGGAGTATTGCGGCGACTGCGCGATCAGGCTGTAATTCACTCCATTTTTCCAATTCAGCCAGAACGCGGGCGTAGTCTGAAAACTGCCGCTGAGCGCCACCACCATGCTGTTGGCCACGTCCTTTTCGGTGAACCCGCTCTCCGCCGCCTTGGTGCGGTCCACATTGATGTGCAGCTTCGGCTGATCGAACAACTGGTGGATGTGCAAGTCGACGAGACCCGAGACCTGCCGCAGTTGATCGAGCAGTCTTCGCGCGTAGACGCGATTGGCTTCGATATCCAGCCCGATCACTTGCACGTCGATCGGCGCGGGCAATCCGAAATTCAAAATCTGGCTGATGATGTCGGCCGGAAGAAAAGCGAAGGTCACTCCGGGGAATTCCCTCGGCAGCGTTTTTCGCAGTTCGCGAACATAGTCTGCCGTCGGGCCATGATCCTCGTTGAGTGAGACCAGAATGTCCGCATCCATGGTCCCGATGGGCGCCGAAGTGCTGTACGACAGGTTGATGGCGGAATAGGGCAGCCCAATGTTGTCGATGATGCTCGAAACCTCGTCCGGAGGAATCTCGCGGCGGATGGCCTGCTCAATCCGGTCGCACGCGTTGGCCGTTTCCTCAATGCGCATCGCGGTTTTCGTGCGCACATGCAGCTTGATCTGGCCCGCATCGGTGGACGGGAAAAAATCCTGCCCCAGCCACGGGAACAGCGCTAACACCGCCGCGCAGGAGCCGAGAAACAGCGGCAGGAACAACCACGGAATCGCCACCAGGCTGCTCAGGAGCCGGTGATAAGCATCGCGCGTCGCGCTAAACGACCGCTCGAACCAGCGCTGAAATCGCGCCGGAAGATTCCACGGCGAAGGCGTTCCCTTATGCCCGCTGTGCGCCCGCAGCAGGTACATCGCCAGCGTCGGCACCAGCGTCCGCGACAACACATAGGACGCGAGCATCGCGAACACCACCGCTTCCGCCAGAGGGATAAACAGGTACCGCGCGACGCCCGTCAGGAAAAACATGGGGATGAACACGATGCAGATGCATAGGGTCGAAACCAGCGCCGGCACGGCGATCTGCGCTGCGCCGTCCAGAATTCCTTCGTGCAGGTCCTTGCCTTCCTCGAAGTTGCGCTCGATATTTTCGATGGTCACTGTCGCATCGTCCACCAGAATGCCGACGGCCAGCGCCAGTCCGCCCAGCGTCATGATGTTGATCGTTTCGCCGAGCGCACTCAGGCAGACGATCGACGTCAGGATCGACAGAGGAATCGAAATCGCGATGATCAGGGTACTGCGCCAGCTTCCTAAAAACAGCAGGATCATCATGGCCGTCAAACACGCCGCGATTACCGCCTCGCGAATCACGCCGTTCACCGCCGCGCGCACGAATAACGACTGGTCGGCCAGAGGCTCGATCCGGAGCTCCGGCGGCAGTGCCGCGCGGATCGCCGGCAGCGCATCCTTCACCCGCTGCACGATATCGAGCGTCGACGTCGCGCCTACTTTCTGCACCGTCAGCAGCGATCCGCGCATGCCGTCGCGCCGCACGACGTTCGTTTGCGGCGAAAATCCGTCGCGCACATGCGCTACGTCGTGAATGTAAATAGTGTTGGCGCTGGTCGCCTTCACCGGCAGATCGTTCAGCTCCGCCACCGTCTTCGGGCTCGCATTCAGATCCACGTCGTACTCAAACTGCCCGATCTTCGACGTCCCCGCCGGAAGGATCAGATTCTGGACGCTCATCGCGTTCACGATGTCGCTCGGCGCCAGGCCCTGGGCCTGCATCTCCGCCGGCCGCAGATCGATCATGATCTGCCGCTGCTTCCCGCCGTAAGGCCATGGCACCGCCGCGCCCGGCACCGTCGCCAGCGATTGC
>Ga0210394_10003887_pt1 | contig 18035 bp, 14 predicted proteins | sample IncBWC12MmetaG_FD_160121 | JGI IMG/M metagenome (GOLD analysis project Ga0210394, IMG submission 160121) | Forest soil microbial communities from Barre Woods Harvard Forest LTER site, Petersham, Massachusetts, United States - Inc-BW-C-12-M | ecosystem: Environmental > Terrestrial > Soil >... | reverse complement strand
ATAAAATCCAGCGCTCGAGGCCACCCGAACCTGGTTGAAATGTACGCCGTTAAGATCGGCGCAAGGGCTCCACTCAGGGCTCCGCACATATTCATCAGACCAGAGAGTGAGGCAGCGTAGCTGGGCACAAGATCGATACAGGTCGCCCACCAGGTAATGTTGGCGAACATGTTGAAGCCTGCCCCACAAGCCACCAATAGAATAGCGACGGTATTGTTCGAGGTGTTGCAGCCAATCCAGACCAGCATTGCCGAACAAGCCATACCGAGCCACACGGCAGCTTGTCTTCCGCGACGTTTGCCGAATTTACGCACGGCAAAGTCGGAAAACCATCCACCAACGGGAGAGAGCAGAAGAATGGCAAGATAAGGAGTCGCACCCCAAAGGCCGCCCCGCATAATGGGCTGACCGCGTGCTCGCACAAGGTAAATAAAGAATGAGGTATTGAAAAAGTATAACGTGTAGGCCCGGCACGTATAGCTGAGAAGCAAACTCCAAACGGAGCCGCTTGAAAGTATCATTCGCCATGGCGGACGCCCCTTGGCTATATTTCTTGTTGGCTTGCCGTGGGCAGATTCACCATGAGGGCGCAGCAACTCCAGTTCGGCGGAATTCACATGCGGATGCTGTTCGGGCCGGTCGGTTATATAAAAATACCAAACAATGGCGAACACGCCTCCGATAAGACCGCATAGCCAGAAGGAGGTGCGCCATCCCCAACGTTGCATCGTCCAAGCAATAAATACTGGTGTAAAAGCGCCGCCGGCCCCTATTCCTAAGGTGGTGAAGCTGATCCCCAGACCTAACTTGCCGGAGCTCATCCAAGAACTGACAATCTTGGCAGAATTAGGAGCAGTAAACCCCTCTCCCGCGCCGATTAAGAGCTGAAATATCGCAAACGACCACGCTACCCCTACCAAGCGACTTAGGGGAAGCCGTGGAGCAACAGCCATTGCCGCGAGAAAAACCGAATACCATGCGATGGCGAAAGTTAAGACTTTGCGCGGACCATAGCGATCGCCCGCCAAGCCGCCTGGAAGCTGCACCAGCGCGTAGCTAAAAACGAACATCCCTAGAATCCACCCCATGGTAGCAGCGCTAAGCCGAAACTCGGTCTGGATGTACGGCGCGGCAACTCCCAAGTTTATTTTTCCCAAGGAAGGGAGCATATTCACGACTGCAATCAAGGCCATGATGCGCCAGCGGATACCAGTCGGGCGAAGACCCGGTGACGTCGAGGGTTTCTCCGGGAAACTCAGTGGAATGGATGTCATGGCCGAGCGCAGAGCTCTCTTTTCCTCAGGTTTTGTACCGCCGACTTGTTCGACACCGTGCATCGATCCCCGCGCTCGAACAAAATATGGAGGACGGAACTTTTTACACTGCTGAGAAGTAGATCTCGATAAATTGCATCAACCGTCCTGGAAATCACGACAAGCATAGAGTCGCGTTCTGCGTCTCTTGACCCCAAGTGCTTTGCGGGTTTACTCTCGGCCACATAGGTAGTATTTTCGAAGTTAAACTTTATGTCCTTTAACGAATCTAAAAAACATCTTAAAAACAATGTTGGCAGCGCCGTAGACAAGCAAGATCGGCGCGTGTTTAGATTTGGCCCCTTCTCGATCGACGAATCAGAGCACCAACTCCTGCGTGACGGCGTCCCGATTTCGGTAACGACAAAAGCTTTTGAGACTCTCCTACTTTTGGTTCAGCGCAGCGGCCACCTTGTTGAAAAAGCAGAAATTATTCAGGCAGTTTGGCCTAATTCTTTCGTCGAAGAAGGTAACCTTTCAGTCACAATTCACATGCTTAGAAAGGCACTGGGAGACGACGGCGGCGAGTTCAAATTCATTGAGACGGTCGCCAAACGGGGATATCGCTTTGTGGGAGACGCGCGGGAAGTGACGCCCTCAGAGTCTCAGCCGCCGCCCAATATCGGAAACACATCATTATTGCCAGAGGTAGCTCGCCGGTCCGGATCTTCCACTCGGATCATCCTCGGCATCACCTTTTTGACTCTCGTCGGCATGACAGTGGTTTTGTCCGTGGTGCGCGCTTGGAAACAAAACGAAGCTGGCATAAAGATTCGCTCATTAGCGGTATTGCCTTTTCGGACTTGGAATCCGAACGTCACAGAGGATTACTTCAGGATGGGATTGGCCGATGCGATTATTACGAAGCTAGCTAGCACCGGACAAATAATCGTGAGACCGACCAGCGCCGTTCTGAAGTACGCGGATTCGCCGCCCGATGTGCTAGCAATAGGGCGCGAGCAGAAAGTGGATGCGATCCTTGCAGGCAACATAGAAACTCTGCCCGATCGTGTCCGCGCCAACGCCCAATTGGTTAGAGTGTCCGATGGCAAGTTATTGTGGGCTGCCACGATTGAGGAGAGTTCTCTGCAAATATTTGCTTTGGAAGACGAAGTGGCGGACAGGGTGGCACAGTCGCTATCCATTAGCTTCCCCAATAGAACGGATATCCGCCAGACGCGTCGAGACACAGACTACAAGGCCCACCAACTTTATTTGGAGGGGCGTTATTTTTGGAGCAAAAGAACAGAGGAAGGCCTGCGACGGAGCATCGAGTATTTTCAGCAGGCGGTTACCGAAGATGCGCAATACGCGCCGGCTTACGCAGGTCTCGCTGATTCCTATGTGTTGTTGGACTCGTATGGGGTTGAGCCAGCATCGAAGGCATATCCAGTTGCTAAAGCGACGGCACTCAAAGCGCTGCAGCTCGATGATTCGTTGGCGGAGGCGCACGCCTCTCTCGCGATGGTCTATTTCTACTACGAATGGAATTGGCCCGAGGCCGCTAAGGAGTTTAAGCGTGCAATCGCACTAAATCCGAACTATGCACTGGCGCACAGCTGGTATGCTTTGAATCTTGGAGCCATGGGAAAGTCCGATGAAGCGCTTGATCAGGTGCGACGTGCTCAGGTACTGGATCCTATTTCACTCGAAACAAACACGGTAGTCGGCCGAGTCCTTTATTTGAACCGGCAGTATGATCGGTCCATTGATGCCTACCGCAAGGTCATCGACTTAGACCCTCACTATGCGCGCGCACACGCTCGCCTCGGAATGAGTTATGCGGCGGAAGGGGCTTTCGGCGATGCCATACATGAGTTTGAAGAAGCGCAACGGCTCTCCGGTTCGGATCCCTATTTGAAGGGTCTACTGGGATATGCGTGTGCAAGGTCAGGAAATAAGACCAGAGCCCTAAAGCTGCTTCAAGAACTGAGTCAAGACACGCGTCAGAAGGATGTGCGAGCGTTCAGCATGGCCCTCATCTCCATCGGGCTCGGCGAGGGTGATCAGGCGCTGACTTGGCTCGCGAAATCCTACCAAGATCGCTCCAGCTATATGGTTTATGCGCGGACCGAACCATTGCTGGATCCCATTCGAGACGACCCGCGATTCGCCGCATTAATCAACCAGATGCGATTCTAGGGTATAGAGACTGAACCCGGTTCTGGTGGTTCCTCAAACATCCAGCCATTTAACCGCTCTCCCGTAGACCAAATTCACTGGTGAACAGAAGGAATCCGCGTACTCCAGTCGAATCAGCGATCGGACCACGAAAAACCGAAAACACAACACTAGCGTAGAAGTTTTGAATTAAGGTTTTGTTGGTCTGGCTGGACCATCGATGGAGAACAAATGGGTTGCGTGACGACACGACCACAGCTCTCTTTGGGTCACTTGCAGCCGTTAGATTTCGCGGTGCGAATCGTCTTTCACTGGCGCACTAGACGCAAGTTCTCCCTCAAGCCACAGTTGACCTCAAACCCATGCCAGGCTCCAAGGAGCGCCACGAACGATAGGGGCCAAAACGAGGCACGCAGGATGATTATCCGTTCGGATCAGACTCCTAGAGAGTGCTCTCGTGATCTGCGCAGTAACAAAATAGCTTACAAGTTGACCTGGATTTGATCGCCTCGGATTCGTGAAGATTCAATTTTGCGATCGTGACAAACGTTTTTTAAGAAAGAATTCAGGGGCGTTAAAGGACATTAACAGCCGTTCCCTTTAGAACGCTGTGAAACGGGGAACGTCCGAGCGCTGGCTCTGCCAAGGTTGAAGGCATCAGACCAGACCTGGGGTGACGCATTCTTTCGCTAATTCTGCCGTGCATGTAATTCCTCAGAATTAGTCGAAGCTCTCACACCGGGGAACTCAACGCGCGGATTCTATGTGGATCGTGGATAAGGAGGCTGAGCATGTTTCGTTTGATGACAGTGAAGACAAACTCCCTATTACTTCAGTTGTTTGCACTCTTGGCGGTGAGCGTTTTTCTCGCCTGCCCGACGTATGGACAGGTAGTAGGAGCGACGCTCTCTGGTATGGTGACGGATGCGTCTGGAGGAATAGTACCTCAAGCTCAAATCTCCATCAAAAATCTGGCGACTGGGATCAGCACAACTATTTCCGCAAACGGGGACGGCTTCTATACGGCACCGAATTTGCTCCGCGGAGACTATGAGATTGCGGCTTCTGCGCCTGGCTTTTCGACCGAGGTACGAACCGGGATTACGCTGACTGTCGGAGCCCAGCAAGTCCTGAACTTCACTCTACAGGTTGGGCAGGTTGCTCAAAGGGTGGTCGTCACCGGCGCACCGCCGGCCGTGGAGTTGGCCTCGTCGAGCATTGGAGCGGTCGTGAGCCCAGATACCATCGTCAACTTGCCACTTAACGGACGCGATTGGACACAATTGGCGGCTCTACAGACGGGTGTCAACGTTGTCGTCACTCAGAGGCCAATTAATGCAAGCGGCGTTCGAGGAAACCGAGGGTTCGGAAACCAAATGACGGTGTCCGGCACGCGGCCGCAACTCAATAACTATCGCCTCGACGGGATAAGCATCGTCGACTACTCCGGCGGAGCACCAGGAAGCGTGCTCAGCGTCGCCCTGGGCGTGGACGCAGTTGCGGAGTTTTCCGTCCTGACAGCCAATTACTCCGCCGAGTACGGCCGGACCTCTGGTGGGGTGATCAACGCCGTTAACAGGTCTGGCTCCAATCAGATTCACGGAAACGCTTACTGGTTTCTTCGGGACGAAGGTTTTGACGCAAGAAACTACTTCGACGCGAGTGTTGTTCCATTTCATCGAAATCAGTTTGGTGGGTCGCTGGGAGGTCCCATAAAGAAGGAGAAAGCCTTCTTCTTTTTTGATTACGAAGGAATTCGGCAGGTTCTTGGCTCGACGAATATTGATCATGTGCCTTCGGCCGATGCACGGAATGGGATTCTGCACAATGACGATGGGACGACGACAATAGTGACTGTAGATCCGTTGGTTAAGCCCTTCTTCGGGTTTTATCCATTGCCCAACGCGGGACTGATAGGCACGGGGAACACAGGTCTGTATATCGTTGGAGGCAACAGTCCTTCACACGATAACTTCTACACCGCGAAGATAGACTGGGCGATATCGGAAAAGGACACTTTTTCTGGGACTTGGTTTTACGACAAAGGTGTCGCGGAGGCACCGGACGCGCTAAACCAGCTGATCATTGGTAATACGTCCAGCCGAATAATGGGCGCCCTAGAGGAAAAACACGTCTTCGGCCCCTCCCTAGTCAATACAATGCGGGGTGGCTACAGCCGGGTAGCTGCACTTATCCAAGTAAACTTACAGGCCATCAATCCGCTGGTAACAGATACGAGTTTGGGTTCGTTTCCAGGCCTTCCCGCACCGTCGCTAAGTGTGCCTGGACTCACGGATTTTGTCGGCGGCGGCATTGGGCCATTTACGGGTGATGATTACGCTTGGAATTCGTACCAAGCGTACGACGACGCATTTCTAAACAAAGGTGCTCACTCCCTAAAATTCGGCTTTGCTTTCGAAAGAATGCAACATAACCTGATAATCCCGTCCCGCCCCACCGGAAGTTTTAACTTCCCATCGCTCGAAGGCTTCTTAACTAATCAACCTAATTCGTTCCAGGGACAACTGCCAAGTACAACCAATCCACGCGGAATACGACAAGATCTTTTTGGTGGATATATCCAAGACGATTGGCGCTGGCGTCCTAACCTGACTCTGAATCTGGGCCTGCGGTACGAAGCCGTAACGGTGCCCACGGACGTGCACAACCAGCTTTCCAATCTACCTACCTTTACATCCCCGACGCCTCAAATAGGTTCTCCCTATTTTAACAATCCAACCAAGCGCAACTTTGAACCTCGGCTGGGCCTCTCTTGGGACCCATTTCGCGATGGTAAAACTGCGGTCCGCGCGGCTTTCGGTATGTTTGATGCTTTGCCTCTCAATTACGAGTTCTTCCTCGCAGAGGCCCTCTCAGCTCCGTTCGTGCAGATCCTCACAGCAACCAATTTGGCGCCGGGTTCGTTCCCGACTGGAGCAGCCGACGTTTCAAGTGTGAATCCGTCGAAGCTACAGTACGCTTCCATTGAAGCCAACCCTCATCGCAACTACGTAATGGTCTGGAATCTGAACGTGCAACGCCAGCTGACTTCGAACACCAGTATTACCGTTGGTTATGTTGGAAATCATGGCGTCCACATGCTTGACCGCGAGGATGACGTAAATAGCGTTCTTCCAACGGTGACTCCTCAAGGGCTCCTTTGGCCGTCACCACGGGGTAGCGGAACGAAACTAAATCCTAGTGTCGGCGACATTCGCGGCCTTTACTGGGACGGGGACGCCGAGTATAACGCGCTCGAGGTGGGGGTCTTGAAAAGAATGAGCCACGGCTTCCAAGTGCAGGGCTCTTACACATGGGGAAAGGGCATCGACACTGGCTCCGCCAGTGTTATCGGTGACCCCTTTACGAATTCCATCTCAAGTCTGTTCTTTTTCTGCAAACAATGCAGGCGTGGTGTGTCGGACTTTAACATTGCTCATACTCTGGTCGCTAACTACTTCTGGGAAGTTCCGACAACAAAGAACTGGGGGACTATTGGCTCACGCATCTTGGGGGGATGGGAAGTGGGAGGGATCATCACTGCCGAGACTGGCGTACCCATCACGCCGCTCATGGGTGGAGATCCGCTTGGTCTTAACAGCAACGACCCCTATGACTTTCCGAACCGCCTTTCTGGACCGGGGTGCAGCTCACCTGTGAATCCCGGAAATCCCAACAATTATATAAAGCTCAACTGTTTTGCCCCTCCGAATCCCCTCACTCTTTTTGGCAATGCAGGCCGCAACTCCGTGATCGGACCTGGACTCGTCACGTGGGATTTCTCTCTGTTTAAGAACAATAGAATCTCTGAAAGGTTCAACCTGCAATTTCGAGCCGAGTTCTTCAACATTTTGAATCGGCCCAACTTTGCGACGCCTTTCCACAACAACACGTTGTTCGACCAGAACGGTAACCCGGTCGGCGGAGCAGGCTCCGTTGATCAGACATCAACGACCGCTCGGCAAATCCAATTCGGGTTGAAGCTGATTTGGTGACCCGAGGCTCAAGAACAAAGCTCTCTGCTGATTACAAGGCGGTGGGCTGTGGCTCGACCGCTGGTTTTCGCCTGCGGAATAAATCCGGCCCGCAGATGCATGGCCAGGAATGTTCCGGACGTCTGAAAGTAGGCGTTTTTCGTTCATTCGAGTATCACAGCTTGGAGGAGAACACGGATGGCAACACGATCAAAATTGAAATATGGCCGACTCGCGCTTGCAGCAACATGCCTTGCCCTCATCACCACCAGGGCGGGCGGATGGCAGCAAGCCCCCACCCTCGACATCACCTTGACGGGACAGTCGATGATTCGGTCGGACATCCGTGCAACAGCGCCTTCCGCTGTGACCGCCATAGCGCCACTATTGAAGGGCGACGTAATATTCACTAATTTCGAGGGTACGGTAGCAGAATCTGGGCAGCCAAACGAATCGACACCCTTGCAGGACGAGTCGGAAGGAATATTCCTCGCTCCACCGGGAGCGCTCGATGCACTGCAGGCTTTAGGCTTCAACCTGTTGTCTCTATCCAACAACCATGCGTGGAATCTCAGGGCCGTGGGTATTCAGAACACGCTCCGAGAGGTCAGCCGCCTTAACTTGGTTTGTGCCGGGACCGGGAACACATTGGCCGAAGCTGTCGCGCCGGGTTATCTCCACACACCGAAGGGCACAGTTGCGCTCGTGGGGATGGCATCGGGTGAGATTGCGCCTGGAGGGGCGGCCACCGCGACTCGTCCCGGGGTGAATGAACTCCGTCTTGGACCGGGGAATATTCCTAACGAGGAGGATGCGGGACGCATTATTCAAAGTATTAGGGATGCCAGCAAGCGCTCCGACGTGGTTATTGTCTATCAGCACAATCACCTATACGATAAACCTTTTAAAACGATGATGGCGGAAGAGCTACCTGAGCGGCTAGTGCCACCCGATTGGATCAAGAAATGGGCGCATAGGGAGATAGATGCGGGTGCCGATATCGTAGTGATGCATGGCGCTCCTCTCGTACAGGGCGTTGAGATTTATCGCAACCGGCCCATCTTTTACGACCTTGGGAACTTCATTTTTAACCTACGGCCGACAAATACGAGGCTTGACGAACCGATCATCTGGGAAAGTGTGGTCGCATATGTCCGATTCCAGGGAAAGAATCCGCGGTCGATTATCTTCCGGCCGATCGCGCTTAATAAGCTGGGGCAGGGTCAGCCCGATCTTCATGATCCGCTCGCAAATAACGCCTTTCTTGATACACGGGGTTTGCCAAAGCCTGCCACGGGCGAGCAAGCGCGCTACATCCTCGAACGACTAGCTGATTCGTCGAGGTCCTTCGGAACAGCAGTAGAAGTGAAAGGTGAAACAGCAGAAATCAATTTGAAAACCGAGAAATAACGAGAGCTCCCAAGACATGCAGTTTCGCACGCCACCGGAGATCCGGGTCTTCACGCGCGGTGCGCAAATGCCGGGTTATTGGAACCGTGCTCGCTGGAGCATTCATGTCCTTTCAATGCACGCGCCTCAAGTCAAAGAGTTTGTGCGAATTCATTTTGCATTTCTCCTTTGGCCTCTTGGACACTGCGGTCAGCCGCGAACGCAGCCTTAGACTTGAGATTGGTCCCAAGGATGTGGGACCCGATTGTTCGACCGCGGATGCGCTCGAGCCGCTTTGCAGTCAAATTGGTCCGGGCTAGTTGAGGGTCGGTGCTACAGGCTGGCCTTTGCGAATCCGCTGCAATAGAAGGAGCTCGTTCAAGTTGCGTTCGGACTGGCGATCGAGACTTGTCCTCGATCTGAGTAAGCGGTCCAATCGCGAAGCCTCGGGGACGGCTGCAGATTTACTCTCCAACTTTTCTCGCTTCGCAGAATCGGCGTCCATTTGCCTCGCAAGCTCTTCATAACAATTTATTGTTTCTTCCAAATGAGTAAGGAACATCGAGCGACGTTTATCCAGCGGCAAATCGAACTTCTTAAACTGTTCGTGCTTGATCAACGGTTCAGGTTCAGCGCACAAGCTGTAGAAGAATCGGAATTCAGATGGAGTTCGTTCTCCGAAGAGTTTGTTCAGGATCTGGTGGTCTCGGTCCGGGGAAAAAGATCGCATTTTTATTGACTTACGGAGCGATTTTAGAAGCGACAGGAATTTTTCCAGGATCACCGGATTGTTCAAACTTGCAAAGAGACCCGGCATAGGTATCTCTACAGCGGCTCTTGTGTCTACGAAGGTCTGTCTGTCCCGTGCTGTCTGTGCATCCACAGAGGCCTCGATTGCCACGGCCTCTTCCAGATCGTGTTTTTCACGATCAGCCGCTCGCGAGTTGTATTGTCTTTCCAGTTCAATCTCCGCTCTCTCCGCAGCCAGCACTCGGTGGGAGCGCCACTTTAACAGAGCACGCTCCTGCACCAGATCCTCTTCTGGGATTCCCACTGGCCGGAAATAGTTTCGGAATCCCTGCCAGAAGGCTTCAAACTCCGCCGGGGACTCACCCTCCAAGAAAACCTCCTTTGCGCATAACCCATGCTTGACCGCATTGCACCGGCTTCTTGCTTTTCCCAGCCTTGTTCGTGGGCCACGGCACTTTCGGACGCCCGCAGTCGAGCGTTGTTGAGCCGCGGATTGTACGCTGTGATTCGCAGCGTGTTCTTCCGAAGACGACAATTGTTCACTGGCTGATGCCTTAGGTCCTACGCTTGCTGACTCCATGGCTGATTTCCTTTCGGCGAGAGGCAAATTTGTTCAACGTCCCGGCCAGAGTAGAGGGAACGCTCGCGCGATTCCAGATGTTTTGGGGTCCAAATAATTCAACTAAATTGGGACCTACTTGGCAGGAATTCTAAGGCTTCGGACTTTTGGCGTTGCTTCGTGGGTAGTTCGGTCTTTTTTCAAAGCCGAATTTGAAGCTTTTCAAGGGTTTCCGAAGATTTTGACCAGTTAACCGCATCGCCCCACTCTCGTCTCCTGCGCATTTAAGCATCTGTGCAAGGCGGGTGCGCCGTCCTACGGCTTCGTCGCCCTCCAAGACCGAGGCATCCACCTTTAGTGCTATCTGGCTGTCCTGAGGCACAAATTCCGCCAAGATTCGCTTCACACCGGTTTTGGAGATCCGTGTGTCGGGATCAAACTGCCGCACGAACTCACACGCTTCTTGAATCGCAGAAACACGTTTTAGGCCTTCGCGACGTGCCTTCGCATGAGCAAAAACAACCTTCAAGACCCGCCCAAAGTCTTTCAGCTCTTTCACGCCGTTTTTTCGAGGACGCCCGCGCTTTTTCTTAGAGCCATTCATGATAATTGGCCGATTCGGTTAGGCTGAATTCCATCGCCTGACATACTGGCACGCCTTACGTGGCGCTTGATCATCGAGCCGTCGCGGATTGTCAGAGACAACTAAACGAATCTGGCGATCATGCCTGATCTCCAGCGCGCGCTGAGCTCTTTTGTAAGTACTTGTGACCTTCCTTCTCGTATTCATCCACGCCGATCTTGAGCAACATTTCACAAATTTGAGAGAGGCTTCTGGTTTCCTGTTTCGCAAGTTTCAAAAGTCTTTTCTTCAGGTCCGCCTGTATTCGAAACGCTAACGGGGCATCTTTTGTCATTTGAATGTGATTGTAGGAGAAAGGACAGTGCCCTGCCAACAATTCTCTTGACAGAACCAACCTCAATGTATGAGTATGTATGTGTTACTCATACACCCAAAGGAGACATTCATCATGCCCTCTTCTCAAAAGGAAACTCGTTACAAACATAGCCTGGCTCTAGCCAAACGCCTCTGGCCGGGTCAGATCGCCAGAGAACAACAACATTCACTTAAGATCTTGTCCGAGAAATACGGGCTTTCCGTGGCAGCCGGAGACCTACGACTTTTGGAGAACCGATGGTTTGTGACGCATACAGGACTCATAGGGCTCGCACAGCGAAGGGGCTGCTCGGGAATCGCTGTGAGCCTTTTGTCGAAGTTTTGCGACCGGACCACATCCCGCTGGGTTTTCAAGGCGACCGTCTACAAACGAAACAGAACCAAAGGGTTCGTTGGCTATGGTGATGCTGATCCCTCCAATGTTTCCTCGCGAGTCGAAGGGGCTGTGTTGCGAATCGCCGAAACGAGGGCTGTCAATCGCGCTCTCCGAAAGGCGTATGGGATCGGCCTTTGCTCTGTTGAGGAACTGGGAGCATTTTCGAGCTCGGCGAAACCGTCATCCTCTCCGTCGCATGCAAACGGCTCCCACACCACAAACGGAACCGGCAACGGCCAGCCTCGGCTTCGGGACCAGCTCTGCCTGTTGATCCGCCAGCACAACCTCAATGCAAATCTCGTCAAGGCCTATGCGGCGGACTTCTGCGGTACCGAAGCACTCAATGGCGCGAGCCGTGAATTGGTCGAGTCCTTTATCTCCCATCTTGCTACGGCTGCGAAAAAAAACAGAGATGCTCTGGTCTGCAAGCTGAACTCCTACTCTCAACCTGCGGAGGCGAGGCCATGAGACGCCACATTTCCGGTCTTCATTCGCACCAGCAAAACGTCCCATCTCCTCTCGACGGACTCTTTTTGGTTCGCGTCGAAACGGTTTCCTACCGCTGGCATCCCCAGAAGCCTTTTTACGCTCTCCGCCTCGGGATCCTCGAACCTAAGACTCTCGCAGGCCAATCCTTCTCTGGACGCCTGTACTGCACCGAGCGTGCCCTTTGGAAGCTCAATTGGTTTCTGCGAGATTTTGGCTATGACACCGAACTGCTCAAGCGGGACCAGATCGATGAGAAGGCTCTCCTGAATCTCCGCGGGATTGTTCGGACTACCTACACGAATCTGAATGGGCGCTCCTACCAAAACCTGGATGCGTTTGCCGTTGCGTCGGAATGGGAAGCATTTTCCATCACCCCAAGTAGTGAACGCGCTGCGCAAGGTGATCAATGTGATCTTTAGCTATACCCAGATCGCTAGCTATCTTCGGTGCCCGCGTAGCTACCGGTATCGGTATCTAGATGGCTGGCGGGAGAAAGAAACTCGAGCGGCAATGGCGTTTGGCCGTTGCTTCGAGAAATCACTCGCGGCATATTTCAACGGGGAGGATTGTGGCGCCGCTCTCTTCAGGGAATGGAGCGAATTCCGTGATGCCCCGTTCGCATACAAAAAGGCCGAAACTTGGGATCGGCTGGTGCATCAAGGTGTGCATTTGCTCCAGCGATTTGTGCAGGACAATCGCGTCCGTATTCCCCGCCCGCAACAGGATCTTCAAATCAAGGTGAACCGGGAACTGCCAAACGGGAACGAGTTCGTTGCCTACATTGACGCAATTGGCGAACTCGATGGAACCCGTTGCTTGATGGACTGGAAGACCACGGGCAGTCGCTATGCCGACAGTCCGGTAGGACTCTTGTCGCTCGATCCGCAGTTGATCTGCTATTCGTGGATCACCGGAATCTCTGATGTCGCACTCATCGTCTTTGTACGGAAGCATCAGCCTGAAATTCAATATCTCAAAGCATCCATCTCTGAAAAACAGCGCATGGAATTTGCGCGGTTGCTGGAAAACTCCATTGGTCAGATCGAAGCGGCCCAGTTCCCTTCCCACAGCGGTATCCGCTTCCCGCAGAACGGATGCACGAGCTGCTCCCATTTGGGACTCTGCATCGACAATCAGCCTCTTATTGACGCGAATCTCATCCGCACCTCGGGAGTAAACGACCTTGCCTGGCTTGACGAGCTTGTGGATTAACAGAGGGGCATCGGTGCCTCCCGAACTCAATTGTAAACGAGCTGTATTTGTCCTCGGCAAAATCGACGAGATCCTTGCTTGGGACAAAGCGCGTCTTCACGAACGGGATCTGCGATTCGTTGATTTGGGCCGCTATCTCTGCGAAGTTCGGGCGGGACAGTATTGGCGGTTGGAGAAGATGAAATCGTTCGACGACTTCCTTGAAAAGCGCTTCCCCGACTCGCGGCGAAAGGCATATTACCTCATGGCCATTCACGAAAATCTAACACGTGTTCCGAAGCAGCAGTTGAGGGAGATCGGTTGGACGAAGGCTACAGAGCTTGCGAAGGTGGCCCGGAGGGAGGGGGAGCGGTTCGAAAGTGCAACCTGGGTGCACAAGGCCCAAGTGCTCCCCAAGGAGGAGTTCAAGCGGGAGGTCGAGCGGCACCTGACGGGGAAGGAAACGGAAGCGTGGGAAATTATCTACTTCAAGCTCTACAAGAGCCAGCTACCTGTGGTTGAGAAGGCCATCGAAACTGTTGGTTTGATGCTCGGGACCGATAGGTCGAGGGGGTATTGCCTGGAGATGATCTGTGCTGATTTTCTGGCCGGAGCGAACGTTCAAGAAAGTGAGTCCTGAGCTTCGTCGCAGTACCGGCTGCTCCTGATGACGGGTTATGCCTGAAAAGGACAATGAAGCAACTTCGCCAGAAGCGACCTCGACTTAGGCTCAGCTTGGCTGAATACAATTTACTTCGCCGACGAGTTCTGGAACGAGATGGGTGGCGCTGCCAGAATTGCGGTTCATCGAAAGACTTGCACGTCCATCATCTGGCGAAGCGGAGCAACCTCGGCGACGATGCATTGGACAACCTGGTGACGCTTTGTGCCACCTGCCATTACAAGCACCATTTTCCGACTACTCCTCGCAAAGATTGCTCCTAACTGCGCGGACTCCAAAAGCAGGGCACTGTCCAGAGTTCTTCGTACATTTGCTGAGGTATAGAGCGGCACGAACCGGATCAATGCTTTGCCTTTCGACCTGATCGCAGATTTATCTATACATTGTTTGGCCTGAAGACTATAGTCTGATGGATCCCCAAAGTATTTGTTGCGGTAGGTTTGGCCGCAACCTACAGACTACCTTGAACATAGTCAACATTTTTCAGGCTAGCGGGAATCCGCACATCTCCGAACGGCGTATGCATTGCCGGCAAAAGGGTTTGTTTCCCTGTGTGGATTGGGGTGAGAACAAACTCGGCGTTGTTCTTAATATCAGCCAAAGCGGATTAGCTCTGCAGGCCGACGCGGAATTGATCAATGATGAGTTACCAAACATGCGTTTTCAATTCTCGCGATCACAGACCTGGATCGAAGCAAAAGGACGGATTGCGTGGAGAAGTGATTCGAAGAAAGTGGCAGGCGTGGAATTTATCGATCTATCCGCTGAAGCGCGCAAACAAATACAAATATGGATCTTTTTAACGAGTGACGCGAGCGAATTCCCGAAGACAGATGCACCAATTGAAAAGACTGAACAGGTCAACGGAGCAATGGCCACCTCGGAACCAATAAGCGCAACCCCGTTCCCCGAACGCAAAATAGTGGAACTGGCCCCCGAGGATCGAAGCCAACATTCGATTTTTCCGTTAGTCCAATCTCCTGCCGAAACGCAAGAAGCCGGAACAGTTTCAGAGAGTGCCATGGCCGCGAACGTCACAAGCGGTTCTGGCAAGGCAGTACGTCTAGTTGGGTTCTCGATGGCTGCCGTGTTGTTGCTTTTAGCCTTTCTTCCCCTTCGCTACCACTTGCGGAACGCAGGGAATAGTCTGAAAGGCAGAGAAATGACGACGGACCCGAATCTGCCTGGGCTTTCCTCCAAGATTTCTGCAACTCGCGCTTTCGATCCCGGGCCATCTCTGGACCATCCCGCTTTCATGCTTCAAGTGGGCGCGATGGTTCATGAGGAACGTGCGAATGCGCTCGCGGAGTCATTGCGCCAAATGAACTTCCCCGCGTTCGTGATCAAACGCCCCACTGACCGATTCCATCGCGTGGTTGTCGGACCGTTCAATGGCGTGGATGCCGCACTAAGAGCGAAAAAAGAGCTCGAAATGAAGGGTTTCAAGGCCATCCGCACTGAATGGAAACCGCAAGCCCAGTAGAGTCCGACTACGGCACTTGGCCTACCCGCTTACTCCGCCTTAGCTCTTTGACCAATGCCGACCGTCGCCCAAAGAATCATGCCTGCTGCGTCCTGTGTAGGGGTCCTGCGAGGCTGTGTGCAGAGAACCTCGGACATGCAATTGTACTGTGCTTGGTTGTGAGCCGAGCTCGCCCGTATCTTATTGAGTAGATCTAGAAGGTCTCCCACCTTTTTGCTATCAGGCGTGTGACAAGTCTTGCCTCAGAAGATGAGAAAGAAGCGAGATGGACCGGGCGATTAAGCAAACCGCCTGTTCAAATAACCGGAAGGGTGGATGGTCAACGATGAAAAATAATGCGAACTTGCAGCAGTTACGCACGGTTATCGGCTCAGTTTTAGTGCGGGTTTGTTTGACGTGACGTTTGGGATGCGGGAAACGAGGTCCAAGCCACGCGACATGCAGACCTTATTTGAGCAGTGATCGGGCCGCGATTGATGGGTGACTCGTCGAAGGATAGGGTACCTGGGCAATCTCCAGCCGCTTTATCCGCTATCCGTTCGAGGACTAAGGTAGATCAAGTATTGAAATGCCGAACCCTTCGGACGGAACAGTGTAAGTTTGATTGTTGAAATCGAAGGTGAAGCCAGATTCAAGTCTCGGGTTGGAGATCGCAATGAGGTGTTTTCCGCCCCTATCTTGAAAGAGGGTGATTCTCACTGCCGAGGTCGATGGGATTTGGCTTAAATCCAGACCCTGGGTGTTTTGAAATACAGGCTGCCTTTGCATCCAGTTGGAGTTTATCCGCGCTGCGTTTATTGCATCAAGGACAGGATTATTAGTCGGGTGCATAACATCCAGCTTGTTGCCCAAAATGAAAGCGAGTCTTTCGGTTCCGTACGCACACGGGCCATTTGCAGCGCACCAAGCTGGAAGTCCACAGGTGGTAGCGAGTGTGTCCCCCTGTGTTGTCCAATTGCCAGTTCCCCAAAATCTATAATCCACGTTAGCTTCACCTGAGAAAAGAATTCGATCTCTTAGAATATATCGGCCAAATTGGGGGTAAGAGGATTTCACTGAATTCTGAGGAGTTCTCTGGGGCGCTCCGCATCCGTTTGCATCTCCAAGCAGTGCTCCGCTCACAAGCCCCGCTGCCGGATAGATATCTACAGCCCCCTCAATTATTGAATTATTCGGAATCGTTCCGTTGGTAAACGCACTCAGCACGTTCGTAGGATTTCCATAATAACGCCTGCCAAGTGTATCTATATAAAATGAATTGGCACCGTACGATTGATTAGAGGTTATCCAATTGGGGAGCCAACTTATTCCCCCAGGGGTATCCAGATAACCTGAAGTACCGGTGTAAACGGGCGCAGAGTAGTAACCTGCATAATAGCCCGAAGATACGACACTTTTGGTGAAATTGGGTATATCTGGGAGGTGACTGGAATCAAATGCGTAGCTCAAATCGCAACAGCCGCCTGCGTAGGCGCTCATCTGTCCCCAGAATAGAACCAATGGATAGTAGGATTTTACTGGTTGCCAGAGGGTGTTCAGGGCTGTCGCGCTGGGTGACCGAGCGATGTTCTCAAGTTGGATGTCCAAAAAGCCTTGGGCGTTAATCATCCATGCGGGGTAACTAACTGCTGCCATATTCCCATCAAGCCACGTCCGATACAGGTCGATGGCAAGTTGCCAAGGAACATTGCCGTGCGGGGCATCTCCTGAGACAGTGGCTATGAGGGCCGAAAAAGATACCGTGTTCCCCGTGGAAATCGGGGTATCGTAATAAAGTACCTGTCTTTGGGCAGCATAATAAGGAATCACTCTTTTCGGAGGCCAATTTATCGCGGCTACGAGTCTGGCATTTGAATCATTCGCCATAACAGTCAACGGTGCAAACGCATCCCCTGGGTAGGGTTGACCCCACCATGTCCAATCCACATTGCGATTAGCGGCCTGTTCAGTCAAACCCAGTATATAGGGATAGTAATAAATATCGTCGGTCAGTGTTGCACCCAATGGCGTTCTGTTCGTCTGCCAAGGCCAGTAAACTGAGGACAGATTGCGGTTTGCAGTAACATCGATCTTCCATCCACCATTTCCCAAGTTAGTTATCGTCGCTTTAATGACTGAGTCTGAAATTGCGTACTGCGTTGAACTAATCTGAGTATACGTTGAATAAACATGGGCAACGCCGTCGCTGCTGGTTGTTACCGAAAGTTCCGGTGGCCTGGATTGTATAGGCACGATAGACAAATGAGCTGAAACGGATTTGGTGGGATCCGCCACGCTGGTTGCATTCACAGTGACGCTTGGTGGTGAAGGGGGTACCGTTGGCGCCAAATAGACAGCTGACGATCCGCTGGTTGAAATTGTCCCGCAAGATGCGCCGCTGCAACCAGCACCGCTTACATTCCAACTGACAACCGAGTTCGAAGTCCCTGCCACGCTTGCGGTGAAAAGTTGCGTCTCAGAGGTAGGAACTGAAGCACTCGTTGGGCTGATGCTCAATAAGACTGCAACCGCCGCAACAATCGTTATGTTTGCCGAAGCTGATTTGGTGGGGTCCTCCACGCTGGTTGCTTTCACGGTGACCGCCGCGGGTGAGGGCACGGAGGCGGGGGCGGCATATTGTCCGCTGGGGGAAATTGTACCACACGCCACACCAACACAGCCCGTGCCACGCACACTCCAGGCCACTGCCGTAGTCGAAGTCCCTGTTACAGTTGCCAAAAATTGTTGAGTGTTCCCTATCGTCACTGTCG
>Ga0210394_10003886_pt1 | contig 18038 bp, 25 predicted proteins | sample IncBWC12MmetaG_FD_160121 | JGI IMG/M metagenome (GOLD analysis project Ga0210394, IMG submission 160121) | Forest soil microbial communities from Barre Woods Harvard Forest LTER site, Petersham, Massachusetts, United States - Inc-BW-C-12-M | ecosystem: Environmental > Terrestrial > Soil >... | reverse complement strand
TCCAAGTAGGTGACGCGCCACGGTTGCGCAACGGGCAGCACCGGAATGCCACGCTTGTAGTGCGCGTCGAAGATACTCCGGCCACGCACTAAATCGAGCATGAGATTCATAGCGACGAAGCTCTTGTTGGCCTTCGGACTGCCCGCCAGGATAAGCTTCCCCTTGCACGGCAGCACGCCTCGGCCAATGATGTGGGCTTCGGGGCGATATTCGGTTTTTAGGAAATCGGCCACGAGTTGCGCCACGGCGCTCCTTAGCTAATTGAGGGCTTCTTCGAGGTATTCGAGAGGAAACTAAGGGGGCCTTCGTCGTCGCCCAACGCGAGCGCCTGACGCTCTTTCAGATTATTATAGAGACGCTTCGAATGTTCGAGAGCGGTTTCGATTTCGAATGTCGCAAAATCAAACAGCTTATAGTGGATGGCACCGTTCTCCATTACGATTGGGCGGCGTACTACGACGAGCTCTTTGATTTCGAGGAAGTCCGGGAAATTACCTTTGTCGCGCTCTTCGAAGGGGCGCACGCCAAACACCACCAGCGGCTCCTCCGTTGATTTTACGTAAGCTACTTCACCAGTTTGAAAGGTCATTCTGTTTTCCATTTCTCCAGGTAGGATTGGAATTGAGGGGTTAACGCACATTCTAAAGCCCAAATAGCGGTATTACAAGGTGTGCAAAGTAAGTCTCTTAGTTGTCCCGTTGTGTGATTATGGTCTGGAACTAGAGGTCGATTCTTCGGAACCTTACCGCAAATTGTACACCGACCTTCTTGCTTAAGATTCTTTTTCGTGTACTCTTCAAATGTTATAAAGATTCCGCGTTTGTACCAAGAGCGCTCTTTAACACGTCCAGGGTCGCGCTCCCGCCACTCTCGCTCGCAATTTCTAGTACATGCGTTGTTACACTCTTTACAAATTCGCTTGTTTGTTCTATGACGTGAAGGTTGCCAGTTTGCGTCCACCAAAAGTTCTACACCGCAAACCCGACACTTTGGGATACTACTTAGTGGCATTCGCCCCATGACGGTCCTTGTTTAACGTCTACTGGAATATTGAATCCACCTAATTCCGGCCAATTTTGAGACATCACTAACTTTACGCTGTCAATTATTTCATCTGCCAATTCGCCAGGGCCTTCAAATACTAGAGAGTCATGAACTTGAGCTAGTAATCTAGCAGGACGAGGTAACGCACGATAGATAGGAACTATTGCGGCTACACGTTCTTCGGGCCAACCAATCCTATCATACATCAGGCCAATCATTGCACGGAAGCAGACATCGGCCCCGGTTGACTGTGGTAAGAAGCTTAGAGATTCTGTGTAGCGGGCGTCTGTATAAAAGTAACGCTTACGTCCGAAAGGGGTAATTAAGTACCCATCTTTAGCGGCCTGTGCTGCGGTTGCTTGCTGCCATTCAACTGTTTTTCCATTTACCTTACGCCACTTCTCGCACAACACACGGACTTCATCTAGAGGTATATCGTAGAGCCTGCTAATCTTAAGCGGGCCCATACCGTAGTTACTGCCATGCGATATACGCTTACCGCGTCCGTAAGGTGCGTCCTTGCTGTTGTCCTTTACGACTTCGTCGTAGGGGATGTCGAAGAACTGACTGGTGGTCCATTTGTGCTCGTTGTATCCAGGGACGCTAAGGCGTTCAAGGCGTTCGTGGTCCTGAGCAAACCAAGCTGTGAGACGGTTCTCCAGAGAGCTAAAGTCAACGTCGAAAATTCGCCAATCGCTGTGGGAAGGGACGTAAATGTATCGAGCTGCTTCGGGGATATTCTGTAGATTAGGGTCAGAGCTGCTGAGCCGTCCGGATGCAGTGCCGTGGACGTTAAAACTCGCGTGGATTCTTTCAACGTGTCCGAATTCCTCCTTCGTAAAGGTCGACAGCAAACTGGCTATGACGCGGAGCTCTTGAAGTGCTCGCACGGCTCGAATAACTTCCGTGGAGACACCTTCGCCCTCAGCTCGCACGTAAGAGGGTTTACTAGCTGCTCGTAGCAACTTTGGCAGAGCAGTTTTGTCAACGGTCGGCTCGTTCGTTTTGGCGTGCGTCTGGACCGGGAGCTTGCGCTCGGTGTAGAAGTATTCGTTGAGTCTGTCATTCGATTTCCACGGCGAGACTTCCTCCGTGGCATCCACCGTAATGTACTTGAGGGGCTTACCGGTCTTCTCCGACAGCGTCCCCGGCGGGGCAAGCTGACGCTTGCGAATGGGGACTAGGCGGGTTCGGAGCGACTCCGGGAGTTGCCCCTCAAGGAGCGTCGCCTTAGCGGCGAGGTCTGCTCGAACCTCGGTTAACCTCGATGGGTCGAGCTTGAAGCCCGTTTCGTGCAGGAGGTAGCAAATCCTCGCGAGTGGTACCTGCACATTCTCGTAGAGGTCGAGGAGATTCTCCGCGCGCAGCATGGGCCGCAGCTGCTTGAAGCACTGAAGGGTTACGTCGACGTCTCGGCAGCAATAAAGTTCTTCATCGTCACCGCTAAGGTGTTTCCATGCAGGCTTGTTGGTAAAGAACGAGCCAAGAAAATCCAAGCCGTGAGGCAGGTCTGGCTGGAGCAGGTGTTGCATAAGCATAGTGTCATAGACAACGCAGGACTGTTCCAGAACACAACCCACCACTTGCAATCGGGGCAAGTCGAACTGAATGCAGTTGTGACCAATGACAGTTGTAGCGTGCTTAAATATGCGCTTAAGTTCAGTTAGGTACGCCCCCTTCGCCGGTACACAGATGGCACGCGTGGGCGCCTCCGAGAGGCCAACCATTGTAATTTCGCCGGTTGCTCGCACGCACTCAATATCGAAGGTAAACTCAGTAGCGCTAAAGTTCCGAACAGTATCAAGGCTAGGGTGGGTGTCATAGTACTCCGGAGCCACAAACAGGCTCTTTTTCAAATCTGCTACGACTGCGGGGAGCATTTCCTGCGTGCGCGCAAGAAAGGCCGGATGTAGCGTCGGAACTGCTAGGAGCTTCTCCGGCGAGACCGCCGGGACTGGAAGCGGCGAGCCGCGCCAACGGCCGATGCCATCCCGTTCGCAGAGCCAATGAAGAGCCTCGTTACCAAGAATATCAATCCGCTTCCAATCACGACTGCGAATAATAGGAATAACGTGAGCGTTAAGGCAGTGACGTACTGAGGCATCGGCATCCTCGCGGCTTATGTACGAACGGGCGTCTGGACTTGTGGGGAAGTTATTGTTAAGGGGTCGGCATTGGATGATGTTGCAACGGCTGACAGTTGACTCATCCACGCCCGCTGCACGATATAGTCCGCCAGAGCGCTTTCCGTTTTCGCCTTCGCGCCCCCGGAGCCAAGACCCACTAGGGCCAACCAAAGGTTCTCCACGTTCAGCCTCCACAGCCCCGGGCGCTTCTGCGATGCAGATGCGGTTGCCGGGGACAATCAGAGGGGCGACGAAGGTGTTCTCGGGAAATAGCTCCCGCATCGGACAGCCTTCGCAGCCAGCCACATCGGAGACAGTTTTCAGGAGCGCCTAAATTCTGGGGGACGGGTCCTAGGAGTATTCTCCCCTCGTATCTGGCGGCGCCTGTGTTGCACCACGGTCGCTTTTCCAGCCCGGACACCCCCAAGCGTTGCACCTGGGGGAACTCAAAATGTGGACCCGTATGCGTCCGGGTCCCACGACGTTCCATCACCACGTAGCCTGAGATGGAGAGGTTGGCTACGCGAAGCCGTCGACGCATGCAGACCTAAACCCGTCAAGGGAAATTAGGCGAACGTTTGGGATGATGGCTTTACCTCGCGTCCGTTTCCCCGCATGCGTCTATCTCGTTAAGCTGCGGCTTGCAAGCTGAAAAACTGAAGCTTCGGCTTCGAGCGCATAGCTCCAGTATTCTTGTCCGTCCAAGTGTCGAGGATTACCTCGCCGCTGACGGCGGACGCACCATTGCTAGCCGCCCGATTGAGCGTGTCGATGAGTTCCTCGCCGGGAAGCTGCTCCACGCCGAGGCGCTTGATGAGGATTGCCGCCCACTGGATGGCATACTTTGTCACCGATGGGGCGGGAATCTTCGCAAACAGATGGCGCTTAGAGTGTGGACCGGCTGCCACAACGAAATCCAAATCCGTTGTGCCGGGCTCGTAGGGGTTCTGCTTTGCGCCGACGAACTTAAAGGTATAATTCCCCGGGGGCAGTTCGGTGCGTTCCTGGGTTTCGCCGTTAGCGCGCTCTGTCACAACGGTGTTCAAATTAAGTGACGCCCAAGACACCGGGGTCACGTCTGTTGCTTCGAATGTATCGTTCATTGTTTTCCTTTGTTTGAGGGTTGGTGCAACCAAGTCCAGCGAACTTCGTGGTTCTCTACACGTTTAATCCAGTTGTGGTTAGCACATAGCAACTGGTACTCACTCTGAGGATTATCCATCTTCAGAATCTTTCCGTAAATTCCGCGGCTAGTTAACTTAACACGCTCTTCGTGACCGTTACCGTGGATGTGGTCGATTTGTAGAACACGCGGGTCAGTCCATTCACACCCCGGCCAGTTACATTTGTTGCCTAAACGGTTAAACACCCTAATCTTTTGGGAGAGGTAAAACCGTTGTTGTACAGGAGCACGATTCTTGCGCCACTCCTCTGTTAGATGTTTAGGAGCTTCTACGCGGTGATAGTAAGCGTTACGTGCTTCCTTGTCTTTGTAGGGCATTTACGATGCCGCCGTAGTGGCGGGTGCTTTTGAAGCGTTTGCGTGTCCTGCCAAAATCTTAGCGAACAATGCGCTGAAGGTGCCAGCGCCCGTTTCCAAATTGAAGACTTCCTCCTGCGCTAGAAAGGAACGTCCATTAGCGGAGTTTCGGTCCTTAGCAACGTGGACGCCATCGCTGCCAGTAATAAAATACCGCTCAAAATAAGCAGACTTGGCGTCGCGCGGGTCACGCAGAACCTTCCGAGCCTTGAGGTAGAGGACGCTGTCAAAGAGAGCAGGAGCGCCAAGACTGAGCTGGCCAGGCAAATCTGGGCCGACAGCAGTAACAACGCCATTGTCGTCTTTCTCCGTTTTCTCTAAGCAAGTTACGATGATGTGACGGTCTTGGCCGAGCAACTGTTGAAGCAGCGTGCGCGTTACGTCCGCGACATCTCCGTAATCAAAGCCTGTCATAACGCCCGCTTGACGGCGCATGGCCTCTTTCTGGTTTCGCGAGGGGAACGTCGAGAGAACGTGGTCTTTGATGAAACCCTTCGTCATAGCGCTGAGGGAGTCTAGGCCGATTGCCTTTTTCGTCTGCCATGCGGCGAAGTTGTTTAAGCAAATGCTGCGGAAGTCCGTGAAGGTTTTTGGTTCGGCCATATCAGCGGTTGCGTTGGCGGTGTGTGCTGCGCTGAGCAAGCCGGAACCGTGGCCCGTTTCGCACGCGGCTATTCCGACGTCGGGTACCCCCGAGAGCCATGTGGACTTACCCGAACCCGGGCGACCTACGATGAGTACTTTCCACTTCAGTGTCTCTGGCGAGACTAAACTGCTGAGTTTTCGGGATTCCAAGCGGGGTGTCCTTTAGGAGCGGGGGAATTTACTGGTGGGAAAAACCGGTAGGGTCGTTGCGGAAAATCTCATCACTGCTTAATTCATCGACGGGGCTAACGTCCTCTACCTCAATTTCGGGCTCGCCCTGCGGAATGCCTTCTTCGCCGTCGACGAGCCACTCTTCGGCGATGTCTTCGGCCTCTTCGGGCGTTCGGGCTTCGACCAAATAGGAGATTTTACGGGTGACTATTAGTACCACCTCGAATGGGCGATACACTTGGGGGGCCATCGTGGGTTCCTTTTTGTTGCGACAGTAGATTAGAGTACTTTGGAGGGCAAAACGTTGAAAAACAACGGGGATTTCTACAAATTTGCGTAAGGGGGGTAAGTACTAGTACCGAGACCGCGCCGCGAGGCTTCTCTTAAGAGCGCCCGACGGCGTGGCATCCGAGGCCACTTCCGGAGCATCCTTAGGAGGTTTTTAAGGTGCGCGTTCGTGAGCGCTTGGAGAGAAACTCTGCGTCCGTCAGCGGTCGTCCACGTTTGAGCTCCCGCTTGCGGCGTTCGCGCTTCCTGGCGAGCTGGTCTTCCCACCACGCGTTGAGGCGCGCTAGGGTTTTGATGTCCCACACGTTGGCTCCTTCCTGTGACCGATGTGGTAAAAACTACAAAAGTCACAACGATATTGATGAAGATTGTGCTCGGGGTGTTTTAGACGCATCGCCCGTAAACCGCGCTCAACCGCCGCCCGCGACAGATAGCGCACCTTTACAACGCAGCTACGATAACGAAGATATGTTTGGCCCTTCATGCGTATTGGCCCATAGTTCGCGGCTCACCGCCGCTAGCACAAAAGTCGCGGATTTCCGTTCGGCGCTTCTCCTTTAGGAGCTTCCAACAGCGTCGGTGCGCAAATTGTACCTCTGCGTCCTCGGCCCACGTTTGACCGTACCAAAACACCGGGACGTATTCCATCCAGTAGACGCTCTCCCGCACCTCTGTAACGCTCATGGGGCGTGCACAGAGTTTGCACGGACATACGGAGTAGTTCACAGCCAACTGTCCTTCATACCACGCCATTCGTTGTGGGCCTCTTTCTTTGCAGCCTTTGCTGACAACATTGTTAAATAGCACGCATTTGCCCACTTCTTATCGGCTAGCCGGACACGATTGTCGAACATCCAAGAACTCCACTCGCCATATGCCCAGATGCGAATACGCTCCAATTTAGCTTGAACCGCTTCCTGAATGCGGTCGTGTTGTAAACGCCGCGAAACTTCGTAACAGTTGCAGTTAACTCCACACAGGTCACAAGCCAAGGTAGTCCTCCGCAGGGCGGTACAGCTTAAGGTTAGCCTCAGTGCGTCCCATCACATGAAGCGAATAAAAATCGCACTTGCGCCATCCGTCCTTGCAGACGTTCATGTTCGCGGGCCAGAAGCCGCTCGCTCGGCACTCCTCGATGCGGTCGCAGACCCACACGAAGCTTCGGATGGCGTCTTCGAGCGCCTCCGGTGGGCGGCTAATATCATCGAGGCGACTGAATGAAGGTGCTTTCTTCGCATTGCCCCGGGTAACGACGTCCACAACGAGACGGGACACTCGCTCCTTAGGGAACAGCTGCGTGCATGCCCATAGATAAAACGAAGCTTGAGTTCGTCCGGCCCAATTTTCTCTAAAGTTGTTGCCTGGGGCGTTCTCGGTCTTGGTGTCAAAGGGTCCGATTGTCCCATCGCTGAATCGAACAACGCGGTCAAGTTTGACAACAAGGCCGTGGGGAGTTTGCGGGATTTCAACGATGTGGGTGCGTTCGGTTTCGAGGATTTGGAGCGGGTCGCCGATGTAGTGGGCGACGTATTGCGCGAAGACGCTTTGGCATTCGGCTTCCAAGGCCCCGTCTGCCAAGGGTACGAAGCATCGCTGGGGTAATCGAAGTATGTTTCGGCAGCTATTTTCGCAGAGTTCGTGGAACCGCTTGCCGAAGTCTCGGCCGGGGGCTGGGGCGTCGAGTTCAATTCCCCGCTTGCGTTCACGTAATATTGGAAGTACCGTCGCTTCGCGTCCATTTGCCTCGCCCGAGCCTCCAACATCTTTACGTACTCGCTCTGGTCCAACTAGGGCCTCACTTTCGTAGCGCTCAAAATAGGCGAGCGGACACTTCCAAAACAGTGTGAACGCTGTGTTGTCCAAATTCACAGCCGCCTCATCTCGATAATACAGCCACGCGGGATAATCAACGGGTCGAGGTAGCCGACGAAGCCGTCGTCCTCTTTTTCGCCCAGCGAAGAACTAATCGAGATGGATACTGGTGTCTCGCCGATGAAGAAACCAATAGTGGAGATTGGCTTTGGCGCTTCATTGTAGCCTTTCCCGTCGCTGCGATATTTCCAACTGCATACCGAAGTGCTGTCGAGCCAACGAACTTTTATAGGGGTGTTTAATGGGGGTGTTTTCAAGGGGGTCTCCAGGGGTGGTGGGATTTTACTGCGGGGAAACTTTGGCCCGGATATTCCACGCTCTTAACGGCGGAATGTTTTACCCGCATTTCCCTCAAGCACCATTACTGGTGGCGGTTGTGGGTGAAACCGCCGGGCCAAACTCTTTACAGCTTAACTTCCAAGTTGTGCGGACAGGGCGTCTGCGATGTATCCAACTTCAGTAGGTTGTGCGCGAACGTCGTGCCCGCGAACGACACAATTTCCGTCCAACCCTTCGGGAAGGCCTCGCCCTCCGGTAGAGTCGCTACCGTAAAGAACTCCTCGTCCAGCCACTTCCCGCACTCCGGGAGGCCGTCGCCCATTGCGATGCCGCAGTTCTTCGACATGCGGGCGAATTTGCTGAGGAAGTTCTTTGGGCCAGCGCCTCCGCCTTGCCAACCGTAGCGGGTGTATTCGCTCGTAGCGGGCGGCAAATCTCGCCCGCCGTAGCCGATTTGCCAGAGCGAGTTGTTGTCGTCGCCGGTTGTGGGCTTCGGGGTGCGCTTCGAGAAATCGAACTTGAGCTTCCCTTTGAAGCCGGGTTTGACGATGTAGAAGGCGTGAATCCAGTGAGTGTAACCGTCCGTCGATTCCCAGGGAGTTTTCGTTGGTGTGCCGCGTTCGGGATGGGCGTTCGTAAGGGCACGCTTCGATTGTGGCGACGACGCGTAGACGCGATTTGTCGCGCACCCATCCACTTTCGTAAAGCCCGCCGCCTGTAAGGCGCACGACCACTTTCCGTAGTCGCCATAGAGCGGGTTTCCCGCCCAATAGATACCCGGGGGCGCATCCTTGAGCGCTAGGTGGATTGCGTCGACGGCAGCCGCAAAGAGCACGGCTGTGGGCTTGTAGGATTGCCTTTCGTAAGCGTCTACTTCGCTTGGGAGAAGGACACTTCCGTTGAAGTAGCGTAGGTCGGCGATTCCTTCGCCCCACGGAAATACTGTTGGCTTAGAATCTGCGGCTTTGACTATTTCGCCCATAGGTTTTCGCGCCTCCAACGCGGCTTAAAGTCGCTCGCGGGGTCCGCCTGCACGGCGTCGAAGCCCCGTCGGGCGATGAATCTGTCGAGCAGAAAGGCGTCTACGTCTACAGCTGCAAACTCCTCGAGCCAACGTAGGAGATTTCCCTTGAGGTTGTAGCCCGTTGTCCAATCAACGGTGCTGGGTCGAGCGCCAGCGAGCTTGAAGCACGTTAGTGCAGCAAGCGCTTGTCCTGGGCGGTCTAGCCAACTGGGTGCGGGGCGCCACTCGCAGTGGCCACCACCGTTATCTGGGACGGTGCGCACGGCATCTGCTTGCATGTTGCCGTAGCGTCCGCCGCGCAGGCGAATGGTGTTTTCCTTCTCGGGGAGTATATCGAGCGTCAGAAGCGTGCGTGTCATTTCGCGGAGCGCCGCAAGTTGTGCGGCGTTGAAATTTTGGATGCCAAAGTGGACGTGGCCACCGAGGGTGTCGGGCGTAGCGGGTGGCGCTTGGAGACCCGCGTTCTCAAGTAGTTGTTGGTGAGGCGCCTGACGCAAGCCCCCAAGCGCACCGGACTTCCACTTAAACCCCTCGACGCGGCTAAGTTGCGCAAGACGCAACAGCTTCCAAATGTTTGTCAGGACGCCGTACGCGGCGGTTGACGGGCTCGGACGCAGCTCCCACACCCTGTGGTCGTGGTCCCAGCCAACGGAACCGGCCTCACAGGTGTGCTCGACGGCGTGTACGCCTGCGTTTGGCACCGTCACATCCGGTGGTGTGAGGACGGCGAACTCTGGGTCCGCACCGAGGAGCCACGGATTTACGACGTGCTTGAGGGCGTCAGGAGGCATTTCAACTTGTCCCGCAACTGTGTCCATTCGTAGTATACCTCGTGTTTTGGACGCCCGAGCAGGCGTCCGATTTCGTTGAAGCTGTGCCCCACCGTAACGAGCGTCGCAAGCATGCGTTCGCGCTCCGTTAGCCCGCTCGGCAGCATAAGCGGTACCTTAGGTGGCACGCTCGGTTCGGCGATTGAGTCGAGCGAATTCTCCTGAAGACGCCTCCGGCGCTTCGAGTAGCGCACGATTTCGTTGCGCGCAAGGGTGTAGAACCACGTAGAGAATTTCGAATGACCGTGGAACTCGTCTAGGTGGAGCATGACGTGCGTGGCAACTTCTTGGGCGAATTCCTTCTCGTGGCGGCCCAGTATGCCATACGCGATTCTAAGCGCGCCTCTGTAGAGAGTTTTGTATAGCGCGGTGGTCTCGGGCTCGGGCCAAAGCTCCTTACGGAAGTCCCGCGAATCGAGAAGTTCCCTGTGGTGTTTGTTTTCCGGGCGCTCCAACGTCAGCCTCGTTTTCGACCCACGCAATCGTGCAGTAGCGGCAAACGCACTTCTCGCACACCAGAACTTCCTCCTCGCTGCACCAGAGGACCATTCCTTCGACGTGGCCGTGCTCGTTGCAGACAATCCAACCGGCTTCACCGGAGGGTCCCAGGGCCGAAGGCCCTACGATTTGCTCGTCGCCAATTACAACGTGGGGTTTTGATGTCATGACCAGATTCCGATGCGCAAAGACGGCTTCGCCGCTTTGGTCGGCGCGGATTCACCAGCCTGTGTCACAGCGGGGACGTTTCCGTAGCTCGGGCGCTTACGCTGTTTGGGCGCGGGTTTGTGGTTGCCGATTCCGAGCGCGGCCGTTAGCGTGGTATGTGCCGGTTCGTAATCAATATCCAGCTTCCACTTATTCGCCTTCATGCGCTTTGAGCTGAGCAATCCGAGATTGTTCGGATGCGCGGGGCTGCGGAGCCAATTCTGGCTGCGGCGCTCACGCACCACTGTAAAGTGCGCCTGTTGTTTGTAGTTGGGCGGGAGGTTGTTCCAGAGCCACAGGGCGCGCTCTAGTTTGGTTTTGTGGCTCGGAATTGGCGCAGGCACGTGCGGAAAACGCCCCATGCTTTGCACGAAGTGGCTGGCCTTCCAACTGCGCCAGTAATTTTCGAGCGCCGATAGCGCTATGTTGCCACAAACTGCGTGACCAGCGTTTTCGGGGCCGCTAAAGATGAATCTAAGCCTCGTTGGCACCGTTTCTCCTCGGGAACCCAAGCGTTTCCCACTTGCGAATCTTTGCGGCGAGCGCCGTGATACCTTGGCGCGTCTCGCCTTCTACGCCCGGTCCGCAATTCACTTCGAGGACGTAGAACTTACCGTCGATTCCCTTGAGGATGTCGACGGCGCCGAAATCCAGTCCCAGAGCGTCAACGCATCGAGCGGCAATGTCGCGCAGGCCCTCCGGGACCGATTCGCTCCCTACGAGCTGAAAAGTGAACCCGTTCCGGTAGTTTGCGCCCACGCGGGGGCGACGCAGGAACTGCTCGGGCTTCGTAAGGCGCTTCTCGTAGGTGGCGAGATGGCGCTTCCGGTAAACCCACGTCCGAAACTCCGTCAGACGCGGCACGTAGCGCGTGTAGAAGTCGCTCGGGAACAACGGGGCGTCACCCGGCTGCATAATCAATGCGATGTCTTTGCCGCCCGTGTGGGAGAGCTTTCGCCCAAGAACGGGGAAATCCTCGGCTGCCGTGGGCAGCGTGGCGAAGAAAGGTACCGTGAGGATTCCCGCATTCTTGAACTTCTGGAGTTGCTGGAGCTTGTTCGACCTGCCCGCGTTGGCGTTCAGTGTCGGCTCTGTGCCATTGTGTCCGCGGCCCCAACAGACTACCCCCGTCTTGGCGGCGTGACCGCTTCCAACGAGCTGCCGGAGCACGGACCCAGTGGGGCCGCAACCGTCGGCAATCTTGAACGTAATCATTTTACGAGTCCTCCAGTGCGAGATTTAGGATGTTAACTACGAAAACCACGATGCCCACTCCAAAGCACACCTGCGATGCGGGTGTCCAGTGCATAAGGCTAAAGACGCGCGTCACCGCAAACGTGAGCAATACCGTCGACACCACGGAGAGAAAGAACGTCCCGACCTTTGCTTCCTGTCGTGTGGCCATAGGCACCTCAGTTAATCCGCCCAGCGGGGATTGCCCCACCCAAATTCGTGCTGCACTCACCGCACTTTAGGAGCGCCAGCCCAGCGAGGGCTTTGTCATCTTGCGAAAGCGCCAGATGTTTGTTGCACTTCGCGTTCGGGCAGATTACCCAATCCGGCATCGTTGCGTTCTCAATACGCACCCGGTGGGTATGTGAGGAGACGCGTACTGGGGGCGCATCCAAGCGGTCGGCCTCTTTTTTTTGTTCGGCGCGCCTCTCATGGTAATTTAGGACGGGCGAATATTTCAGATTCCCTTGACGGCGTTGCCCATTCGACTTGAACACCTCATGTTCCTCGAAGCCCTTTGGCCCGATTATCCATCCAGACTCGTTCGGCATTGGGACGAAGCTGATGTTGGGCGCATGCACTTGCATCGGGATGTTGTGCACCTTCACCCAAGGTTTGAGCGCTTTGTGGATGGCGGTTTTGTCTGACGCGAACATCAGCATGTCGGCGGTCGCCCCGAGAATTAGCGGGTTGGAGTCGCGCAGGAGCAAGAGCTTGTCCGGCGTCGCCGGATGGATTGCCGCTACCGCAGCCGTTCCATTAATTAGGCCCATCTCCGTGATGAGCTTTTTGTCGATGCGACCATGATTATCCAGAATCGCACGGAGCGCATCCGAGTCCGTCTCGCAACTGCGTTTGAATCCTTCGAGGTCTTTATTGACGTCAAACAGGGCGTCGTCGTTTGTGACCATTCCGTTGTGGATGATTGCGCCGTGCCCGGCGTAGATTGGGTGGTTGTTTTGGTTGTGGAACGGCACACCTTTGGTGTATTTTCGGGTGTGGACGAGCGCAATACGCACCTTTGACGTCAGATATTTCTTCATGAAATCGCGGAAGTCCGTCGACGCCGTGACCTTCCATGCGGGGTCGTTGTGCTTGAAGATGCTGATGACGCCGTCGGTGTCCATGAGCGCGAAGCCCGTCGCGTCATTTCCCCGATACTCCAGTTGGTTTGCGAGCATGATGAGTTGCCACTCGCGGATGGGCGTCGTGCCCATCTTATAGATTCCTGCGATGCCGCACACTAGAAGCCTCCTTTGTTTGCGCCTAAGATAACTTTCGCCCCATTCGAGCGTTTCACCACGTTAAAACGGTTGTTCCAATTCGCGAACGACTCCGGCTTCACTTCGTTTGTGCGCCACAGCGGGAACGCCCCCGAGTCGATAATCACATCCCGGCAGCGCTCTAGGAGCGCGGGAGAAATCTCCTTCGCGGTGTTCACCCAGATTACGTCTGGGTCGCCCTGATAGTCTGCTGCGTCCTCAAGACCCAGTTTCTCCATGAGGCGCGAATTGATTACATTATTTGCGTAGTTGTTCGGGAATCGGAAGAGCAGACGCCCGTTACCCGCTGCGCGGAAACTCAGGTTCGTGTCCTTGTGGCGACACAGGGGCATCACAAACTCTCCGAGGCCGGGTGCAACCTTCGTAACCGTTTGCGTTATCATCGGAATGTAGCCGCTTGGAAGCGCCGAGGGTGTCCACGTTGGCTCTAGCGGTAGCGCCTCGGGTACACGCCCCGTGAACATCGCCTCCGCGAGTTCGCGCTCAGTCGCTGGCGTGGGCGGCACCGTGGACGGATAGATGCTTGGACGGGCGGTGACGTCCGCCTTGCCAAAGGGAACGCTCGGGAAAATTCCCCACGAACCTTTGATGTCCATGCCGTTTGCGTGACGCGGAAAGCCCTGACGGGCTAAAATGGCGTGGGCCAGTCGGGCGTCATCGTCTGTCGGGGCGTAATACGCCAGGATAAACCGTAACTGGCTGCGAGCTTGTTCAGTGCTAAGGGAAGCGTCGGCCGCAACCAGAGGCGCCACCAATTCCGGAAAGGCCACCACAAGTTTCGAGACAACGAGAGCGAAGTACGCCAGCCACGGGTTGTCAATCCATGAAGGAAGCGTCCGATATTCGTAGCCGTGAGGTTGAGAGCGTGTATCGCTGAGTTCGCCGTATTTGTGGCCGTACGGAGCCCCCTGAGATTGACGGACGCGCAGACGCCCCTCTTCACGGTCGAAAATGCCAGCCGTAAACGCCAGGTGTGTGATTCGGTCAAGACCCATCACCTCCCGCTCGAAGAGTTTCCGGCGCTTTCGCCCAAAGTGGATGTGACCGCCCAGGCCGTCGTTCTCGAAGTATGCGCCGCTGCGCCAGCCAAACTGAAGCGTCTTTGGCTCGAAAACCTCCATCCAGCGCATCGCCAGCCACAGGCTGGCGAGCACGGAGAGCGCACTCCGGCTTGGATGGGCGCGCAGCTCGACGAGGCGTCCGTTGTTGTCGGCGCCAAACGCGGGGCCAGCCTTCAAATTGAGGTTCGTGGCGTCATAGCGAGTGTTCCCGGCGTCCATGAAGACGAACTCTGGGTCGGCACCCAGCTTGAAGTGGTTCACCAGTCGGGGGCCCACGGGCGTCGGCTCCGAAGGAGCCTCGTAGAGACGGTCGAACCAACGCCGTAGGCGTTGGGCGTCTACCATTGTGTTCCACGGTGCGGGGACGTCGCCTGCGTGCGTCCAACCGTGCGCCAGCGATTCGCGCATGATTTCACCGCGGAGTTTTTGGAGTTCAACGCTCATCGGTTCCTCAAGTAGCTCCGTAGCGCATCCTTCAGCTCGCGCCGGAGGCGCTTTACGAGCGCACGCACCTCATCCGCGCTATAGGCGCCGATGTTTCCGTGCACGATGTCCACAAATTGCATGGCGCACACCTGAATCACCGTCAGGCGCGCCCGCTGCTTATTCGTCAGCTTCATCGGCAACTCCAGTTCCCAGAATCATCGGCTTCTGCTTTGGACGCTTCAGCTTGCGCTCGAACACCTTCTCGTACCACGCGTAGAAGGCGTCGATTTTCTCCTGCGAAAGTTTCTGTTGATAGCTGTAGGTCGGGAGCCGTCCGATGCGCTTCAGGAAGAATCTTCGGGTGTAGGCGTCCCAAACCTGTCCGGAGGCGCTCTGTGGATGGAATGCCCAGTAGGCGTTGACGCACGCAGTTACGGGATTCTTTCCCGGGTGTGTAACGACTAGCGTGAGTGGACCTGCGCGGTCAAACTCTATCGCCCAATAAGTCTCGACCATGCCAGGTGGCTCACGAAAAAACTTCGCAGCCTCTAAGCTCCTGTAAACACTGGGCTTACCGACGTAGCTCAGAACTTCGTGGCGCCCCTCGGGGTGCTTGTCGAAAGCGACTTCGGGCTCTCCATGTGGCCCCGGCTTGTAGTACTTGCGCACAACAACTTTCGGAGCCACTTCGATGTGCCACGCCACACGCGTGGGCGCATCCCCCGGGAACGGCTTCGGGAGACGCTTCTGCGTCTGCTGAATACTTAGGAGCTTTTTCGCCACATCCAACGTTAGGTGTCTCACTAAGCCTCTTTGAAACTGTCGAATACGCCCGCTTCTTGCGCAATCCGGAATTGCTCTGCCAGCCCGCTCCACGTCACCTTCGAGGAGAATTTCCACCGCTCAATGCACTCTACGGTGGCGCACAACGGCAGACCCCAGCGCTTCGATTGCGTCACCGAGTCGCACGCAAAACACTTCATTGGTTTGCGGTGGGCGGCGAATTTGTAGAGCGCCAGCAGCTTGCGATTGCACTCTTCGTCCGAGAGGTGCGCCTTACGTTGGTCTTTGCCGTAGCGCCAGGCGTCGCACCAACGGCAACGCGCCGGGCCGTGCATCTCCTGATATTGGCTGCCCGCCCAAAATCTGTAATCGTCTTCGGAGAGGCTCCCCTTCTTGGCCGCTTTGCGGGCGGAGACTTTCTCTTCGAGCTTCGATTTCTTCAGGGTGCGCTTCCGTTGCGCCTCCGTCCACAAGACGCCGTGGGTGTTTTCCATCCCGTCGTATGGGTAGGTTTGTTGCCATGCGCCGTAGTTTGGACGCACAATTTCGTACTTCGGGCCGCGCTTTCCGGAGTTTACGGAGACACACCCGAGCGCCCACAAAGGGGGAGCCGCTAGCTCGGGCAAGGAAACTAGCGGCTCTGGCGGCACGGGGCAAACCTCAACGTCCCGAAATTCGGGCGCAGGCGTATGGTGATAGATGTGGACCACGTATGCTCCATCGAAGAGTTTTTAGGGAGCCTGTCGGCTGCGCATCTCGCAGCGTCGCAACTGCGCTCCCACCTACTCTGAGTTCTCGCTCCGCCGTGGCTGCTCATGAGGCTACCGTGGCGTTTTCGTAGGTCCCCCCGTGGCTCCCGGTTAGATGGAAGGCTAGGGGATTTCTCGGATGTTACCCGCGGGGGCGCAGCTAGTAGCTCCACGCGCCCGAAGCACCGAACAAAGCCACCCCGCCCTTTTAGAGTGCGTTCAACGTACAAGGCGCTGACGCGAGGGCACTAGGTGGCAGTTTGTACCGGCCCTTGGCATACCGTCCACAGTGTGGCTGGGCATGCTCGTGGGCCATTTCGCGCATGGCCGTTTCACGGGCCGCTACGCAAAAACCGTTACAGAAGCTTTGCCGGAATCGTCAACGGCAGCGAAAACCGAAACTTTAGGGGCTTCACAGGCTTGCCATCGTCAAAGCGACGGATAAAGGTTGCAAGCTTCCCGGATGTGTTGAGAATGATGTAGTTACCCTCGCTGTCTTCGAAGGTGAGCCTAGCACAGTCCACCCCATCGACGTTGAAGCCCTTTCCTTCAATTGCCAATGCGATAGGACAACTGACTGGCGAGTCGGGTTCGCCTTTGCGAATGTGCTCGCGTGTAACGTGCACCGTAACAATCTTCGGTTTCATCGTAGCCGCTCCTGTGCGGCAAAACTGGGGTGACGGATAGGAATCGAACCTACTAGACCCTGCTCCACAGGCAGGTGCCGCACCATTTGGCTTCCGTCACCGCAAAACAATCCTGGGACAATCGCACGAGGGTTTCCATGTTGGGAGAACACCCGGTGTGAATCGTCGAGCTGTAACCGCCCGTGGTCTTCCCAGATTGCGGAGCAATCTGGCGGAGGCCCGCTGGTTGCGCCACCACCGGGTAAAACAACGCCACGCTTTCGAAAGTCGTGCGAAGCAAGCCTCGCCGTACCCTCCGCACTTCACGTAGCGCCACCAAGTGTTAACGGGCCGTGATGGAGCGCATATAAAACGCCCACAGACGTGCCCACGATGCCGCAGAACTGCTCCAACTGCCTCACGTCCAGAGGGACGGAGGTTCAACGCAGGACTCACACGGGCGCTCGATTACACGTAGTGCACAACGAGGCGGATGCCTCGCCGCAGGCCCAAAAGGGCCTATAGCTCTGCGTGCCAGCAACTGCGACCCCAATGTTCGTCCCAGGTTCTCGTTAGCCAGCCGGGGACACTCTGTCACCCAGCTCGCGAATCTCTTTTCGTAATTGCAAGAGCACTCTTTGCGGAAAATTATGCCCTTGCGTACGATGTTTCATAAGATGTTTTATAACCGCAGAGCGTAGCTTAAATTTCACCCCGCGGAACCATTGCCGCGTTGTAAGATGCAATATACCCATGTTGCAACGCTTCGCCCCCAAGCGACAACTGCAACAATGAATTGTCCCATCAACGTCATGATACAAATAGATTTCGTGACGTCTGTCGTACATTCTACAGTAGCTCATAAAGCCCCTTCGAGGTGGCGGGCGCGCCCGGCGCGAAATTTCGCCGCCCCTAAGCACTCCGGGCGCCCACAGAACCAGAGTTTCGATTCGTAGTCCTGACACACCGCTGGGCCACCGCACTCGCACACCCGGTCCAAATTCACGACCTTGCCGCCCTTGCAGAGGCGACACAACGGGATGTGCGGCCCACGATTAAACGCGGTGCGTGTGGCGCCACTCTGATTCTGCATGGTGTCGTTGTAGCCCGTGCCCCCACAGAGTGGGCACAGTTTAATATTGTCGGGACGGGTGTTTAGCGCAATGAAGCCCACTTTGGCACCTCCGCGCAATTTTTGTAATTCGCTGACCAGACGCCCACGATGTCCTTTCCGAAGTTGGGCACCACGCGGTCGATGCCTTTGTCGATTGCCTCCCAGAATGGGCGCGAGGTGCCGTAAGTCGACTTCGCCCACAGGTCGAAGAACTCCCGGTTGAGCTTCATGAGGTCTTT